>Ga0265297_10005061_pt1 | contig 20615 bp, 23 predicted proteins | sample Munlanlwell13791_FD_192502 | JGI IMG/M metagenome (GOLD analysis project Ga0265297, IMG submission 192502) | Leachate microbial communities from a municipal landfill in Southern Ontario, Canada - Leachate well 137-91 | ecosystem: Engineered > Solid waste > Landfill > Unclassified | place...
TTGTAATACTTGCAGGAAATTTATCAAATGGGATTACATTCTTATTTACAACAATATTGGCTTTTTCCAATATCTGCGCGGCTTGTTTCCCATTAAGGCCCACAGAAGAAACATCAACAAGCAAAAGATGATTATCAGTCCCATTGGATACAACACGCAATCCATCCTTTATTAATATATCGGAGATCAATTTACAATTTTTCACCACACTCTGCTGATATTTCTTAAAAGAAAGTTTTGAAGCTTCTTCAAAAGCAACTGCTTTTGCGGCAATTTCGTGCATAAGAGGTCCACCCTGAATACCCGGGAAAACCGCTTTATCTATTGAATCCGCATACTTCTTTTTACACATAATTATAGCACCCCTGCCTCCGCGTAAAGTCTTGTGTGTGGTTGTTGTAACAACATCGCAATACGGAAAAGGATTTGGATGAACCCCTGCAGCAATAAGCCCTGCTATGTGCGCTATATCCGCCATCAAAAACGCATTTACTTTATCTGCAATTTTTCTAAATTTTTTAAAATCAATGATCCTCGGATAACTTGATGCCCCACAAATGATCATCTTTGGCTTAAATTTAAGAGCAATCTTTTCAACTTCATCATAATTGATCATTTCTGTATCTTTGTCCACCCCGTAAAAAGAAAATTTATAATAACGACCCGAAAAATTATGTTTAAGCCCATGCGTCAGATGTCCGCCATGGTCTAATCTCATTGAAAGAACCCTGTCACCGCAATCAAGAAATGAATAAAATACCTCCATATTGGCTTGCGAACCCGAATGAGGTTGAACATTAACATGTTCCGCAGAAAAAAGTTTTTTTGCACGCTGAATAGCAATATTTTCTACATCATCATAATTATTACATCCTTGATAAAATCGTTTTCCGGGATAACCTTCGGCATATTTATTTGTAAAAACACAACCTTGCGCCTCAAGCACAGCAGGACTTGTATAATTTTCTGAAGCAATTAAAATAATACTTTCTTCCTGACGTTTAATTTCTTTTTTCAGTATTGCAGAAATCTGCGGGTCAACTTTCGAGATTTCGTCCATTTAACTCTCCTTGGTTAGATTTTCATTTTCGGATTTTATCTTGCGGCAAAAAATTAATGTCTGAAATGTCTCATGCCTGTAAAGATCATTGCAATATTGTTCTGATTGCATATTTTTATCATTTCCTCGTCAGCAATTGAACCTCCGGGCTGAATAATAGCTTTTATACCTGCTTTTGCAGCCATTTCAATTGCATCTGCTTTGGGGAAAAAAGCATCAGAAGCAAGAACCGATCCTTTTGCTTTATCTTTTGATTCAACTACAGCAAGCATTGTTGCATCAACTCTTGACATCTGCCCTGCACCTATACCGACTGTTTTTGTACCCTGGACAAGAACAATGGCATTGGATTTAACATGTTTTCCAACGCGCCATCCGAACAAAAGAGAAGCAAATTCATTTTCACTGGGCTTTACATTGGTGACTACTTTAAAATTAGTTGAATCGATCTGGCGTTCATCAATTTCCTGCACTAAAAGCCCTCCACGAACTTTTTTCAGATCAAGACTTGGATTCATATTCTTCTTACCATATGCATAGGAAATATCTGCCTGCATTAATCTTATATTCTTCTTGGTTTCAAAAACATCCATTGCTTCCCTAGAAAAAGAAGGGGCCAGAACTAATTCAATAAAGAGTCCTGACATTTCCCTAGCTGTCTGCACATCAACTTCCCTATTTACCGCGATCACTGAACCAAAAGCCGAAACAGGATCACATTCAAGAGCATCTTTGTATGCGGTCACAACATCTTTTGCAGAAGCAACACCACATGGATTATTATGTTTAAGTATTACAACAGTCGGTTCCTCAAACTCCCTCACACAATTATAAGCTGCCGCCATATCAAGTATATTATTAAAAGAAAGTTCTTTTCCATGAAGCTGTTTTGCCGCAGCAAGACCAAGATTTTTTGCATTCATGTCTCGATAAAAAGCAGCTTTCTGATGAGGATTCTCACCATAACGAAGATCCTGTATTTTTTCAAATTTCAAGTCTAGAAAATCAGGGAATTTAAGCTCGGAAACCTTAAATCCTTCTTCATCAATTTTAAATTTTGTCGACAAGTAATTATGTATCGCACCATCATAATGAGAAGTAAGCCTAAAAACTTCCTCTACCAACTCCTGCCTTGTTTTTATGCTTATATCACCTTTATTTTTTTTCATTTCTTCTAAGATCGTACTATATCTTGCCGGGTTGCATATAACCGCTACGCTTTGATAATTCTTTGCTGCCGAGCGCAGCATTGAAGGGCCTCCGATATCGATATTCTCTATTGCCTCTTCAAGTTTAACTGAAGGTTTCTGGATCGTTTTTTCAAAAGGATAAAGGTTGACAACCACCATATCTATATAGCCGATCTTATGTTTTTTAAGCTGTTTTACGTGGTCCGGGTTATTCCTCAACGCCAAAAGCCCGCCATGTATCTTCGGATGAAGGGTCTTCACTCTGCCGTCAAGCATTTCAGGAAAACCCGTATATTCTGAAACTTCTATAACAGGAATTTTCTCTTCTGCAAGAAGTTTTGCGGTGCCACCTGTTGAAATGATCTCTACATCCATCTTTTGAAGGCCTTTTGCAAAATCAACTATTCCTGCTTTATCTGATACGCTGATCAACGCTCTTTTGATCTTTGACATTCAATCCTCCTAAAATATTATTATGCCGTTTGATTCTTTTCTGTTTTGCCTGCCCTCGGAGCATTCACAATCTTTCCGCGAATAGCGGAGTTTTAAGATTGTGAAGCATTTGCGCAGGTGGGACTTTCTTGACTGTTTTGACTTTTTTGACTTCTTTTATCCGGGCTCGCTGTTAAGCCAATCGCTATATTCATAAGAAAACACTTCTTCGGATTTAAATAAGCACTTTATCTCTTTTTCCGCGGATTCTTTTGAATCTGAAGCATGAATGATATTCCTTCTGCCGTCAGAACCAAAATCTCCCCTTATTGTTCCTTTCTCTGCCTCTTTTGGCACCCGCGCCCCGATCATTTCTCTTATACGATTTACCACATTTTCTCCTTCGATAACCAATGCTAAAGAAGGAGCTGAAACCATAAATTCAATTAATCCCGGAAAAAAAGGCTTCTGGCTGTGAGCACTATAAAATTGTTCTGCTTTTTCTCTTGTAAATCTGAACATTTTTGCTGCTTTGACCTTAAAATCTTCTGATTCAAATCTTTTTAATATATCTCCGGCATTCTTTTTACAAACACCATCAGGTTTAATAATAACTAAACTCAATTCCATTTCATCGCCTTTCTTTAGTACTCTGTACTTTTATTTAATTATTATCCTGCCGTCAATTGCCACTGCACCATTTGAATTGACTTTAAGAGGATTAATATCCAACTCTGTAATTTCAGGAAAATCAGTAACAAGTTTTGAGATCCGCAGCAAACAATCAACTATTGAATTTATATCAACCGCTGCTTCTCCTCTTACCCCTGCAAGAAGAGGATAGGTTTTTATTTCTTTCACCATTCTTTCGGCTTCTTCCTCACTAAAAGGAGCAACCCTGAAAGAAACATCCTTAAGGACTTCCACATATATACCACCCATGCCAAACATGACCAATGGCCCGAACTGTGCATCCCTGTTCATTCCCACTATTACTTCTTTACCTTCTTTAACCATTTCCTGGATACTTACACCCCAAATCGGAGCATCAGGAAAAAATTTCTTGGACGTAAGGATCATTGTTTCAAACGCTTTTAAAACCTCTGCATCATTATTTAACCCTACTTTTACACCGCCAACATCTGATTTATGCAATATCTCGGGAGATGCGATTTTCATAACTACAGGATATTTTATCTCATTTGCTATCTTTACGGCTTCTTCTTTTGTTGCTGCGAGTTTATGTTTTACAACATTTATTCCATAACTTGAAATAATTTTCAATGCTTCTATGTCCACAAGATTTACCCTGCCTTTTTCTTTTGCGGATTTGATAACATCTGCTACTTCTTTTTTATTTACATCAAAACGCTTATAATTATGCGCTGGCTCTTCGATCCATTCTTTATGTTTTGCCATTGTTGCCAACACCTGCGCAGCCCTGTCAGGAAAAAGATAAACAGGGAATTTATTTTCATTAAGTATCTTGCTTCCTGTGCTGACCGTTGCTTCGCCCATAAAAGAACATAATATGGGTTTTTTATATTTTTTACCTAATTCTATAATAATTTCTGCTGTTTTTTCAGGTTCAGTGGGTGTTTGGGGCGTAAGAATAACTATAACAGCATCAACATTGGGATCTTTTAATACTGCTTCAAGTGCAAGCCTATAAAGCGGCGCACGCGCATCACCTAGCACATCCACGGGATTATAAATATTTGCAGCCGGAGGAAGATTGGTTCTGAGATATTCAATTGTTTGCGGATCAAGAGAAGCCATCTTTAAACCTGTCTTTTCGCAGGCATCTGCAGCAATTATTCCGGGTCCTCCTGCATTAGTAACTATTGCTGTCCGTCTTCCCTTTGGAAGCGGCTGGAATGCAAAACCACGTGCCAGATCAAAAAGATCTTCCAATGAAGGAACTCTGATTATTCCTGTCTGCTTAAATGACGCATCATAAGCTGCTTCAAGACCTGCAAGGCTTCCGGTATGTGAAGATGCGGCTCTTGCTCCGGCGCTGGATGAACCGCCTTTTACAATAACCACGGGTGTTCTTTTGGTAACTTTTCGCGCAATTTCCATAAATCTGGGGCCATCTTTGACATTTTCTAAATAAGCGGTTATTACTCTCGTATTTTCATCGGCATCCCAATCTTCAAGAAAATCGCTTTCATCAACATCTGCTTTATTACCCATGCTGACAAATTTAGAAAATCCTATTTCCTCTGCCTGCGCCCAATCCAAAATTGCAGTTCCAAGCGCCCCTGATTGAGATAAAAACGCAATACTTCCTTTTATCGGCATCCCATTTGCAAAAGAAGCATTCAAATTTGAATATGTATCTATAAATCCAAGACAATTGGGTCCCCACAATCTCATTTTATATTTTTTTGCTATGTCTACAAGCTGTTTTTCAAGATTTGCTCCCTCGCCGCCGATTTCTTTGAACCCCGCTGAAATAATTACCGCGCCCTTAACCCCTTTCTGACCGCATTCTTCAATCGCCTGTAAGACAAATTTTGCAGGTATTACAACAACCGCCATTTCAACTTCTCCGGGTATCTCGGCAACATTCTTATAACATTTACGGCCCAACACTTCATCAGCTTTTGGGTTTACAGGATAAACTTCTCCCTTGTATCCGTACTGTATTATATTCTTGAGTATATCATGGCCAAGCTTGCCTTGTTCTTTAGACGCACCTATTAATGCAATTGATTTTGGTTTAAAAAACATTTCTAACATATTAAATCTCCCCTTTCTTAACAAAAATTTGTTATTTATACAATAAAATATATATTATATACGAGTCATTGAAAAATGTCAAGACTTGAGCTTATAATAAAAAGTTCTGATCCCGAATAAACAACTTATTCAAAACACAAAATACTGTTCAGAAAAATTTATGAAATAAAATATCTATTTTTTAAAACCCAAGCCCGGAGTTTTCATCATTCTTTCAAAAGCTATTTTCTGCATTTTTTTGTTTGCATCATTAATCAACTCTTTCAATATTCTTTCCTGTTCCTCTTTTTCCAATATTGGATTAATAACTATCTGTTCAATTTCCATACTTCCCTTTATTACTACTTTAACGCCTTTTCGCTCCAATTCTATTTTTTCCCCCGATAAAGAATCCTGTATGCCCTTTAAAGCACCCATTTGTTTTAACATATCGAACATAACTATTCTCCCAAAACATAATTTATTTGATCATCTTCTTGATTACTTCGAGATTCTTAACTGCAATTTTTTCTCCGATATCCGCACATAATTTTGCATACCTGAAATCTGCATATGGAATTACATCCAGATCCGGTGTAATGATATGATCAGCTTCTTCTGCGCTGCCTTTCGAAATTGCGCTTGCCATAAGAAAAAACGAACGTAAAATTACATCTAAACTTCCTTTGGGCGCATCTTTAAAAAAAGCATGAGGCGTCACAACAATGCCTATAATTTTATCTGCTCCCAGATCCCTCGCTTCTTTAACGGGAACATTGTCGGCGACAATCCCGTCAACAAGCAATTTTCCACCCATTTTAAAAGGCGGCAATATTCCGGGAATATTTGAACTTGCAGACAAAGCATCTCTTAATGGGCCTTCATTTATTATAACTCTCTCTCCGGTATTTATATCACAGGCTATCGCTGCAAACGGAATTTTGGTAGTTTTTATCTCCTGTAAAGGAAGTGATCTCCTCATATCTACCATTATATTCTTCATATCAAAATATGCCTTAAAATTAAAATAAGATCTTTTTTCCTCGGGCTTATCAAGCTGGGAAAAGCCTCTCTCTTCCAGGCCTCCCAATAAAATTTCTTCCACTCTTTTAATATTTCTGTTCAAACAGTAAAGCCCGCCAACAATAGCACCCATACTTGTTCCGCATATTGTCTTTATAGGGATTTTTTCTTTGTCAAGCACACGTAAAAATCCTAAATGAAAAAAACCCTTGACTGCGCCACCGCCAAGAGCAAGACCCAAACCTTCCGCTTTCTTAACCCATTTAAGCATATTATTTTAGTACCCCCGTGAGTGTAAGCAAACCTATTACTACAAATAAACAACCTGCACCGATACGAACATAATTTTCCGGGACATACTTTGAAATTATACTACCAATAAAAAAAGCAACCAATGTTGCAACAAAAAAAGCAGCTATAGCGCCAACAAAAACAGAAATTGGAAATTTTGTTTCACTCGCCATAGAAATAGTTGCCAATTGAGTTTTGTCACCAAGCTCAGCAAGAAATATCATTGAAAATGTCGCCCAAAATACTTTCCAATCCATTTTTCTCCTCTGCACCCTGTACTCTGTACTGTATTTATGCCCACCACATATCATTATTTTTTTCAGTAAACATAACTTCTTTTAGAAAATAAACCGCTTTTTGGAATCCTTCATTGATAGACATAAGACCGTCTTCATGTTCTATGCTCAGCACATAATCATACCCTATTAGCTTTAAGGTTGAGACAAAATCTTTCCAAAAATCATGTCCGTGTCCATAACCTACAGTTCTAAATACCCATGAACGATCAATAATATCGCCATAAGATTTATTATCAAGCACACCATTAATGGAAGCATTTATGGTACAAATTTTTGTATCTTTGGCGTGCACATGGAAAATACAGCCCTTAAGTTCTCTCAAACAAACTATCGGGTCCATTCCTTGCCAAAAAAGATGGCTTGGATCAAAATTTACACCTATTGTTTCTCCGGGTCCTCCGCTCTTGACGACATCATTTCTTAATCGCAGCATTGTTTCGGTATTATACACAACAAATCCCGGATGCATTTCAATACAGATCATTTTTACGCTGTGTTTTTTGGCAAAAGCCGCTTCTTCTGTCCAATATGGAATAACTTTTTCTTTCCACTGCCATTCCAAAATTTTCGTAAAATCATCAGGCCATGGACACGTTACCCAATTGGGATATTTTGAAGAATCGCTATCACCGGGGCAACCCGAAAAACCAATAATTCTTTCCACGCCCAATTTCTCTGCAAGCAATATTGTATTTCTTTGCTTTGATCTATGATCACCCCTGATCTTTTCGTCGGGATGAAGAGGATTGCCGTGGCAGGAAAGACCGCTTATTTCAAGATCTCTTTCTTTTAATAATTTTTTCAACCATTCAATTTTCTTATCATCTTTCAATAATTCTTCAACCTTGAAATGAGGTTCTCCAGGATAATTACCGCAGCACAACTCAACTGCTTGTAATCCACTTTTTGCAACATAATCCAACACCTCTTCCAACTGCCTTCCGCCAAATAAAGCCAGCATGACACCAAGCTTCATTAATATCCTCCGGTTAAATTAAGATCTTTTTCACTAAATTAAGGACATCTGCTGCATCTCCGGTCTGACGCGCTTTTTCAAGCTCGGCCTTTTTCGAATATATCAAAAGAGCTTTTTTCATAATATTGGCAAAAAATTCCCTTGAAAGCGACATTGCCTTTATCGGATCAAGCCTGTAAGTAAATTGATCTTCTCCGAACCATCCGCTATAACCCGTATCGACTGCCGCATAACAAAAATCAGCCAATCTCCAGTTATCTCCGGTCCCTGCAACACGATCCTCATCATTTGAATGGACTTTGGCATTGTTAAGATGAAAATTCACAACATCTACGCCCAATCTTTGAACTGCATAGAGTGTGAACCCCGGATCAACCGCATACATCTGCTCATGGCCGTAATCAATAGCAACACCCATGTTTGAACCGCCACATTCACGATTAACTTCGCTTGCAACAAATGCAGCAAGATGCGTGGTAGGTATAACCATATTGCCTTCTCTGGGCTCATGTAATTTCGCTTCTATCCCAAACCTTAATCCGTAAGATTTTGCTTTTTTGTTCATCAAGATACAACCTTCGATAAATCTGTCAAGTATTGTCCCATAATTCACTTCGAAATTATAATCCCAACCGTCAGAACCCGGCCACAACGCAACACTTGAACAGCCCACTTCTTTTGCCATCTCAACACCCTGTAACGCAACATTAAGAGCGTCTTTTCTTATAGAAGGATCCACATTTGTTATTCCACCCATTTTCCATTTATGATGCCCGAAAAGATTAGTGTTCATATTTGTCGGGGTTAATTTAAATTTTTTGAGTGCATCCTTAACTTCGGAGATCACTGAAGAATTTCTTTTGAAATTCTTATCTGTAAACACAGATTCATGAAATTCAATCCCTTTTATCCTTGATTTTGCCACTCTTTCTATTTGAGCGATTATGCCGGAATCGACATCGGGATTATAACCTCCGGTCGCAAACCTATCAAGGAAATCACCTGCGCACCAATGTCCTGTTGCAAATTTGATCCCAAAATGATCAAGGAATTCATCAACCTTGTCACCTTCCAGATAACCCTTGAATTTAGAATTAAGCTGTGAAAGCTTTTCTTTATTTACCTTCATCCTTTCCCCCTTCTTTTAATTTTATTTTACCGTCTGCAACTTCATGAAAAACCTTATTTATCACTTCACTTGCCTTCATAGACCTATCGCATTCAAAAAGAACCTCCTGAGACCTTTTTGCGACCAACGCCACCAAATTATACCTTGAACCTGCTTTTTTTACAAGCTCGTCAACTGTAATTTTATCTTTTTCCATTTCAGTCTCCCTTATTTATAATGATTTTTTTTATTTCTTTTACAGCATCATCAATCTTTCGATTCATTACAACATGATCATAGTATTTTATCTGACGCAATTCTTTTTTTGCATTTTCAAGTCTGGTTTTCAGATCTATCTGTTTTTCAGTGCCGCGTTTTTTTAATCTTCTTTTTAACTCAAGAATGGATGGCGGCAAAAGAAAGATCAAAATTGCCGCTTTTTTGTATTTCCTTTTTATTTTCAAAGCCCCTGCAGTATCTATGACAAGAAGCAGGTCTAAACCTTTTTTGAGATGCTTATCAATAAACGATAACGCGGTCCCATAATAATTTCCATGAACTTTTGCCCACTCCGCAAAAAATTTATTTTTTACTTTTTCAAGAAATTTTTTACGCGTAATAAAAAAATAATCTCTTTTATTTTTTTCACACTCTCTTGGCTCTCTTGTTGTATAAGAAATGGATTTTTTAACCGCAGAATTTTTAAGAAGCAACTCTGCTACTGTTGATTTACCTGCTCCCGAAGGAGCAGAAAGAACAAAGATCTTCCCATTTTTTTTCATCGGTATAATCTCTTTTTAAAATTTATGCAATCATTTTATTCTATATTCTGTATCTGTTCTCTTATTTTTTCCAACTCTTCTTTGATCGAAATTATTTCTTTTGCGATCTCAAAATTATCAGCTTTTGCGCCCGTAGTATTTGTTTCTCTATTCATCTCCTGTACAATAAATTCAAATGTCTTGCCTATCGGACCTTGCTTATTAACCATCTCTTTAAAATTTCTTAAATGGCTTTCCAATCTTGATGTTTCCTCACTGACATCACATTTAGAAGCAAAAAGAGTTAATTCCTCAGCAAGACGTACATTATCCAGATCAATATCAGGAATAAATTCTTTTAATATTTTTTCTAATTTTTCTTTTTGCAGCTTAACAACCAAAGGCAATTTCTTTTTAATATTTCTTATTGAAGTTTCTATCGAACCCAGGTACTTTAAAAGACAGGCAGAAATATCTTTGCCTTCTTTGTTGCGCGACACCACAAGAAGATCAACCGCTTTTGTTATATTCACATTAAATGACGGCCAAACATCACGGGAAACCTTGTTTTCTTTTTTTATATTCAGTATTTGGGGCAAATTTAAAATCATATCTAGATTAATATCTCCGGGAATTTTAAGGATTTTTTTAACATTCTTTAATGCCTTAATGTATTTTTTTGCAGTTTTTATGTCTATGACCGTATCATCCTGCATCTTTTTACCGCAATTTATAGAAAAATTTATCCTTCCCCTTTTTATTTTTGACTGTATTATTTTCTTAATATCATCTTCAAAAAAATAAAGTTCCTCCGGAAGCTTTATAATAACATCAAAAAATCTGGAATTAAGGGAACGTATTTCTATATTGTATAAATCTTCCTTCAGCTTAAACGACATTTCGGCATAACCTGTCATACTTTGCATACATTCCTCACTTTGGCTTTATTTTCACGAATCTATATTTTCCAACCTTGATAATATGTTCTTTATCCAGGACAATATCGGTATTAGGATCTTTAATTGTCACAGAATCAACCTCTACGCTTCCTTGTATAATAAGCCTGTTTGCATCAGTTTTATTCTTTGCATAGCTGCTTAACACAAGCGCTTCAACAATCCATATCTTTTCTTTTCCAATTTCTATAACCGGCATTTCATCCGGAATCTCATTTCCGGAAAAAACTTTCACAAATTCTTTTTGCGAATTTTCAGCTTCAGCTTCTCCATGATAAAGTTTAACCAATTCATAAGCAAGGAATGCTTTTGCATCTCTTGGATTCATTTTTGAAGCCTCAACGTCCTGCTTCATTTTTTGTATTTTATCATGCTCTAAAAAAGTTAATAACTCCATATAACGGAATATCAGATTATCAGGTATAGACATTGTTTTTCCGTAAACCTGTGAAGGCATATCAGTTATTCCTATATAATTACCATAACTTTTACTCATCTTGCGTACGCCATCCGTACCTTCCAATAGAGGCATGGTCAGGACTATTTGCTCCTTTTGGCCATAAGTTTTTTGCAGGTCCCTTCCGACAAGAAGATTGAAGGTCTGGTCTGTACCGCCTATTTCTATATCATTCTCAAGCATAACCGAATCGTACCCCTGAAGCAAAGGATACATAAACTCTAATAAACTTATTTCCTGATTTTTTTTGAACCTTTCCTTAAATTCTGCCCTCTCAAGAACTCTTGCCACAGTATAATGTGAGGATATTTTCAAAAAATCCGCAAAATTCATTTTCCCAAACCATTTGCTGTTATAGATTAATTCTGTCTTTGATTCATCAAGTATCTTGAAAACTTGTTTCTGATAAGTAAGCGAATTCTCTCTTATCACATCCTCTCCAAGAGGTTTTCTCAATTCATTCCTTCCTGAAGGATCACCTATTTTTGCTGTAAAATCACCTATTAAAAACTGAACAATATGTCCTAAATTTTGAAATTCGCGCAATTTTCTCAAAACAACTGTATGGCCCAAATGAATATCCGGGGCTGTAGGATCAACACCGTATTTAATTTTAAGGGGCCTTGATTGGCTTTTTGCCTGTTCAAGTTTTTCCCTGAGCTCTCTTTCATTTGGCAATATATCCACAATATTTCTTTTGATCACAACAAGCTCTTCATTTATATTCATTTTTCTCCCATTTTTAAAAATGGATTTGACATTTAAGTAATAAAGGTTATAATATATATGATTTAAAAAATTTATTAAGTTAAAAATCAAAGTGCCCGCCTGACGGCGAGGCAGGCAAAAGTTAAAACCAAGGGAAAAGTTTTTTTAAAAACTCCTTAGTTTTGAACTTTGCCTTTTAACTCGATCTATTACATTCCAATCTGACCCTAAATAAGGATGCTATATGAAAAAAGGTACAAAATTTTTTTTAATTACTTTTCTGACTATAATTGTAATAGGACTACTTTTACTGATTATTTCACTTGTCGGACTACCTTCACTGAAAACTCTCGAAACTTATCAACCGAGTCTTTCTTCCAAGATATATTCATCCGACAACACAATATTCGCCGAATTCGGACCTGAACGCAGAACGCTTGTAAACCTTGATCAGATCCCTGATAATATGAAAAATGCCGCCGTAGCAATAGAAGATGAAAGATTTTTCAAGCACAAAGGCATTGATTTTCGCGGGATTACAAGAGCGGCAATGCGAAATATCCTGCACATAAAGCTATTCAAAGAAGGTGCAAGCACTATCACCCAGCAACTCGCACGTTCAATGTTCTTAACCCGTCAAAAAAATCTTGTCAGAAAACTCAAAGAAGCTCTGCTTGCTCTTGAAATTGAAAAAAAATATCCAAAAGAAAAAATCCTTGAAATGTTCTTAAACCAGATATATTTTGGTTCAGGAGCATATGGTGTATCTGCCGCATCCCAAACTTTTTTCGCAAAAAATATACAAGAACTGAACCTTGCAGAATGCGCACTCCTTGCTGCAATACAAAGAAATCCTACTTATTATTCTCCCTACAAAAATCCTGAAAGAGCATACCAAAGACAAAAAATCGTATTAAGTAAAATGAAAGAATGCGGTTTTATCAATGAAGAAGAAGAAAAAACAGCCCGCAATACAAAGATCATTCTTCGCAATCCTACAATAAAATCCGTCAAAGCGGCATATTTTGTTGAATATTTGAGAATTTATCTCGGAGAAAAATATGGTGAAGACGTAATATACAAAGGAGGCTTTGAAGTATACACAACGCTTGATCTTAATATTCAAAGAGCCGCAGAAGATATATTCCAATCGCACGTACAACAATTACGAAAAAATCTTAATAAAACAGACCTGAATGGTTCACTTATTGCAATTGATCCCAGAACCGGAGAAATAAAAGCTCTTGTAGGCGGATATAATTTTGCAGAAAGCCAATTCAATCGCGCCACACAAGCAAATAGACAACCGGGATCAGCGTTTAAACCTTTTGTTTACCTTGCTGCAATGGATCGCGGATTTAAACCTGACGATACAATACTTGATACCGAGGTTTCTTATCCGAGCAAAACAACCGGAAAATGGACACCACATAACTACGAAGGAAAATATTACGGCGAAGTTACTTTAAGGAACGCTATCGCTTACTCAATAAATGTGGCAACAATCAAACTTCTTGAAGAAATAGGCCCTGAAAATGTTATCCCTTATGCGCGCGCTTGCGGCATAACAAGTTTTTTAGGAGCTGATCTGTCACTTGCACTTGGAACTTATGTTGTAACACCGATCGAACTAACACAAGCTTATTGCACTATTCAAAATAAAGGAATAAGGACTGAACCATTTGCTATACGTATCGTCAAAGATAATGAAGGAAGGATACTTGAACAAAATTCAGCCAAACAGGAAACCGTCTTAAATCCGCATTCATGCGAAGCAACTATCGATCTTATGAGATCAGTTATAGAATATGGCACAGGACGATGGGCAAAAGATTATGGTTTCACTTATCCTTGCGCGGGCAAAACCGGGACAACGGATGATTATAGTGATGCCTGGTTTGTCGGAATGACTCCGCAACTTGTTTCAAGTGTTTACATAGGATGCGACAAAAGGAAAAGTCTCGGCCAAAAAATGAGCGGAAGCTCAGTAGCCCTCCCTATTTGGGCTGAATTTATGGCAAGAGCTTATCCTTACGCTCTCCAAAACTCAATAACACTTCCCATTGGCAATGAACAAGAACCTGACGCTTCAACAAATTAATTCTTTTTTTGAAAATCCAAAACAAGTTTTTTTTCTATTTCATAAACTTTGAACCTGAATTTCTTAAAAACCTGCGCAGACCCCTGCCTGAAAAGTTTTGTAAATTCTTCAAGAACCCTCAAGGCCTCTTCTGTCCGCTTAAAATTCGCTTCAAAAATATCCCTCAATTCATTCCTTTTGAATTCGTCTGGTGAATTCTTTTCTTTTCCTACATCGCCTGCCACATTCCTCGATAACAAAAGAACCTTTGTACCGCCGAAAAGTTCTATAATTTCTTTTTTTACTCCATGCCTTATTCTTTTTAAGCTTGCAGTTTTTTGTTTATCGTTAAAAACAAACCTGGTTATTTCCTCTAGAATCCTCAACCCTTCCAGAGCACGATTAAGATTTGCATCTATTATCCTCAAAGCACTCTTTTTTGTATTCATAATTTTTCTTTTGAATCAAAATATTTGCCTATAAAATAACCTATGACGACACAAACCAAAAGAAAAAAAACTTTTGGCACAATAATAATAACACCTATAATCAAGCCAACTATTGTACCTATCATCCTGCCGTTCATTTCTTTAAAAAATTGGTTAAATTTTTCTCCCATTGTATCCTCTTATTGTCTAAATTTAATTTTCAACATTCTGCTCTCTTTGAATAATTTTTTCCACAAAAACTTTTACTTCTGCAACTTCCTGTATGCCAAGAACATCCTGGACATATTTTTTAACCGTATTTTGTATTCTATCGCTTGCCTCAGGTATATTGGCATCAGAATACAGCGTTATTTTATTATAGATCACCAAACCTTTTCTGCCAATTGTCACTCTGGGTTTCACCTCTTTTACAACATCGATCTGATCTGCAAGTTTTTTGATGAAATCACTTATTGCAGCCAAAGAAACTTTTACTTCACCAAGCGGGTTTCCATAGGAAATCTCTCTTTTAACCATTCTTTCTTTTAGCGAAGCATAAAAAATAAACACACTTATTATAAGTGACAGTACCGACAAAAATGCGAAGATAAATACAGTATTAAGCTGAACTATATTCTTGATCCATAAAATAAGCAGATCTTGGGTTTGTTTCAAGTTCAAAAGATTCGCGGAAAGAAGAAAAGTAAAGATCGAAAATGAAAAAAATATGATTGCACCAAGAATCAGAAAAAATTTTATAAGACCCTTCATTTTACCTCCTCAACCATAACATCAATTTTTACCACATCTAAACCCGTTATCTCTTCAATATCCTTTTTTACTTTTTCCTGAACTTCATATGCAATGCCTGAAATTTCTTTCCCATATTCCACTACTATAGGAACTGTTACAACAATATCTCCGTTAGACAATATTTCTGCTTTACAGGAAGTAAAGCGCTCCATCCCAAAAATACGCGCAATTCTGTTTAAAAACCCGCCGCCAACAGCCTGTACTCCGGTTATTTCTTTTGCAGAGCGGCTTGCAATGCCAACGATAACTTCTTTTGAAATCTTAACAATTCCCAGATCATTTTTTTCCAGCATGCTCACCCCCAAAAATACTTAATCCTTCAAAATTCTTTTCTCTATAAAATTCGTAAATATCTCTCCGCGCCTGAAATATTCATTATCAAGGATTTTCAAATGGAATGGGATCGTTGTATGAATTCCTTCAATAGTAAATTCACTCAGGACACGCTTCATACGTGCAATAGACTCTTCTCTTGATTTCGTCAATACAATCACTTTAGCTATTAGTGAGTCATAAAAAGGCGGTATCTTATATTGGTCATAAATATGTGTATCTATCCTTACGCCCGGACCCCCGGGAAGATACAAGTGTTTTATTTGTCCGGGTGCAGGCATAAAATTTTTGTTTGGATCCTCTGCATTGATCCTGCATTCTATTGCATGGCCGCCAACAGCAACTTCTTCCTGTAAGATCTTAAGCTTTTCTCCTTCGGCTATTTTTATCTGTTCTTTCACAAGGTCAATACCTGTAACCATTTCTGTAACAGGATGCTCAACCTGGATCCTTGCATTCATTTCCATAAAATAGAATTTTTTGTCTTTATCAAGCAGAAATTCAACTGTGCCAGCCCCAACATAATCCACTGCTTTCGCAACACGAATCGCAAATCTTCCCATTATCTTGCGCAATTTTGGATCGACAGCCATTGAAGGAGATTCTTCTATCAATTTCTGATGCCTTCTCTGAATAGAACAATCTCTTTCACCTAAATGGATTATATTGCCATGCCCATCTGCTAATATCTGAAATTCAACATGCCTTGGCTCCAAAACAAACTTTTCAAGATACATTGACCCATCACCAAAAGCGGCAAGCGCCTCTGCAGAAGCCACGGGAAAATTTTTCCTTAATTCGTCGTCATTCTGGACAACCCTCATTCCTTTTCCACCGCCACCCAAAGAAGCTTTTATTATTACGGGATAACCTGCTAACCGGGCAAATTTCAATGCTTCGTTCTCATCTTTCACTTGAGCTTCAGAACCAGGTATAACAGGAATACTCTCTTTCATCATTATACGTCTTGCTTGCGATTTATCACCCACCATATTAAGAGTAGCTGCAGTCGGACCTATAAATTTAAGACCGCAGGAATCACAAACTTCCGCAAAATGTGAGTCTTCCGATAAAAAACCATATCCGGGATGAATAGCATCAACTCCGCTTATTTCAGCAGCAGTTATAATTGCAGGAATACTTAAATAACTGGATTTTGGAGATGCAGCCCCTATACATACACTTTCGTCCGCGAATTTTACGTGCATACTATCTTTATCTGCCTGCGAATAAACTGCAACTGTGGATATACCCAATTCTTTACAAGCCCTTATTACTCTTAAAGCTATCTCGCCGCGATTTGCTATCAATATTTTTTTAAACATATATATCCTCTTTAAACAGCTTCTATCTGAAACAAGGCCTGGCCGAATTCAACAGCTTGCCCGTTTTCGACGAGTATTTTAACTATTTTGCCTTCAACTTCAGATTCTATTTCATTCATGAGTTTCATGGCTTCAACTATACAAACAACTTGATTTTTCTTCACAAAACTGCCAACCTCGGCATAGGGCGAAGCATCCGGACTTGAAGCACGATAAAATGTTCCGACCATGGGGGAAACTATTGAAATCAGATTCTTGTCTTCAGATTTAGCTTCAATAACTTCTTTTGGTTTTTCAGATTTTATTTCTGGAGCATTAGAACCTGAATGAGAAACACTGGAAGCCTGAATGGGAGCCGGAATTACGGTCATATGCGTACCAATACCCGAAATACCTGATTGACTGGATGCTGTTTTTTTAACTTTTATTTTCATTCCTTCTCTTTCAATTTCAAGTTCTTCAATATTCGCATCTTCAACTATCTGTATAATTTCTTTAACTTCTTTTAAATTCATTATTCCTCCTTAAAATATTACGCCCTTTCCACATAATCTCCTGTTTCTGTGCTTATTCTAATAATATCATCTTGTTTTATGAAAAGCGGAACCTGTAATCTAAAACCCGTTTCTACTTCCACTTCTTTTGTTGCAGACGAAACCGTATCACCTTTCAACCCAGTAGCAGATTCTGTAACTTTTAATTCAATAAAAGTAGGGAGCTCTATCCCTAAATACTGCTGAGCATCACTCTTCTGTTCCTTGTCTTTAAACATCAATACTTTTAACTGCATGCCTTCTTTAAGATATTTTCCATCATTCCCGACAACTGATTTTGAAAGACTAATTTGTTCGTAAGTCTCATTATCCATAAATACAAAATCTTCTCCATCTTTGTATAAATACTGAAAACCGCGCTCATCTATTTGTATCTGATTCAACGCATCATGCGGTTTAAAAGTTCTGTCTATTACTGCACCTGATTTTGCATCCTTCATTTTGAGCCTGACAAAAGCTCCGCCCTTACCGGGCTTTACGTGCTGAAAATCCACTATCTGATACAATTTTCCTTCCAAACCAATTACAACGCCTTTTCTTGCATCACCAGCTGAAATCATGTTTGATCCCTTCTTTAAATTTCAATTAAATTTTTTGTAAAATCAGTTAACACTTCACAACCATTTTTCATTACAAGCACCGTATCTTCAATGCGTACACCAAAATCATCCTTAAAATAAATACCCGGTTCAACAGTAAGTACCATATTTTGCTTTAAAACAGTATTGTCTTGGCAGGAGAGATACGGCTTTTCATGCACTTCTATTCCCACACCATGACCTAATCCATGGCCAAAAAATTTACCAAAACCATTTTCACTTATAATTTTTCTCGCGATCCCGTCTATACTTGAACAAACAACACCCTGTTTTATCCCTGCTATTGCTTTTTTTTGCGCTTCAAGAACAATGTTATATATTTCTTTCTGCTTCCTACTTGCCTTACCAATAAAAATAGTCCTCGTAAAATCGCTCACATACCCGTTAAACCTTAAACCAATATCAAAAATAACTGCATCACCTTTCTTTAATTTTCTGGAACCTTTATTTGCATGCGGAAAACTTGAATGCGGTCCGCCGGCAACAATAGTTTCAAACGCAATATCACCCTCTTTTTTCAAAAAACAATCAATTTCAAATCCAACTTCTTTTTCAGTTTTTCCCGGGCTTAAAGACTTGAGGATATGTTTAAATATATACGTTGTTTTAATACAGGCTTTTTTAATTTGTGCTATCTCGTGCTTACTTTTAATGATACGCAGTGGCTCTAAAATATCTTGGATCAAAACTATTTCAATATTTTTGATCGTTTTCAATACATTAAAAAAAGGAAGCAGAATATGGTTTTCTTCAACCCCAAGTTTTTTAATATGTTCTTTTTGGCATATTTCTGCCAAGGTATCAACTAATCCTTTTTTTAATAATTTTATTTGCCATGGGGTATTTACAATTTTTTCGGCCTGACCTATAAAACAAAAATTTGTTAGGAAATAAAAACTGTTTTTGCCTATAAAACAATTACCATCAATATTTTGCGCGGAAAGAACATATTCCATATTCGGCGGATGGGTGATCAAAACCGCATCAAGCTTATGCTTTCTTATCTCTTTTTGTACATTCCTTAGAGTCTCTTTCATTTTTTTTCTAACCAAAAACCTCAAACATGTTTTTGAGAATACTTGCCTTTATTTGTCCCGGAGCATGTGATTTATCCAAAAAAGCATAAGTAAATTTCGAACCAAATATCGGAAAAAGCAAACGAGATATTCTCCCATATTGTCCCATAGATACAGTAATAATATTTTTCTTGCAATTTTGAAGTGTTATCTCAGCCAACAATAATACATCCTTTAAAGTATTCGATTTCACGCTTAATTTTATAAAATCCGGCTTATCTTTTATTGCTTTATTTATTATTGAATTAAGAAATTTTTTTGGCGGCGTTAAATTAAAATTATGATAAGAAACTATTACAAATTTATTTTTTTTATGGGCAAATTCAATAATACTTTTTTTTATTGAGTAAGAACCGATCTCTATATCTATTCCGTCTGCAAACTCTAAAACAGCTTTAAACAATTCGGACCTTTTCTGATCGGGAATATAATTAATACCGCCTTCCTTAACACTTCTTATCGTTACTATTAAAAGAAATCCTGCAGCTTTAATCCTTCTGGAAATATCCAGAGCTTTTTTCAAACTCAGATTCTTGAATTCATCAAGACGTAATTCAACTATGTCAACACCCTCTGTTCTTGCTCTTTTTAGACTATTAACGTTAAAATCGGATATGCTTCCAATAATTTTTGACAATATTTTCTTTTTCATTTTTTTCCGATCTTTTTTATTATCTTACCCGCTACATTTAACTTATCCAAGCCTGATGTATCTATAACGAATTTTGCGCAGGATTTATAGGATTTTTGCCTTTTTTTTAACAATGTTTCTATTGTTTTTTTAATATCTTTTGAATTATTAATAAGTGGTCTTTTGTATTTTTTTTCTTTCTTTAATCGTTGCAAAATATCCTCAACATCAGTTTTAAGAAAAAAAACCTTACCTAATTTTTTCAAAATAACCCTGTTTTCTTTCTTCTGAGTTATACCGCCACCTGTTGAAATAATAAAATTATTAACAAAAAGGAGTTTTCCTAATATTTCTGTTTCTTTTTTTCTAAAAAATTGTTCGCCTTTCTTTCTGAATATTTCACTGATCTTCATATGCTGCTGATTTTCAATAAGCATGTCTGTATCAGTAAAAGGCATTTTCAATTGGTTTGATAAAATACCTGCAACTGCAGTTTTTCCACTTGCCATAAAACCTATAAGGACTATATTATTTTTTTGCATTGTAATTCTTTTTCATCTCTTCAATACTGTCACCGCCGAATTTTCCCTTCATTGCTGATGCGATCTCAATTGAAACCATTGCTTCAGCAACAATACCGGCTGCGGGAACAGCACACACATCTGCCCTTAGAATAGGAGCTTTTGCAAATTTCTTTGTCTTCAAATTAATTGAATTAAGCGGTTTTGCAAGAGTCGGTATCGGTTTCATTGCGGCCCTCAATAAAATAGGTTCTGAATTTGAGATCCCGC
>Ga0265297_10005063_pt1 | contig 20609 bp, 46 predicted proteins | sample Munlanlwell13791_FD_192502 | JGI IMG/M metagenome (GOLD analysis project Ga0265297, IMG submission 192502) | Leachate microbial communities from a municipal landfill in Southern Ontario, Canada - Leachate well 137-91 | ecosystem: Engineered > Solid waste > Landfill > Unclassified | place...
TGGAATAAGAATTGATGAGCTGAAGAGCTTTTAATTCTGATTTATTAGGGCCTTTACGACACTGCTTTAATTGATTAAGACGCACAGAATCCATGTGCTTTCTATATCCAGGATTACGCCAATTAATAATATTTCTTTTAGTCATAATGCTAGATTGGTTAGCTATGTATTCAGAATTTTTCCATCGTTTCTGCAGCATCACAGACATCTGATTACGATAGGTAGAGTTCTTCCATCGGTTTTTAAGATTCTTATTCCCTAATTTTTGTTTTGAGAGTTTCAAACGACAATGGATTCCCGCAGGGCTTTTATAGAATGCTCGATTAGATTTAGATATATCCAATCTTTTTTTAGAACCTTTAAGACTTCGATAAAATTTCTTCATTGCTAGAGAACTTTTTAATATATGAACTTTGTTATGTTTTTTATTTCTAAATCTATTCCCACAGATTATTGCCATATGCTGACGATATTCAATATCGTTTTTCCATTTTTTCTTAAGAGCTAGACTCGCAATTTCCAGCATATATCTCTTATATTCTGGATTCTTCCAGCGCTTAATATTTGATTTAGATATCCTAGCCGACATTTTTTTACGGTGAGGCTCTTTCTTCCAAAGATTTTTAGCATTAATAGAACGTTTTCTATTGAGCTGGATTGAATGTTCAGAGGAGATAATATAAGAACGACGCTGGGTACTTGTGACCGGAGCTATAGCCTCTTTCGAGGCAGCAAGCTTTCCACGTTCCCCGCGCGTCGTTTTATTTATTTTAGATATAAAAATAGCTTGCATTTTTAACTGCTCCGGTTTTCTGTATCTGGTTCTTGTGCATTTTTCTGAACTCCCGTTTGAACTATATACCATTATAACTCAGAATGAACTAAATTGCAAAATGTTTTTTCGTTATTTATGGGAATTAAAACGATGTGCGGTTTAGGTGACGCACCCCACCTCGAAGATTTATTTCTTGGCTTCGAATTTCTTTAGCTCAACCTTCGGCTTACTTTCCTGACCCGCAAGTAATCCGAGGTTAAACTTTCTGCGCACGACCGGTATATCCTTCATGGTATATACATGGCCGCGTCCGATACCTTTCGACTTCGCATTCACTTCTTTGGCGATTTGCTCGTCCGTTAATTTCTTAACGGGATTCATAGCAAATATCTCCGCGAAGATTCCGGATACAGAAACGCGAGGCCCCTTCACTGCTTTAGCTTTCGCCGGCGCAGCAGCCGACTTCTTTACTAACTTTATTACTTTTTTTACTGCCATTGTGTCACCCTCCTTTTCTTTCTTAACTGTGTTTAATTTTAACATTGATGCCATCCCCGGCCCAAACCCATCTATATTTAAGTCCTTCGAAGCCAGGTAATTCTTCATAACCTTCTCCGGAACAGGAACGTTGCATTTTTGATACCCCTCGACTACCAGAAGATGGTACGATATTTTTGCCTTAATTAATTCTTCTGAAGCATCTGGCATGGGAGTCTTGAATAATTCTTTATACTTCTCTCGAAGAAATTTCACCGATGCGTTCGTATCCCGGAATTGCACGATGAATGCATTATATCTTGATGTAGGAGACTCCGGAACGGATGCGTTTGTTTCCTTTGTTGCAGCTGCTTTTGTTATTCTAGTCTTGCTTTTCATTTACTTCTCCTCTCTAAATCTTTGAGGTATTCCTCAAAGTTTAATGGCCCGCCAATATTCCATCCCCGCACCCAGACAGACCATAGCGTTTTAACAGGGAGATTGGGGATATGAAATCTCTTCTGTGTTTTCCTTAAATAAGATTTAATGGCATCCGAATCGCCCGCATATTTACGACCCGCATCAATAGTTACATCCGGGAGTTTCTGCCTCCAGCCGCATCCGTGATTCGTGCAATACATCACGCGCTTGAATACAATTGTCTCTTCAAGCTTTTCTGGATTGTAGAGGTCTACCTTTGCTGAGTTCTCTTTGCACGTACCACCGCATCTACCTAACATTTCCTAAAACCTCCTTTGCCATTGCTTCGACTTCCAGATTCGGTCCCGGACAACGCTCATGATGTCGTTCAATTTTCTTAATGGGGTATTTCTTGCAGAGCTTTCGCACTAATATTCCAAGCGATATCTTTTGCTGCCATGTGAAGTGGTCTCGACCGGTTAATGCGATTCCGATAGAGTGTGCATTGCGACCTTTCGCGTGCGCGCCTATTTTAGAAACCGGTCTACCGATTTCTAAATCTCCATTCGCGCGAATTACATAGTGGTAGCCAATGCCGCTCCAGCCCCGCTCTTTATGCCACTCGTTAATTGTTTTAACAGAGACGTCTCCTGAATCGGTGTGATGAACTATGATTGTATCAATTTCCCGCGCGGCGGCCTCGGAAGGCTGAAAAAATAACGCACAGGAGACCACTGTAGCCAACAAAATTAAAAAAGCGACCACTTGCCCGGTGTGTTTTGAGCTTGAACGACCGACCGCTTGTGAAGGCGCGCCAGTTGAATCGTCTCCTAAAAGGAAGCGTTCGTATTGCGCACGAGACATCTCTTTTTGCTTTTTAATTTTTTTAGTTTTCATGATTCACTTCCTTTCGTTGCTTGCTTTAATTGCAGCTTTAAAGCATGGTTCTCCGCACGAAGACATTCGTTCTCCGCTTTGCTTGTATCGCGTTTAGCGATAGCTCGTTCAAGTTCTGTTTTAAAATAGAAAGCTTGCGCCTTCAATCCATCGATACTCGAATTACGTTTCTCTGGATAAGTTAAATCAAACGCTACAGCCTGCGCGCTGAATTTGTCTTGCATGGCCGCGTCAAACTTGCGCTGCCACCGAGAAATCAATACACGCGCTTCCTCAAGCGTTAGATTTGGTAATGGTCCTTTTTCTTTTTGCATAGTGCCCACCTTTCAGAATCGATACCACTTATTCTGGTTGAACGTTGTTGAATAATATTCAAAAGCATGGACATCGCTTGAATCCGGCCCAACGTTATTAAGCCGGATTTCTTCTTGAGTGCCGTCTTGAAAGCGCACGGTCAGTATGCGATACCTGCCATTCTCGTCTCGAACAATTTCTCCATGCTTTTCGCCCTTGCGAATCAGAACACCAATCCAGCTATTGTGCTCTTCCTCGTAATGGCCGCCGGCGTTAGCTATCTTTAATTTTTCTTCTATGGTTAATTTTTTCATTTTTGCACCTTCGCATTCCGCACGACGTCCAGAATCTTTTTCATTTCGGCTTCAGTGTAATAGCCTTCGATTTTCTTAATATTGTATGTCGTGGCTTTACCGTCTGAAGTTCTCTGGAACTGAATCTTGGGCGCGCTCCAAACGTCGCCTTTCGGGGCAACTTCGTAAACGTTTTCCGAACGCCAGCTGTGATTGCCGGCGTAATATCCGTGTTCGCCTTGATGAACGTCCTCTCCGAATGTCGCCTGCACTTGTGCTAACCCGGTCTTTAAAGACGCAACACGGGCCAGCTGTGCATCGATTTTTGACTTGGCTTTTGTGGTTAAATCTGAAATGAGCTCGGTCAACTTTGCGATGTGCTTTGTTCGACGCTTTTGGTCGCGGTCGTAACCGGTCTCAACTTCGAACCACGCATCTTCTTTACGAATGGTTACTTCGATTTTTTGATTCTTATAGGCTTCCGTGGAAGACATTGTTAACCAACGTCTGTCGTAGGAAGGTTTCGCGAGGAACTCCGCGAGAGTGTAGTTTACTTTGCAGCCGTAAGCCTTGGCCAACTTCGCCCAATTATTATAACGGGAGGTTGCGTCTGCGTCTGCTGCGGCTTTTTTTGCGGCTTCGCGTTTTTCAACAAGGGCTGTATGCGCCGTAACCACCACAGTTGTATCCAGTTCAACGCCCAGATTTTCGAGGGTGCTTTTTTCCATCCGGTCAACGTAAACTTCATAATAATTTTTTCCATCTGCATACCGTGAACGAATGGCGGCTTTATAATCGTTTCCATTAATGCGAACTACAACATCGCTATCGTTTCCGCGTTCGCTTAAAACCACCGGTGAAACTAATTCTACCTTTAAAACTTTTACTTCTTTTTTTTCTGTCGCTTTTGTATTCATTTGAATCCTCCTTTTGCTTCCCTTAATAAAGGAAAGCGGGTTGTGTTACGGTTTGTAAACGAAATACACACAGCCACCCTGCGGCTCACAGACATATGCAGGGTTAATTTTTGCAATCGCTGCGCTTAATTCCACGCCGCCTTCTTCCATTGTTAATTCGCTTCGAATCTGAACCCCATCGTATCCTGACTTCCCATCCGGGTTGCCGTTTGCTTTTTCAACTATGGGCGCGGGCATCCCATATTGCTTGGAGATTTTCTCCGCCGCTTTTTTTATTTCCGCTACTTTCATTTGCTCCTCCTTTTTTGGCGCTCCCTTTATTAAGGAAGGCCGGGTTAACTTCTCTCTTTCCTCCACCTACACCTATTATAACTCATTTCTATTAAATTGCAAAAGATATTTTATTTATTTTCATTTTTCTTGTATGTCGTAACTCATACAATCTCCTCACAATTACGATATTTTTAAATTGCTCTACAAAATATTTTCACTTTGAAAAAGAATTAAATTCTAAAAACCTTTTCAAATCCATATTTAAACCCATCTTTATATATCGAATAAATTCGTCTTCCCATATAAATATTACTTTATATCCGGCCTTTAAGAAAGGCGCGGCTTCGATTCTTTCTACTTTCCTTTTATTCTTAGCATCCACAGTATGGCCTTTTTTCTGAAGATGCCAATAACAGCCATTCGCTAATATAATAATTTTTTTCTTTTTATTAATAAAATCTGGAGAATGACCATTGATTAAAACAGAACCATCTCCACAAAATCTAAATTCTTTTTGTAATAATCGAGCTACACTTCTCTCAAATTTATTCGGGCTAACATGAATACAACATAATGTTTTCTCTAATATACGCTTTCTTATACTTGAATTTTTCCAATTCTTTTTAGAGGTAACCGACATTATACTTCTTTGACTCGGATTTTCTCGATACCTTTTAAGAGCCGCTTGAGACATACGAAGTTTAGCTTCTCTACCGGGTCTTTTTCTTGCTAGACACAAAAGGAAATATCTAAAATTCGGATATCGAATAAGATACTTAGAACTACGTATATCTTCTTTAGATATAATATTATTGGAGGGAGTATCTTTCAAAAATATTGTTGCAATTTTTTGAATTAATTTTTTATTTCGCATTCTAATTTATTATTTTAATGGCAACTCCAGAATTGCTATTTTTGGCAGCGCATTTCCTGCGAATCCTTCAAGGTCGCCATGCATCCCGGCAACGTTCATTATGACTTGATTGATTTGCTTTTCGCGCTTCGCAAACATTTTTTCCGTTGCGCGCCGTTCGGAATCAAGGTCGTCTTTCATTCCCCGAAACGCTTCAACGATTGCTTCAATGCGACCCTTGAATTCTGAGCCGGTCAAATAATCGTAAACCAATTCAGCTTTACTTTGCTTGCCATCCTGAATAGAACGTTCCCCGGCCACTTTCAAAAGGATTGAACGCAGCGCATGCACCAACGGAATGCAGGTTTCAATTGAAGAACACCAGACCCCCTGAATTTCTCCGAACGCTTGCACCCCTTCCGGCAGCGCTTCCGAAACAAGTAAACAAATATCGGCCTTGCACGCACGCCCGTCCGCTTTTAATTTTGATATCCAGGATTCTGAGAAAGATTTAGTTCGCTTTAACTCCCAAAGAATCCGGCCCACTTCAAGGCCCCCGCGTGTCTTAACTATCTGAACAATATCTCCGCCTTTAACGCCCGGTGCAACTTCCGTTATCTCATCGAATGAAAATAGTGTGCGGAGATTTTCTTCGAGTTGGGTTTCGAATACTTCACCTTGCATTTTTTGCGAACCTTGTTCGGCTTTGTGTTTAAGGTCTTCGATTTGCGCTAGCATCTGCGCAATCTTCGTATCTTTCTCGAGGTCTTTAAGTCGGTGCGCCTGGTCTGCTTCTTTTTGCGCGGCTTCCAGAATTTTTGCTTTCTCGACCTCAAGTTTTTTATCCGCTTCAAGTTCAGCATTTTTCGCCCGGTCTTCAAGTTCGCGCACTTCGCGCCGATGCTGGAGTTCTTTTTCATTAGCTTCGTCAAGGGCCTTGGTCTTGGCCTCTAAAGATTCCTTGAGGTCTTTGAGTTCGACCGCATTAGCCTCTTTCACTTCCTTCTTTAACTTCACTTCGAGTTCTTTCTTGGTCTTCTCAAGGATAGCATCTGCGGCTCGACGACCCTCTTCGGCGGCTTCTTCAAGTCGGTCTTTTTCTTCTTGCAGTTTCTCTTCGTATTTAGCAGAGATGCTATTCTCCAGTTCCTTCGTTAAAGCTTTCGTTAACGGAAATTCATGTTCGCACTTTGGACACGTTATCATTTCTCCAGACATTTTATTTTCCTCCCTTGTGAATTTTTATTAAGACACCTCTATAATTAGGGCCGAATCTTTCATCCGCCCAACAATTCGTTAGATTCGCAATTTTAAATTCTTGCCGAAGCTTCTGATATGAAGCCTTCGATAATTCAAAGAAAGGTAGACGCGGAACCCGCCATAATTGTTTCTCCAGATAATCCATTATCGGAGTCTCGCTTTTTGACTTCGACTTAACTTTAAGGACTATTTTAACTCTTTTTTTCAGCACGTTCTTCCTCAATTATACAGCGCAATAAAAATAAATATACCCGCGCGTCCATAATACGGCCTTCAATAGTTTCGTTACTAAATATTTGACCTTGACGAATGAAGCTAGAAATAGAATCCAGATGTTTCTTTAAATAAACCCATAGCACCGCTTTCGGGTCGATATTTAAATCTTTGGCAATACGTTTGAAATTATCTAACCTGTCATCAATAGTATATTCCTTGCCTTTCTTTTCAGAGATATCTTTTTCTTCTTCGAACATTTTTTTCATGATTTCTGATGCATCTTCGTATCTCATTTTAGCTCCTTTTATTTTCCCGGTTCATTTTTAACGCCATACCACTGCTCCCGGCTCCGCACTAGTTCTTCTCCAGCCTGCAAGCAATCTAGCATAAAGTTCGCGAGAATAAAATCGGGCGTATTCGATTTATTCTCTCTTGATTTTCGATTTAATAACTCGGATAATTCTTCTCTTAAATCTGCCATTTTCTACCTCTCTTTTAAATTCATCGTCCCAAACGAATATTACTCGATAACCAGCTGCCTTAAATGGCGCGGCTTTAATCTTTTCATGTTTTCTTTTATGAATTGAATCAATAGGAATTCCGTATTTCTTAAGATGCCAGTAATGCCCACAAGGAAGAATAATTATCTTCTTTCGCTTATTGATAAAATCTGGGGAATAATTATTGATTAAAATAGCATCTTTACCTGCGCCAACAAACTTGAATTTAATTCTGGAAGAGGAATCTAAAAAGGATTGAACGCGCTTCTCGAATCCATTAGGGCCTTTACGTGTCTGTTGTTGTATTTTATAACGAACTGTAGCCATTTTATTCTGATATACAGGGTCTTTCCACCTGATTCGATTCTCGATTCGAAGAACGGCTAACATCTTTTTACGATATTTCGGATTCTGCCATAGTTTTTTTATTGCGATGACTTTTTTCTTTCTATATTCAGGATTTCTCCAATTCTTAATAGAAGCAAGACGTATTCTCTTTAGCGTCTTTTGACGATATTCCAAATTTCGCCATTGTTTCTTTGCATTCTTGACCATGAATTCTCTATATTCGAGATTTTTCCACTTATTCTTAACTGATTTAGATAAAATTATCGTCATCTTTTTGCGAAAGGCGAGGTCTTTCCAACGTTTAAGATTGGCTTGAGTGGTTCGGATAGATACCTTCTGATATCGAGGAGAAATAAAAGGGCGACGGATACTCGGGCCAGAACCACGACTCTTACGAGTGCAGGTTTTCCTTTCTCCGCCGCTTTTGATAGGTTTAGACAATAAATTGACCTGCTTGGGTTCTGGGCTTTTCATACTTAACTCCTAAGTATATTATAACTCATTTTTAACCTCTCGGCAAAAGATATTTTCGTTACTTGAGTTGAGCCGCGCGCAGAATGCATTTTTTATATTCTATTTTCATTGCTTTACCTCTTCCGCTTCATAGATACGCCGGCAGAGTATAACTTCATTCTGTCCGAGTCCTTGAATCTTTTCGAACGCAGCTTTTAATAACGTGTATTCTGTATTATTCAGCAGAATGAATGGTTCTTTACAATTCTCGATTTTCTTTACAAGACTATCTGCTGTAATAAGTCGGAATCCATTATGACCTTGATTTCCAGACAGGACAACAGTTCGGATAGTCTTTCGGAAATCATAATCTTTACTCGGCGCGGGTGCATCTTTAACCGGCGGCCCTCCCGGTCGAACGGGAACGTCTGGAAGCTCTTTCATATATGGAGTTAAATCAAATTTATACATCGAGACTTGAGCCATCTTAAATCCTCCTTTTTATACTTTCGTGTGAACGTAAACTATTTCCCATTCTTCCGGATGCGCTCGACAATACTCATCTATTATTTTCGTAGTAATTTCCGAATGGTCTTTTACTCCGAAATTGCAGATACCCGAATACCAATGTGCCACACGTGTAACACAAATCTCTTCTTCTTTTGAAATCCAGCCCAAGAATCTAACGAACCATTTTATTCCAGTTAACCAAGTTAGTGTTTTACCGATAAGCTGAGGGATGTCATACAATTTACCGAGGTCTTCTATGGCTCTTCGAGCAATTAAATCCGTATTGATTCCGTCCAGAGCAGCCAAAGTTTTACAGCGATAAACTACGACTGTCCAGGGAAGGATTTTTGAAGCAGAGGCGTATTGAACTTTCCATTGTTGTTCGATTAATTTTTCATTCGAAAGAAGCATCCCTGCGTGGTAAAATCGTACCGGTTCTTGTGTGCCCCGCGCTGCGCGCCAGAGCCATTGCCAGAGAGTCGGCGCGGCCATTAAAAACTTTACAATACGTGGCCCGAATTTATCGCTATCCGTTAAGAAGATATCCCCGCATTTGAATTCCATTTTATATTCCCTTTCAGTAATCAAATATTATTAAACAGATTAAAACAATCAACAAAAATATTATCATTCTTTTGCCTTCTCTTCTTCTGGAATGAATTTAGAAAAATGAATACACTCTTTGCAGGTCTTCTCTTCTCTATTAACACAGGCCCGCATACAAAAATTTATGTTCCAATTTAAACGCGATTTATTTCCCATAGTTAACCGCCTTAATCTGTGCCCAGTTCTGAACGCACCACTTGCAACCTCCCGGAACAGCATGCTCCGAATTCGGCATTGTGCGTCCGCAATTTTTACAGGTCAAATCTTCTTTAGGTTTTCTGGCAGAATCCATATCGTAACTTTTCCATAGCAACACGTTTCGATTTCTACACCAATACTGGAAGGAGATTTAAATTTAACGACTCCTTGCACATCTTTCCATGTCATTAAAGAGCCCGGCGCATCTTTTATTACCTGCACTTTATCTTCCAGCCGGAATTCTTCAAAATCGAATGCTACTCCGTGCAGACAAATACCAGAACGGACTCGCCCGGTGAAGTCCATTGTTGCGCTTCTCCAGGGCGAGCCAATTGCAGTTCCTTCAATTTGTTGTCCACAGACACAGAGCATTTTTATTTTTTCTTTTTAATCTGCTCCACTATTTCGAGAATCTTATCCGAGATTTCCGCATAACTCATGTAGCGTATCAAGGATTTTTTCGGAATCCATTTCTTTTTTAATTCTGTAGACGGCCCTATGAGGGTGCATATCGTACCGTATATGTATTCGACCTCATATTCGGTATTAGATTCTTGCACAATTCGGGTTACTTGTTTACGATGCGCAGCATCCAACATAAACCATCCGACTAATTTCTTTTGAGAATTGCATACGTTCTTTATTCTGTTGTTTATACAATCTTCGAACCAATCCGACGTCAGAATACGGGAATGGTCATCCCCCGGATAAACGCGCCGTTTTATTTGCTGCAACTCGCAAATTAAATAGATGATAGACCGTACTAAAACAATCAGAACCACCCACGCCAACACTAAAAACAATATCAACATCTTACACCTCCTTTAGTTAAATTACCATTTCTGTAATTCTTTTCCCCATTGATTAAATGTTATCCGATAGACTCTGCTATTCGGGATATATCGTTTGAAAAAATATTCGTCCGTACCATTCAGAATTCTGGAAAGTGCTGCGGCCATTCCCGCGCTTCGGGAAATTCCCGCGTCGCACTGACACAATATGCACTCGACTTCTTTAATATGGGTCTGAACAAAATCAAAGACTTGCTTAGCTTGAGACTCCGAATAAAATATATATTTTCTAGACTCTGGAGTATTTAACCGGTCGAAAATTATTTTATTTTTATCATCCCAGTCATGAAATTGAAGGCGAAGAATTCCTTTACATGCCGGCTGTTCACAAATCGGGGCCAACTCATCGTTCGGGTCTCCAATTGAAATAATAATATGGGGCCGGTCTTCTTTATAATCAGCGATTGACCTACGATTGTAGACTTTAATTTCCATGGGTTTAAGATTTCCTTTCTGAAGAGAAGGAAAGGAGGCTCGCATTAAAGCCGACGCGAGTCGAGGTGCTCTGAACATTATCCAAACAGCACGAAAAAATTTGAACCTCCACATCCTTAACATTTATAATTTTAACCATCTCCTGAATTTCTGAAAAAATCCTTTTACTTTACCACATCTAAGATGGAATTGCCCGGTCAAGCAAGACTTCCTGAATTGATATCGTGCTCCTAAGAATTCTGAATTCCAGATATATCCACAGCACCGACAGACCCAATGTAGGTCTTCTTCAGGCCGCTGAATAGTCGTGCCCAGTTGCCCGGTCGGGTATATCTCATAATCCTGTTCGTGGCAATTCGGACAGCATACTTTGAATCCTTTATTCAAGACATCCTTGAGTTCGGATTCGACTAACACTAATTCTGCTTCAGCTATAGTATTTTCCATCCCTGCCCTTTGAGCCAAATAATATAATCCCCAAAAGTGCCGTAGTGCCAGCCGGGGATAGCATTATCCCAAGCAAGGAATGCTTCATCCAGAGTTGTTAATTTCGCGAAGCTACCGAATGCCATCATTTTTTCGCTCCTTTCAAGAATTCGCAATCTACAAATTTATCAAGTTCCGCACAAACTCCTTTATACGGGCAGATATTACAATGGTCGCAAGTTGGAATTTCATTCTTTCTTTTTTTCATTCTTCACACCATCAAGGAATCTAGATGCATATCCAGGTCTTTTAAATTCATCATCCCACATAAATATCACTCTATAACCCGCTTTAATAAATGGTTTACGGTCTACTTTTTCAGCCCTTCTTTTGTTTTGAATAGTATTCTTTAATCCGTATACATCGAGATGCCAATGAATGCTATGAAAAAGAACAATAATCTTTTTATTTTTGTTAATAAAATCTGGAGACCTACCATTAATTATAATAGCGTTCGTTCCTCCTCCAACGAATTTAAATTTTATTCTGGAGAGAGAATTAATAAAATTGAGTGCATGAGATTCAGTTCTATTAGGAGATAATTTACGAGAGGATGATTGTTTCTGCCGAACAACAGAAGAAAACATCAGGTTTCTGAACTGAGGATTCTCCCACATTAGATTAAATCTTTTACTATTTTTTAAATCTCTTTGCTTTAATTTAGCGCGATAAGATTCCCTACCCCAACAATTATTAATTATATATAACATCTTCTTTCTATACTCTGGATTTTTCCAACGTTCAATTAATTCCTTACGATATTTTTCTTTATTATCTTGATTCGCTTTTTGCATCTTATTGTAATAGATGGGGTCTTGCCAACGTCGTTTATTTAACTTTGCCATCTTTCTACGAAAAGCAGGGTTCTTCCAACGTTTAAGATTTAATTGAGTGGTTCTGATAGAAACATTTTTATATCTAGGAGAGATGTAAGGTCGGCCCTGTTCGCCGGAAAGCGAAACACCCCTTACGAGGCGGACAGGTTTAGTGTCAACAGGGCCGTTTAGATTAGATTTAGATAATAAAATATCCTGTCTAGCTTTCCGGGCTTTTTGCTTCATTTTAATACTCCTTCTATACTATTATTATAACTCTTTTTCAGATAAAAAGCAAACATTATTTTCATCATTACCAACGTCCTCTTCTCTTTAATTCTTTCTTTAGTTTTGATTTCACTTCTTTATACCTTGGATAAGGGTCAGCTAATCGATAACAATCTTGCATTCTACCACTGCTCATCTCTTCTACCCCGAACAACCCTTCATGTATTCCCTTAATTATTTCCCAGTTCTCTTTAATCTCAGATTTATCCATTTGAGACCTCCTTCACTTTATTGTGTCCTCGGCAAACAATCACCGGTTGTCCGTTATATTGCACAATTTCAAATTCAGGTTCCTTTAAATTTTCTGGAAGTTGTTTTCCACAGATTATGCATTTATCGTTTTGAATTCGGTCGTTAATTGTTGCTAAAGTCTGTTCGTTCATTTTAGATTAGTGAAAATATGCCACATATACATCCCACCTTGAGTCTTTACAGTTCCGATAAAGTCAAATTGCTTGACCGGTAAAGCATCGTGACCCGTCCCGATTATAATAACGTCCAGCATGTGGATTGCATCCGCAGCATTGTTAACCATACAATACAAAACAATATCTTCGCGCTGTTCATCAACTGAAAGAACTTTCATGAATCCACGAATCTGAAGAGTCTGTTCGGGCAGAGGCAATAAAACATATTTATGAATCGTAATCATTTCTTCCTCCTTGAGCCGGCGCGATTCTCGTAATCAAAACGCGAATTGTCTAAACGCTTCATCATCTGAACTAAATTTAATTGTTTCCCGGATTTAGCGTCAATGTAATTCTGCCCGGATTTGAGCACTCCCATGTAAAGACTCCCCGGTTTACTGGAAGCTACCCAGGGTAGCCCACAATGATTCGTTTCGACATTTCCTAATCCTGGGATATAATCCCCCGGTCTATACATCTTATACTCCCTCCCCAAAACAATACGGCCTTGCGATGGGAGACGCTTTATCATTCTCTTTCGAAACCCAATGCGAACAAGGGCATTCGTCTTCAAATACCGAAAAAGAAGCCCCGACCATGCGCACGCATTCTCCCGAAATCTTAACATACTGAACACCTTCCCAGAAATGAGACCAAATTATAACCAGTCTGCTCAAGAAAGATTGACGTTTAAAATATCCACAATTGCCGCAGAGTTTCTCTTTCATTTTTCACCTTTATAAATACGACCTGAGTAAGTTATACAAATTCCCATAATTGGTCGCTTACACCTTACACACTGCAAATGACTCCAACCTTCTATTAATCTACCCACACGAATTATACACCGACAGATTTTATTAGAAGGCTCGACTTTCTTCAAAGTATAGGGTCCTTGCAGTTTAATTGGAGAAGATATATAGGCGGCCTGTGCCTGATTATCGGGTGGTAAGTCTCTCATATTATTTTAATTTTATTGGAATCTCAATAAAATTCTTAAGGACTGCAATATCTACAGCGGATAATTTGATACCACTCTGTTCGATACATTCCCAGGGAATCAACTGCATATCTAAATCAAATTCTGCATTCATGTATTTATCATACTCGTCCTGAAATTCCTTCATCTTTGACTCTGGAACTGATGTTTTATGTTCTACCTTTTCACCATATTTATTGATTAATTCTAGACGCTTCTTCTCCATCGCCTTTTGAGCATCCTTAATCTTACCTGCTTGCTTGTGCATACGATAAGACAGTTGCGGCGCGATTACTGCATCAATAATTCTTGACATATTCTGCTGAACTTCCCTTAACTCTGCGAATGACGTCTTCATTTGTTCCTCCTTTAGTTATTAAATTATTATCTTACAAACGTTCTCCACCCCTGCATGAAAATGAACCACGCACCATGCGAAGCATAACCGATTATAAAAATGGATATACAAACGCATATTACTAAAGCTAATCCAGCTACTGTCTTACCTAAGAATTCTCCTATCTTAATAAATACGTCCATTATCTACCTTTCTTTAATTTTTTAACCACAGCACGTTTAACTTGAATAGCCAAGACCGACCTACGGAGCGACTTCGCCAAGGCTACATCCCCGTTTTTGAATGTAAAAAGCAATTCTATATCCCAAGATTCCCAATTCCGGTATCCATCGCTATAATCGTGTCTATCATAATATCTTTTTCTTTCTGCATTACGATATTCTGTATTTTTCGCGCGCCAGATTCTTCTATACGAACCGAATGTTTTAGGGTATCTTTTTTTCAATTTCTTATATTCTGGTGAAAGAATTCTCTGATGAAGCTTATTCCATTCTTTTGTTTTTTTGCAGCATTTTCCTTTACTCATCTTTAGTCTATTAATATTTCTTTTCCGTTTTCTGGGATTAATAGCAATATCAATTCAGTTCCTAAATCTGTCTGAATTTGAATACCGCGCGCTGCATCTGGTTTATCATCTATTTTAGCTACAGTAATACGTCGCACATTCGTTACTGTTATTTCTTTATTATTGAGTGTCGGATTTGCTATAATATAAATCATTTCGGCCTCGCGCAAAAGGTAGCCCCGTTCGAAAGCGAATTCCTGAACCCGCGAAGGTAGAAATTCAGCGTGCGCCTACCATTTGTGGTGGCAGCTCTGAACGGGGCTGAAATTAATTGTTTTGATTTGTGTTGGAAAGGATAAGCTCGCACGCTTTTTTACTCCAGTTAACTAAATAAAAATTTCAATTGACCTATATAAGGCCCTTGCTTTTCTTAATAATCTTTTCTGCTTCGTGAACTTGCGCCCAGCGTTTTGTCATTAAAATCGAATGTTTTTTTCGATATTTCGGGTCAGCCCAACGGCCAGCCGCAGCTATTTTCATTAAAGCGCGGGTCTTGGCGGACTTAGTTTTACCCGTCAAACGTTTCGACTGCGCAATACAAAATGCTTTTGTACGTTTCTTCCCAATATGACCCAAATTTCTAGGATTAAAATGTTTTGTTTTCATACACTTATTATAACTCATAATTGGTTAAATTGCAAAAGATATTATCGTTATTCTTTTTCTGCATTGTATTCTAAAATCTCTACAAATTCTGAAGTAAACCAAGTTAAAGGATTCCAACAAACGACAGTTGACTTAAAATATCCCTTCACTTTTGTTAAAGAAGAAGGCCCCATATCTTGTCCGCACTTCGGACAAATTTTATCTCGATAAAAAGAATCAAAGAAAATACTGGGTAAACCTTCAGGATAAGAAAAATACCCACCACAAGGATGACGCATCGCCCACATTATCTTCTTCATAGCTAACAATCCCCCGCTTCAAGCGCTGCTTCTTCTGGAGCGCACCAAAAGAATAAACCGATTAATGCCGGGATGCTCAATATAAAAATAAAGACTGCGGCGATTTGCCGCCAAACCGGAATCTGTTTCATCTTTTTATTCTCATTTCTAAAACTCCTGCCATTTTAATACCGCTCCTGGCTCTGCGCGAGAAGCATAATAATCTATGAGTTCTTTAAACGTACGAAATAATTTATTATCTAAAGGTACCCAAAGAGGTCGGCTGACTAATCTAAACCGGGGTTCTTGACAAAACCCATAGGGTATTTGTTCAATAGCGAATGGAATCCATTGACCATTAATTTTAACAGTTAATTTTCCAACAGATATTGCCATCTTCACTCTCCTAAATTTTGTTGGGGCCGGAAGGAATCTAACCCTCGACTCGGATTGACTGTTTTACGCGCGCCCGCGCTTTTACACTAAGCTACAGCCCCATAAATGTCTTTAGAAATAATTGGATATCCCCGATACCATTTAGAGTACCGACTGGATAATCATTAACAATCAGAACTATATGCCATCGATTTCCTGAAGTAGGAAAATTACGAGAAGTTATTTGAATCCAAAGAGCGAATGGAGAATCTTTAATGTATAGTCTTGCTTCGTCCGGTTCTTTTTCCGGGGGATGTTTAGCACTTGCTAAATCTCTTAAATTTCCTGATATTACAACTATAGAATTTGTTTCACCAGAGAATTCCGGTATCAATTTATTTTTACGATAGCATTCAAATCTATACATTCACATTTCCTCCTATTTATGCGGGCCGGCGAACCGACGTTCGCAACCGTTGCAGACTCTTCCAAGAGGACTCGAACCTCAATGGCCTTTGCAAGCCAGACCCGTACGGAGTTCTACTTCCAGTCAGGTTTTCACACCACCGCGCCCTATTTCAAAATTTATTGGGGAGAGGGGACTCCGGTATCTGCTCTTGAGCTACAGCCACGTCCACCATCACCGCCCCCGTTCCACTCTGTTCTATCGCGACAAGCTTTGGAAGAAAACGAATGGCCTATTCGCCACTTCCGCGTCCGCTACCGCGTCTCCCCTAAAAATCAAAAGAACAATTAAAACTTCTTAATTGAAGAAGCGCTAAATTTTCCCGGCGTATTAAAAGGCCCTCCAGGTTTTTTATCCTTCTTAACTTTTGGCGGCTTTGGCACCTTGGGCGGATGAAGATATACAAGCTGCTGTTCGTCAATTGTGTCATCGACTACTTTGCCTTCCGTAGTGCGCTTACGAGTTTGCACAATATACCGTATGCACCCATTAAGGAATTCTATACGCCCCGTTACTACTCCTGCAAAACCAGTAATAGTATCTTTCACTTCGTCCCGCAAGTTAAACTTGAATACTCCGTTCATCTTAAACCCTCCTTTTTCACTTCCAGAACATTAATGTGTTCGACGCAATAAAAAATACAGCACACCAACGCATACGAATACTAGGATTACTGAAGGATATATAAGCCAGCCCGATAATCATCAGGAAAAACATAATTCTGTAAAGTATTATATTCATATCGTTACCAACGTCTCGTTGTCCATCACTTGCTTTGCTCGAAGGCCGCCAGTTAAGGGGTCACGTAACACATTCTGATGCTGCGCTAAACGTAAGGTAGAACGAGTATCGCTAATGCTTCGAACGGAACTCACAGCCGAAAACAATCCGAGGCCCCAGGGCGTCTGAGTTTGTTTTAGTTTGCGCGGCGGGAGTGATGCTTTGTGCCGTAGCTTTAGGTGTGCTAATCTAATACTTTTTTCTATCTCGTTCATTTCAATCTCCAATCTAAACCCATTATAACAGATAATCTACTAAATTGCAAAAGAAATAATCGTTATTCTTTGAATGAATTCACCTCCACTTCTTCTTCTGGTTTGAACGCTTTACCACCAGCCAAAGACAACGCCTTCTCTGGAGAACACTTTATATAAAGCTTTCCTTCAAACATAAAACAAGAAGCTTCTGGGATATCTTTAAATAGTTTCTTTGTCATATCTTCCTTCCTTAATATTATAATTTAAATAAAGGCTTATTCTTCCATGTAATACAGCTCGGTACCATAAAACAGATTATCGGTAAGAATAGAGTCAAGAAAAAAAGGACTATACACACTCCCATTAAAATTGGAATTAAAACTAGACCAATAAAGAATCCTATTATTCTATTCTTCATTTCTTTCTCCTTTGCATCTCAATATATTTTTCTCTTGCCGCAATAAAATTGCCTGCAAATCTACATTGAATCATTTTACGCACATACGTTTTATGCAACGAACATTGACTCCAAGTTATAGGCCCCGACATGCCTGTGAACCCTGAATGTCGGCCAAAGAAAAAGAATGGACAACGTCCTCCTTTACCAAAACAATTACCTATTTGTTTCATTTATTTTTTCCTTTCGAACAAATTGGATAGCATTCCCCGGTGCTACATGTGTGTTCAGAATTAACAAGACGCTCACGCTCAGCCAACAACTTCTCAACATTCTCCCACTTCCAACCACCTACTTTTTTCCGAATACGGTCACCGTTTTTCGCCATTGCATATCGATAGACCCGACCAGGATTTAAACCAGCTAATTTTTCCTGAACAGTTAAATATTGCGGAAGCGTCGGAATCTCCATCACCGGGCCGCACCACCACTGATTACCGTGACCCATCACATAGAGATGTTTTTTACCTGAGCCTGGATTACCGCATTCCATTCCAAGTCCGCAACCCAAACAAATATATTTACGAATCTCGATTGTATGCGCTGGAATTAATTTTTCAATCATTTCAATACGCTCCTTTTTTAATAGCTATCCTAATAGCCCCGCGCACAGCTTCCCGATTCCAAACGACTAATCTATCCACTTCTGCAATAATCTTTTCCGAGTCGGGCGCAGGGAAATTTTGTTCAAGCGCGACAAAGAGTTTATCTTTGTCCATCCAACTTGTATCAAAAAGAATAAGACCTTCCTCAGTCTCCATGCTCCCTCCCGACTCTTCCAAATTGCTACAATCTGCCTGTGAGAATGTATTAATTAAACGCCCTAATAAATGCTGCGCACGTTCACTAATTGCTTTGATTTCTTCTCTTTCTTCGCACACTTCAAACCCATCGGATTCATTCGCGCGCGGACAAGTTTTATTTTTATTACATCCAGAACAAGCATTCATCTTTTCCACCCCGATTCAAATCTTAATCCAACATTCAATATTATAATCTCTATGATTAGATTCTCTAACACCTTATCTACATCGATGGTACACAGCTCCATGTGAAATCTACTAATACTAAAACAATGAAAAAATAATATTTTCATTATTTTTTATAGCCGCTTAACTTCTCAGCCTTTTCGCGAGACATAACAAGCCATACTTTCAGTCTCCCGTCTTCGCGTGCGAACTCCTCGAACTCTCTTTCGCTATAACAGAACGCCGCCGCTTCGAATGGGCCGTTGTCAACTATGCAGATTAAAGCCTTATCTGCTGGAACGTCAGAAAACTTGAATGTATCCGCAAGGTCGAGCATTGATGCTTCCGGGCAAGCTTCACAAATCTGTGCTGCTTTGTTTTTATTTCTAGGTGTTTCGATATAGTATCCCATTTTATTTCTTCCTCCTCATTTTCAATTTTGTCTTAACATTCCCAACCATGAATCGAATTGCTCCGACCCATTCGACGGGTCTTTTTTGTGAAGCGCATATCGTTGCTTGACCAGTTAAGGAAACAGCCCCGATATTTAAACGTGTCATACGCGAAAGAATCATATCAAGATTGTCAATCCCGTATTCCGCTTCCCGATTTACTATACTTCCTTGCATTGCGAACCAAGAAAAGACCCGGTCTTTAAGCCAAGGATATCGTTGACGAAGACGGTCAGCCTCCTGTTCAGAGAATGTTATAAGAATACGATTACGGTCTTGCTCCATCCACGCCACTAACTTTTTAGTTTTACCGCACTGCCGCGCGGAAACTATTACTTTAAGTTCGTTCATATCTAGCTCTCCATTTCTGGTAGTTCGTATCCATGTATAAACATGATTTCTTTTAATTTAGCATACTCTAGGGTTCCATCGAGTGGGTCACCAATACAAAGCGCGAAAAGTTCTACTCCATTCTTACGAACAGAAAGAAACCCATAACGATAACGAATGTAGAGTTCAGCGCCACCCATGAATGTTCCTTCCCATTGCGCGGGACAAGCTATGCAGGTTCTTTTAATTTCAGTAATGATATACATCTTTTATTCCTTTTTATAAAGATACGGCCGGTCATGCACAGCCCAGAACGAAACAAAGTGTTGCTGCAAGGTGTGTGTTTCGCTCTTTAATACAAACGGGTCAACAGCATTGTGAAACTCTTCAGTCGCAGTGCACCCAGAACCACCCTCGCCAATATAGAGAAGATATTGACCCGGCTGCATAGCTTTCCAGATACGTTCAGCAACATTGTCCATATACGGCCAGGAAAGAATAAAAAGGTCAGCCTCCGGGTGTTGCTTTACATGGTGAATTGAATCCACGCGCTGAACAAAGTCAAGAAAAGAAATCTTGTGTTGCCAAGAATTATTATCCACTGCGGCCTGCAAAGGAATGCCGTATTTTTTCATCCAGAAACTGAACCACCCTACTCCGCAACTAAGTTCGTGAACAGAAAGGAAAGGATGCGTCTTGACCACGTACTTTAAATCGCACAAGAATTCGTGTGTAAGTAAAGGAAAAGAATACTTAGTATATAAATCTCGAATAACATGAGTGCGACTGGATTTTTTAGAATCGTAACCCGCGCCAAATGAACACCCATCCGTTAGAATATGCTCTTTAATTTCAAGGAGCGAAGGAAGTTGAGGTAGACACGCGTCGAATGTCAACTCGATTAGTTCAGTATGGAAAAGACCGCCCAACACGCGAGAAGATTCAGACATTGTCATTAATTTAATTAATTCTGCTTCCATATTATTTCTCTCCCCCCGAAAATGTTGGGGTGGCACACTTGCCGGTAAGGGCTATCAACTTTTCTGTTGCCTTATTAATTATATCCTTTTTGGTTTCGTGAGCATCTTCAAAACCTCTGTCTAATATTCCTCTTGGTTTAACATTATTAAGCTTCTTTCTAATCTTTGCGTATTTGTAACAAGTATCATAAACTATCTCTGCCACCTTCTCTCTCAAACTCACGCTCATTTGACCTCCTCCGCTTT
>Ga0265297_10005064_pt1 | contig 20608 bp, 14 predicted proteins | sample Munlanlwell13791_FD_192502 | JGI IMG/M metagenome (GOLD analysis project Ga0265297, IMG submission 192502) | Leachate microbial communities from a municipal landfill in Southern Ontario, Canada - Leachate well 137-91 | ecosystem: Engineered > Solid waste > Landfill > Unclassified | place...
TTCTGGCTCATCTCACTCTTTTGCCACTTCTCAATAAGCTTAAACATAACTGATTCTTTGGTCGCTTCTTTCATGATCTTTTTGTCCCAAAGCTAAACCATCAAGCATAAGTGGTCAAGATGGGTTGGTCGGACGGATACGGTTCAAAAAATTAAAGAAGGTCACCAACCTATTGAATCCAATCAGTATATAAAAATTATCGCTACTGACAAGTCATCATCCAAGCTTTCGCTTTCAGCCGGAAGCTATCATATTACTTTTAAACTAAACCAAAAATGAGAAAGATCTTTCCCATTCCTTGATTCCTTCAGGATCGTTCCTGTCCGGAAGAATGATGATCCTGCCAAATTAAGCAGAACAAAGATTCAAAATAAATAAGCCGTTTCCGGCAATATTTATCAACCGTTGGTTGTTCATTACTGAGGGGGCGATCGTAAGAAATCGCTCCCTTATTTCTTTATATTTGTGCAAACTCAATTAAGAATGGTTCAAGGTTATTCTGAAGATTCGATACGTACGCTCGACTGGAAAGAGCACATCAGAAAACGCCCGGGAATGTACATTGGCAAACTCGGTGACGGCTCAGCGGCCGACGATGGCATCTATGTCCTCCTCAAAGAGGTGATAGACAATTCGGTCGATGAGTTCATGATGGGCAACGGTAAGAAGATCGATATCCACGTTTCGGACCAGCGGATTTCTGTCCGTGACTTTGGCCGTGGTATTCCTCTGGGTAAACTCATGGATGTGGCTGCCCGGATGAATACCGGAGCGAAATATGATTCCAAGGCCTTCAAAAAATCGGTCGGTCTCAATGGGGTCGGTATCAAAGCTGTTAATGCGCTCTCTACCTCTTTTTCAATAAAATCTGTTCGCGACGGAAATGTTAAGGTGATCGATTTCTCCAGAGGTGATGTTGTCGTTGAAAATGAAGAGATTCCGACCGACGAACCCAACGGCACAACAGTCGTTTTCACACCCGACGAGGATATTTTCAAGACCTACCATTACATCGATGAGTATGTGGTGGCCATGTTGAAAAACTACACCTACCTCAATGCCGGACTGACCATCAACTACAACGGTGAAAAATACCTCTCCAAAAACGGACTCTACGACCTGCTGAACGAAAACATCGGACAGGAACCGCTCTATCCGATTATTCACCTGAAGGGCGAGGATATCGAAAGCGCCATTACCCATGGCAACCAATATGGCGAAGATTATTATTCCTTTGTCAACGGTCAGCATACGGTTCAGGGCGGTACACACCTGGCTGCCTTCAGGGAAGCGCTGATCAAGACCATCCGCGATTTTTACAAGAAAGAGTTCGATGCCTCGGATATCAGGGCCTCCATCGTAGCGGCCATCAGTATCAAAGTGGAAGAACCGGTGTTTGAATCACAAACCAAAACCAAGCTGGGGTCTAGGGACATTTCACCGGACGGAATGTCTGTACGAAATTTTGTGATGAACTTCATCCAGAAAGAGCTTGGAAATTACCTCCACAAAAACCCGCAGACAGCCGATGTCCTGCTGCGAAGAATCCAGGAGTCTGAAAGGGAACGCAAGGCCATTTCCGGCATACAGAAACTGGCCAAGCAACGTGCAAAAAAGGTAAGTCTTCACAATAAAAAATTGAGAGACTGTCGGTTACATTACAATACTCCGCACGAAAATAAAGACAATAGCTCCATCTTCATCACCGAGGGCGACTCGGCCAGCGGTTCCATCACCAAATCAAGGGATGTGAATACCCAGGCCGTCTTCAGTCTTCGTGGCAAACCCCTAAATTCATACGGCCTTACCAAGAAGATTGTATACGAGAATGAGGAGTTCAACCTCCTGCAGGCAGCGCTGAATATTGAAGAGGGAATCGATGAGCTTCGTTACAACAAAGTGATCATCGCGACGGATGCCGACGTGGATGGGATGCACATCCGATTGTTGTTGATCACCTTCTTTCTGCAATTTTTCCCGGAATTGATCCGTAGAGGCCATCTATACATACTGCAAACACCGCTCTTCAGGGTACGAAACAAAAAAAAGACCGAATATTGCTATTCAGAACAGGAAAGGGACACGGCGGTAAAGGTTCTGGCAACAGGCGTGGAGATTACCCGGTTCAAAGGGTTGGGCGAGATATCCCCTGATGAGTTCAAAAATTTTATTGGGGAGCAGATTCGTCTCGATCCGGTTATCCTGAACAAAAATGAATCGATCGTCGAGATGTTGGAATTCTACATGGGCAAGAATACTCCCGACAGGCAGGATTTTATCATTGAGAATTTGCATGTGGAGAAGGATGAGATATAGATGGATATAAAGAAATAGATAGAAATAGATAGAAATAAATAGAAATAAATAGAAATAAATAGAAATAAATAGAAATAAATAGAAATAAATAGAAATAAATAGAAATAAATAGAAATAAATAGAAATAAAAAGAAATAAATAGAAATAAATAGAAATAAATAGAAATAGATAGAAATAGATAGAAATAAGTTGAAATAGATGGGAATAGTAACATTTTAAATATTTTATATACAATGAATTACAATTTATTTCTATTTATTTCAACTTATCTCTATAAATTTCAAACTTCAAAAAAATAAATTTTTTAAATGGCTATTGAAGGAGACCTTTTACCCGATGACCTGCTGTCTGAGATAAATGAGCAGGGGGAAAAGAAAGAGCTGCACCATATCATCTACCTTTCGTCGATGTACCAGAACTGGTTTCTCGATTATGCCTCCTATGTCATTCTCGAGCGTGCCGTTCCCTACGTCAACGATGGACTGAAGCCGGTGCAGCGCAGGATTCTCCATGCCATGAAACAAATGGACGACGGCCGTTACACCAAGGTAGCCAACATCATCGGGCAAACCATGATGTACCATCCACACGGGGATGCTTCTATCGGTGACGCGCTTGTTCAGCTTGGTCAAAAAGATTTGCTGATCGATTGCCAGGGAAACTGGGGAAATATCCATACCGGTGATGGTGCAGCCGCGCCGAGGTACATCGAAGCCCGTCTCTCGAAGTTTGCTCTCGAAGTACTGTTCAATCCCAAAACCACCAAGTGGCAGCAATCCTACGACGGAAGAAACAGGGAGCCCGTAACTTTGCCTGCAAAATTTCCGTTACTATTGGCACAGGGGGTTGAAGGAATCGCGGTAGGTCTTGCCTCCAAGATATTACCCCACAACTTCATTGAGTTGATCGACGCTTCCATCGCTTGCCTGAAAAATGAGCCTTTTGAATTGTTCCCCGACTTTCCTACCGGAGGATTTCTCGATGTATCCAAATACAACGACGGATTGCGTGGCGGGGCCATCAAGATTAGGGCAAAAATTGAAAAACTTGATAACAAAACATTGGTTATCACAGAGATACCTTTCGGAAAGACCACCTCATCCGTGATCGAAACGATCATCAAGGCATTTGAAAAGGGGAAAATCAAGATCCGGAAAATTGACGACAATACTGCTGCCAACGTGGAAATTCTCGTCCACCTGCTTCCGGGTACGAGTTCAGACAAGACCATCGACGCACTTTACGCATTCACCGATTGTGAGGTATCTGTCTCTCCAAACTCCTGCATCATCGAGGACGACAAGCCTCACTTCATGCCGATCAGCGAGATATTGAAAAGATCGGTAGGCAATACGGTCGACCTTTTGAAATTGGAGTTGGAAATCCACAAGGGTGAGCTGGAAGAGCAATGGCACTTCTCCTCCCTTGAGAAAATATTCATAGAAGAAAGAATATATAAGGACAAGGCCTTTGAAGACTCAGGTAACATGGATGAAGCAGTCGCCCACATCGATAAGCGGCTGGATCCCTGGAAACCCAAATTTAAAAGAATCATCACAAAGGAGGACATCCTCAAACTGATGGAGATCAGGATGGGCCGGATATTGAAATTCAATACGGTTAAGGCCGACGAATTAATCCTTTCCATCGAAAATGAGATTGCCGAAACCCAGCATCACATCGACCACATCATCCCCTACTCCATTGCCTGGTATGAAAAACTGAAAACCAAGTTTGGCAAAGGTCGCGACCGGAAAAGCGAGATAAGGAATTTCGAGAACATCGAAGCCACAAAAGTGGTGATGGCCAACGAAAAGCTGTACATCGACCGTGAGGAGGGATTCGTCGGAACAGCGCTGAAAAAGGCCGAATACGTCTGCGACTGTTCGGATATTGACGATATCATTGTTTTCAGAAAAGATGGGACCTATTTCATTTCGAAGGTTTCGGACAAAGCATTTGTCGGTAAAAATGTGCTGCATGTAGCGGTTTTTGAGAAGAACAACGACCGCACCATTTACAACCTGGTTTACAGGGATGGCAAGGCTGGCAACAATTACATGAAACGTTTTGCCGTTACAGGAGTTACCCGCGACAAGGAGTACAATATGACGCTCGGAACCGAGGGATCCCGCATACTCTATTTTAGCGCCAATCCTAACGGGGAAGCCGAAGTATTGCGCATTACCTTCAAACCCCGGCCAAAACTGAAAAAACTGATCGATGAGGTGAATATGGCTGAACTGGCCATCAAGGGCCGAGCCTCCATGGGAAACCTGGTTTCCAAAAATGAAATTCACAAAATTACCCTCAAGGAGAAAGGCATGTCTACCCTGGGCGGACGAAAGATATGGTTCGACGAGGACGTGCTAAGGCTCAATGCCGATGGACGCGGTTCCTATCTCGGCGAATTTACCGGCGATGACAAGATTCTGGTTGTCGACAAGGACGGGTTTTTCCATCTCTTTACCTACGATCTGGAGAACCATTTTGAGAAGAACATACTTTCCATCTCCAAATTCGACCCGGATCAAATTGCCTCAGTAATTTATTTCGATGCTGAACAGAATTTCTATTACCTGAAAAGGTTCAACATTGAAGCCAATGCAGGCAAACAATGCAGGTTTATCGGAGAGTTTCCCGACAACAAGCTGACAAGCATTACCTGGGAGAAATATCCACAGCTTGAGGTGGAATTTGGCGGTGCACATGAAGACCGGGAGAAGGAGATCATCGATGTTTCAGAATTTATTGCCGTCAAATCTTACAAGGCCAAAGGAAAACGAATCTCAACTTTCGAAATAAAGAATATCCTTGAGCTTGAACCACTTATTAAGGAAGAGGAGGAAGAGACTGAGGAAAAAGAGGAAGAGGGATCTGAAACCCCGGAGCAACCCGAAGCGAACCAGGAGGAAATTGAATTGATCGACGATATCCCATTTGAAATTATCCGACCCGGCAAGGATGGTGAACCGGACCAGATGACCTTAATCTTCGAGTAATGAGAATTTTTCTGACCGGTTACATGGGATGCGGGAAATCGACCATCGGAAGAAAGGTCGCCGCGCTCATGGGCATGAATTTCATCGACCTTGACAAATACATCGAAGAGCGAAATTTCAAATCAGTCCCCGATATTTTTGCACAGGAAGGGGAAGCAACCTTTCGCGAAAAGGAGCGTCAAGCCTTACAGGAGGTGGCTCAGTTTGAAGATATCATCATTGGCACAGGAGGTGGGGCCCCCTGCTTTTTCGAGAACATGAAAAAGATGAATGAAACCGGAATAACCATCTATCTTGCTCCCGACAATGAAACCCTTGCATGCAGATTGCTCAAATCCAAGACCGAACGTCCTCTGATTGCCGGAAAAAGCAAGGAGGAGTTGATAGCTTTTATTGAAGTTGCCCTTGCAAAAAGGGCGCCATTTTACGAACAATCCAAAATTGTTATCAGGGGAATAAATGACATTCAACCCGCAGATGTCGTGAGCTTAATCCAGGAATATCTGAACAAAAGCGCTTAATCGAACCGCAATGCCCTATCGGGAGAAATCCTCGACACATACCAGGAGGGAACCAGCAGCATCAAAAGGGTTACCGACAATGTTCCGGCATTCAAAATCAAAAGATGAATAATCTTCAGGTTCACTGGCACATATTCCAGGTAATATGAAGTCGGGTCCAGATGGAAGATATGAAAATTGGACTGAAGTAGGCAAAACCCAATCCCTGCAATATTTCCCCACAACATACCGCGTCCGATTAAAAAGAAGGAGAGGTAAAGAAATACTTTCCTGATGCTGTAATTGCAGCTTCCAATTGCCTTGAGGGTCCCGATCATGAATGTTCGTTCCAAAATAAGGATCAGTAATCCGGATACCATGTTAAAACCGGCTACCAGGATGATGAGTGTCAGGATGATCCATACATTCATATCCAGCAGGTTAAGCCAGTCGAAAATTTGGGGATACTTCGAGGTGATGCTGACAGGCCTTATCGACACCGAATCCGTTTCAGCATAATGGATGGTTAGTCCTTTTACCTTTTTCGTCATTTCATCCAGCCGGTCAAAATTGTTGATAGAGATCTCAAATCCACTGATTTCGTCTGGCTTCCACCCATTCAACTTTCTGACTTGCTGAATGTCTGCCAACACAAAAAGTCGGTCAAACTCCTCCAGGCTGGATTGATAAATGCCGGAAACAGAAAATTTCCGCATCCGTTGATCCGTTAATTTATTGTTGAGAAAGTAGCAATAGACCGGATCGCCCACTTTCAGTTTCATCAGGGATGCCACTTGCCTGGATATCAAAACTTTATCTGTTGAAATACTGTCATTGACCGGAAAAATAGAACCGGCGACAAGATTCTGTTTAAAAAAGGTCCAGTCGAAATCGGGTCCTACTCCCTTCAGTACCATTCCCAACATCTCTTCATCTGTCTTGATGATTCCTGGTTTGGTGGCAAAAACTTCCACATGTTTGATCCCTTCGAGGCTTGTCAAGCGTGACAGCCACATTTGGTTCCTGCTGACTGGCACCGTTTCGAACGAAGAGTTCGAATCAAAATTTACAAGCTGAATGTGCGAGCCAAATCCGATCACCTTGTCACGTATCTCCTTTTTGAAACCGGTTACAATGGCAACGGACAAGATCATCAGCATCAACCCGAAAGCGATGCCGAACAGTGCAAAAGAGATAATGGACCGTGAAAATTTCCTTTTGTTATCAGGGTCGGAAAATATCCTTTTGGCAATGAAAAGTTCGAAATTCAGTTTTGACACAAATTCTTGTTTGGTGTAAAAGTAACCAAAAAATCTCTGTCCAATTGCTCCTTTTTAATACCTTTGAGCTGACCGAAGGCTAATTCGTAATTTGTAATTTGTAATTTTTCAACATGCACGTAAGGGCAAAAAAAGGACTGGGACAACATTTCCTTCGGGATCATCAGATCGCTGCTAATATTGTTGATGCGCTCGCATTAGGTGATCGCCACAAAGTTTTGGAGGTTGGTCCTGGTATGGGCGTTCTAACCCGCTTCCTGTTGCAAAAAACAAATCTTGAAACCACCGTTGTAGAGATCGACAGGGAATCTGTAAGTTACCTCAAAACTTATCTACCCGAACTGGAAGGTCATATTGTGGAAGGAGACTTTTTGCAAATGGACTTACGGGCCAAATATTCCACAACCCCATTTTCATTGATTGGAAATTTTCCCTACAACATCTCTTCACAAATCATGTTCAAAGTACTGGAAAACAAAGAATTGATTCCAGAAGTTGTAGGCATGTTCCAGAAGGAGGTGGCCGAGCGCATTTGCCATGGTCCCGGCACCAGGAGCTATGGAATATTGAGTGTGCTGCTTCAGGCCTGGTACAATGTTGAATACCTTTTCACTGTGAATGAAGATGTTTTCGATCCTCCTCCAAAAGTGAAATCGGCCGTTATCCGCCTTACTGCAAACGGAAGGACCAATTTGGGTTGTAACGAAAAACTGTTTAAATCGGTTGTCAAACAAGCCTTTAACCAGCGAAGGAAGATGCTTCGAAACAGCATCAAAAGCTTCACTCCCCGATACGACGAATTAGATGCCCACACACTGACCCGGCGACCGGAGCAACTCTCTGTCGCAGAGTTCATTCAGCTTACAAACGAGATTGAAAAACTGTTATGTTGATAGGTATGGAGAAAAAGAATTCCGAACCTTTCCCCGCTTCACTTTCCACCCATATCTCGCCTCCCTGTTTTTCTATCAACTCTTTGCAAAGCAACAAGCCCAGTCCGCTGCTGGGTTCGCCTTCTGTTCCCTTCCGGTTGGTTTGAATATCTATTCTAAACAAATTCTCCCTGGTTTCCGGATTCATCCCAATACCATTGTCTTTCACTGAAATAACAACATTTTTATCCGATTCAATTTTTGCATTTACATATACCTCACCACCCTTTGCGGTAAATTTGACAGCATTTGAAACCAGATTTCTTAGTACCGTCTGGACAGCTAGCCTATCAGCAAGTAGCTCTAAATCGCCAGGGAAAATAGGCTTAATTTTAATTTCTTTGTTTTTGGCGATATTCTCAATGATGGTCGTACTCTCCTCAAGAATTCGTAACAAATTTATTCTCTCCTGGTTAAAGGTGATAAGTCCCTGCTGTGACCTGGCCCAATTCAGTAAGTTCTCGAGCAAATAAAAGACATTGGTTGCCGAGGTCTTCATACTCTGTGCAAATGATTGTATTTCAGTCATTGTAAAACTTGGAAGGTCTTCAGACATAACTTCCGTCAATCCCAGAAATGCACTGAAAGGTCCCCTCAGATCATGTGCGATAATGGAAAAAATCCTGTCTTTTTCAGCAAATGCTTTTGTCAATTGCTCATTTTTGAGTTTTACTTCCTCTTCAGTCTTCTTACGCTCCGTTATATTAAGCATCAATGCATGGCACCCTTTGTGGCCACCATAAGCTATGGTATTGGAAATGACCTCCACAATGATCTTTTCACCACTTTTTTTAAGGTGGGTGCATTCCGATCCTATGCAATAATTCTTATTATCTTCGGGCAGTTTAACCGGCAAAACCTTACATATATCTTTTAAGGTCATGTTCAGGAACTCCTCCCTTGAATAACCATAAAGGAGAATGGCAGCCTGGTTCACTTCCAGGAAAGCCATCGTTTCAAGATCGTAAATCCACATTGGTTCGGGGTTACTTGCGAACATCTGCTGATACCTTTTCTCTACAGACAAAATTGCCTTCTGGTGATCAATTTGTTCCGTAATGTCCCGAATCACAATCAACCTGCTCCCTGTTTGTGTTTTGATGGGCATCTTGAGCAGGCTGTAATTTCTCTCGCTAACGCCGACCATTACATCAATCTGTGCCACAGTGTCCTGAACGATTACCGCATTTAATAAATTTTCTATTGCGGCTCCACTTGATGCAATAGGAGTCCCCATAATTTCCTTGTTTGAAATTCCAAGAAAATGCATTGCGGCAGGATTGATATCCTGTATACGGTCCTGATTATCAAGAACCAATAAACCATCAGACATTGTTTCGACCAGTGTCTCGCGCGCAACGGGAATCAGGTCAAGAAACCTTGAGTAAAAGATGGAATAGGCCATCAAAATACTGCTCAAAACGATGCTTAAAGGTGTCAGGTCTAAACCTGGAACAATATTCAAATCTATCAGGTAGAGTGCGCTGCCAACCCATGGACAAAGTCCCGCAAACAACAACAACCAGCCTTGAAGGCTAAAAGTTTTGTCCCGTTTAACGATGAAAATGAGGATATTCAACGTTGAAAGTATCAGAAGCAGATAATTATAGGCCAGATAACCAACCCAAAACCAAAAGCCATGATAATACATCATGATATTGGTCTGGGCATCAATTTCGGAATATCCCGACCAAACCAGGAGGTGTTTTTCATTGGTAAAGGCCAGAAGAAGCGTTATTGTAGGGACAAGAAAAAGCAACAAAAGACTCTTTTTGTTAATATATTTATCTTTCCCTACAAAACGGAAAACGAAAATCAAAAGTAGGACTGGTGCAGTGACGGCTCCAATGTATTCCAGTTTTGACCAGAAAACTTTCCATTCCATCGTCTGGGCGGCCGTTTCGAAAATAATCCAGAAGGTCCATATTCCGGCCGCAATCATAAGCAAAGTGAGTTCTTTTGCCCCCTTTACCGAACGGCGTTGCCAAGCCAGGTATGCAATAAAAAATGCAATTAAAGTTGCGACAAGGAATATGACCGAATAAATTGTAAACCCTAAATCCATTGTTTAAAATCCTCTTTGGGAACGTATTAATTAAACTTTTTGTATCAATTAGATATGTTAGTAGTTGACAATTGACAATTGACAATTGACAATTGAAAATGGACAATAAAATTATACATAATCCTGGACAGGTGAGCGCTTCAATGTTGTTAATGCGATAATAATTTATTCGCTGGAATTACTTAGCATGGTTGTATTCATTTTGATAAGATCCAATCTGCATTAAAGACTGTTCATCGCGGTAACCGGATCGAGCTTGGCGGCAGATCTTGCTGGTACCAATCCTGCAATCAAGCCAATGGAAATACTGATGATCAACCCGGTAGCAATATTGCCGGCTGTCAGTACAAACTCAAAATCAAAACTTGCTTTCGCAATGTAAGTGCCCAAATAGATGATGAATAATCCGATCAATCCGCCGATCAATGATAAAACGGTCGCTTCAAACAAAAATTCGAGTAGGATAAACCGGTATTTGGCTCCCATCGCCTTCTGAATTCCAATAATTTTGGTCCGTTCCTTGACAGAAACAAACATGATGTTGGCAATTCCAAATCCGCCGACCAGAATTGAAAATCCGCCAATAATCCATCCGGCAATATTCAAAACCTTAAAAATGCCATCCAGTCGACCGGAAATCAGGCTTACTTCGTTCAGTGCAAAATCATTCTCTTCCGACGGTTTAATCCTGTGAATGGACCGCATGATTCCCTCCAACTCTTCCATCAACCTGGCAGCGACTATATCCACCTTCCCTTTCACAATGATACTCTGACCTGCGTCCATCTTCGGATCCACCATTCGATAGGCAAATTTTACAGGAATAAGGACCCTATTGTCCATGCTGGTACCGAACATGTCTTCACCCATTTTTTCGAAAACACCAACAATCAAAATATTAAATCCCTGGATTTTAACACTACGGCCAACAGCATTACTACCTGGGAAGAGCTGTGCAGCCAGTTCGGAGCCCATCATCCCAAGATTGCTATAACCATCCAGCTCCTCTTCAGACAAAGGTCTGCCAAAGGCTATTTTTAGTCCCCAAGTCTCTATCAATCCTGATGATCCTCCCAGGACGACTACGTTTTCAGCTTTGTTGGTGCCAAACTGAACGGTTCGGTTAAAGCCCTGGTAAAAGACAACATTTTGAGCCAGATTTGACCTCCTCCTGATCTCAAGTGTTTCACTGAATTTGGGAACGGGTCGGTTCAGGTATTTCCACCAGGGATAATCTGTTTCGCCCGGAGGCGGGGCCCAAGGCCACTTCTGCACATAGACTACATTGCTGCCCAGTTTTTCCATACTGTTTCGAATCGTCCTTTCAAGGGAATCGATGATCGTAAAGACTGAAATAATGCAAAAAATACCAATGGTAATTCCCAAAAGTGAGAGAAATGTTCTGAGTTGATTTACAACCAAAGAGTTGTACGCAAAACGAAAACTTTCCAGAAACAGCCTTATAAATAACATAGGTCGGTTGATTTCACCCGAAAGTTAAAACATTTTTTATTACTTTTGTGGAAAATTTTTAAGGAATTAAGAATGAGTAATTTAAAAAATATAAAGTCTGCTTTAATCTCGGTGTATTACAAAGACGGATTAGGGGAGATTGTTGAAAAGTTAAATAAATCAGGGGTAAAGCTCTACTCCACAGGAGGAACAAAACAGTTTATTGAAGAGCTAAATATACCGGTCACAGCGGTAGAAGAATTGACCGGATATCCATCTATTTTAGGAGGCAGGGTCAAGACACTTCATCCCAAAGTTTTTGGTGGAATTTTGGCCCGCAGGGAAAACGACGGAGACAGATCACAACTATTGGAATATGCGATCCCTGAGATTGATCTGGTAATTGTCGACCTTTATCCATTTGAGGCCACCGTTCAATCAGGCGCACCGGATGCTGACATTATTGAAAAGATAGATATTGGCGGAATTTCCCTGATCAGGGCAGCAGCAAAAAATCACAAAGATGTCGTAATTATTTCTCATCAGGGGCAATACGGAAAATTACTTGAACTTCTAAATCAACAAGGATGCGCTACTTCGCTGGCTGAACGCAGACAATTTGCAGCCGAGGCATTCGCAACCTCTTCCCATTACGATACAGCTATTTATAAATATTTTGCAGGCGAAACGGGCGATAGTTTCCGCCAAAGCTTCGACAAGGCAAAGCCACTCAGATATGGTGAAAATCCTCACCAGAAGGGTGTTTTCTTTGGCGATTTCGAGGCAATTTTCGATCAGCTTCAGGGAAAAGAGATTTCATACAACAACTTGCTGGACATCGATGCTGCTGTCAACCTGATTGACGAGTTTAGCGAAACAACCTTTGCCATTCTGAAACACAACAATGCCTGTGGTTGTGCATCGCGCGACAATGTCTCAGAAGCGTTTCGCGCGGCCCTGGCAGGTGATCCTGTTTCCGCTTACGGCGGAATTTTTGTCACCAACACTGAAGTGGATGGCATCACAGCCGAAGAGGCTGCAAAAATCTTCTTTGAAGTGATCATTGCACCAAAATATACCCGGGAAGCCCTTGAAATTTTCAAAGGGAAGAAGAACCTGATCGTTTTGATAAGAAAATCAAAAGATCTTCAATCACAGCAATATAGGACAGTATTAAATGGAGTAATTGTTCAGGATCGTGATGCGAAAAAGGAGATAGAAGCCGATCTGAATCCGGTCACCAAAATTTCTCCAAAAAAAGAGGAAATTTTTGATCTTTTGTTTGCCAATCGTTTGGTTAAACAATCAAAATCCAATACCATTGTACTGGCAAAAGGCAAACAGCTACTTGCAAGCGGGGTAGGTCAGACGTCAAGGGTCGATGCATTGAGGCAGGCTATCGAAAAAGCCAAGGCATTCAATTTCGAACTCGAAGGGGCTGTAATGGCATCCGATGCTTTCTTTCCATTTCCTGATTGCGTAGAAATTGCCCATAATGAAGGGATTACATCCGTCATTCATCCCGGAGGTTCAATCAGGGACAAGTTATCAATTGATTTCTGCGATGACCATCAAATGTCTATGGTTACAACAGGTTTCAGACATTTTAAACATTAGCATTAAATAAAAAATTAAATATGAGTTTCTTTTCATTTCTAACACAAGAAATTGCGATTGACCTTGGTACCGCCAACACGATCATCATTCACAACGGGAAAGTTGTTGTGGATGAGCCATCGGTTGTAACCATCGATACAAAAACAGAGAAACTGGTTGCCATCGGCGAAAAAGCACGTCAGATGCAGGGCAAGACCCACTCCAACCTGAAGACCATCCGACCGTTGCGCGACGGTGTTATCGCTGACTTTAACGCAGCAGAACAGATGATCCGCGGAATGATCAAGATGATCAATCCTAAAAAGAGATTTTTTGCCCCAGCTTTGAAAATGGTTATCTGTATTCCATCCGGATCCACTGAAGTGGAAATCCGTGCGGTACGTGACTCTGCAGAACATGCCGGCGGACGGGATGTTTACATGATTTATGAACCAATGGCTGCCGCCATCGGTATCGGTCTCGATGTGGAAGCGCCTGAAGGAAACATGGTCGTCGACATCGGTGGAGGAACTACCGAGATTGCCGTCATCTCACTGGGTGGTATCGTCACCAACAAATCTATCCGGATTGCAGGGGATGATCTTACTGCTGATATTATGGAACACATGCGGCACCAGCACAATGTCAAAATTGGCGAACGGACCGCGGAAGAGATCAAGATTGTGGTCGGTTCAGCCATGACTGAGCTGGATGAACCACCGGCTGACATGATCGTAAAGGGACCAAACCAGATGACCGCTATGCCTATCGACGTTCATGTAACCTACACTGAAATTGCCCACTGTCTGGATAAATCCATTTCGAAAATCGAGACTGCCATTACCAATGCGTTGGAGCATACCCCGCCTGAACTCTATGCCGATATTTACAAGAGAGGCATCTGGCTTGCCGGTGGTGGCGCTTTGTTGCGTGGACTGGACAAAAGGCTGTATGAAAAGTTCAATATCCCGTTCAGGATCGCAGAAGATCCACTGCGAGCAGTTGCCCGCGGTACCGGTGTTGCACTTAAAAACGTGGATAAATTCTCTTTCTTGCTCCGATAATTGTTGTCTCTGCCATAGCGCCATTTGAAGTTAAAATATGAGGAATTTATTCAGGTTAATCCTAAGGTATCATTACATATTCCTTTTTTTAATTTTAGAAATATTCTCGCTTTCCATGGTTGTTACCTACAACAACTACCAGCAAGCTAAGTTTCTAACATCCAGCAATGGTATCAGTGGTTACTTTTTCGAGAACTTTATCGGTGTGTTCCAGGTTTTCGACCTAAAAAAAGCGAATACCGAACTGGCTGAAGAGAATGCCCAGTTGCGTACGGCGCTTCAACATTATCAGCTTAGGGGAATCAACAATTCCAGACAAAGCTATTTGGCCGAGCGCAATCCGCTTATCACGATGACGCGTGATTCGCTGAACAAGATTGTCTACTTCTTCACCACTGCACGGGTAATCAACAACTCCATCAATCAACGGCACAATTTTCTAACGATCAATAAGGGACGTATCCAGGGGGTCAAAACCAATATGGGCGTGGTTTCTGCTGGAAGGGTGGTCGGCCTGGTAATGAATGTTGGCGATAATTACAGCACCGTGATCTCCATTTTGAACGAAAGGTGGAAATTGAGCGCAAAAATTAAACGCAACGATTTCTTTGGATCGCTCTCCTGGAACGGAAAGAATTATCGCAAAGTTCAGCTCAATGAGATTCCATACCATGTGCCGGTACAGAATGGGGATACTGTCGTTACAACCGGATTCTCCTCAAGCTTTCCGGAAGGTCTGGAGATTGGCATAGTTTCTGAATTTACGTTGGGGTCGGGCAGCAATTTTTACACGATTGATGTCGACCTGGCTGTCGATTTCAAAAGCATCGTTCAGGTCGCCCTGGTAGAAAACAGGCAGTTAATAGAGATCAATAAACTTGAATCCTTGAACCCCGATGGTAAATAACCTGCTCAAATATTCACTCGTTTTTGTTGTCTCAGTCTTGCTTCAAGTACTGGTTTTCAATCACATACTGATATTCAGAATGATATCGCCATTCTTTTATCTTATTTTTATGCTTTTGCTGCCTTATGATACACCGCGGGCTTTGTTGATATTCCTTGGATTTATTTTGGGCCTTTCGGTCGATGCTTTCACCAATACGCTTGGGGTCCACGCGGCCGTTTGTGTGGTGATTGGCTTTATCAGGCCTGTCATTCTAAATGAAATTTCAACCCGCGAAACTCGTGAGTCGGTTTCGGCACCCCGTATCTCAACCATGAGTCTGAACTGGTTTATCAGTTATACCGCTACTTTTGTGGCCATCCATCACCTCCTCCTTTTTATGCTCGAGGCCTTTACATTTCAGGGTTTCTTCTTTACCCTTGCCAGGGCCATCCTAAGCGGAATATTGTCGGTTGCGCTAATCGTCATCAGCCAGTTTATATTCTTCCGCAAATAATTCCCGAACTATATTTATAGATAACTAAATACTGCGATTAATACTTTGTAGCAGACCTTTTTGTTGCAATTGTCACACATTTACATCGATGATTCATTGTCAGAAACTGTTCAAATTTTGTAATTCCATATACCGGAGGTATAATATGTGGGTAGAAAGAAGATGATTGAAGATCCATTTCGTCCTATACGGGACGAGATTATCGATAGGGATTAATTTTCTACCCACATTAAATCCCTACCGGGATAAATAATGTAAATTTAAACAGTCTCTCAATCGTTCATTTTCAATTTTCAATTAGTTATTTGGCTTTGACGCTGGAATATTGATGAGAATATCTTTACTTTAGCTTCCTGTAGTTGGTTAATATGCTTTGTTTTTCAGAACTAAAAACAATGGCACACAACTCACTGATTTACAATATGTAAACTTTTGCAACGCGAGAAATATTAGAAATAGAAATAGACGGTGGATACCTATACCAAACGACAATATTTGCTGATAGGCATATTTTGCCTAGCCTCAGTGGCCATGATCATCCGGCTCTTTTACATTCAGGTTATCGACTCTTCCTACAAAATTTCTGCCGCCAGTAACGTTCTGCGCAGGCAGATCAATTATCCTGCCAGAGGGTTGGTTTATGACCGTAACTACAAACTGATTGTTTATAACCAGGCGGCCTATGATGTATTGGTCACACCGAGGGAGATGAAGGCATTTGATACCCTCTCTTTTTGCAGGATTGCTGGAGTCGATAAGGCAGAACTGGTAGGCGAAATAAAAAAAGCCAGGAGCTATTCCTTGTGGAAACCTTCTGCAGTAGTCAAACAACTCTCAGCCCATCGATATGCTGCCTTACAGGAACAGTTGTTCAAATATCCCGGATTTTACATCCAGGCACGTACGCTGAGGCAATATCCCGCTACAATTGCATCCCACACACTTGGGTACGTGGGAGAGGTCGACCAAAAAAAGGTTGATGAAGATAAATATTATGAAAGCGGAGACTACATTGGAAAATCCGGAATTGAACAAGCTTATGAAGCCGAATTAAGAGGCGTTAAAGGTATTTCCTATATGATGGTGGATGTTCATAACCGTGTCAAAGGATCCTTTGAGGGAGGGAAGATGGATACTGCTGCCGTCATTGGCAAAAACCTGATCTCCGGGCTTCATGCTGATCTGCAAACCTACGGTGAACGTCTGCTGGCAGGAAAAGTCGGTAGTATTGTGGCAATTGAACCGGCGACAGGCGAAATTATGATCATGGCGAGCTCTCCCTCTTTTGATCCGGGTATGTTTGTAGGTCGTGAAAGAACAAAAAACTATCTCACTCTGCTCAATGATCCGTTAAAACCAATGCTCAACAGGGCCATCACCTCTTCCTACCCTCCCGGCTCGACCTTTAAACTGGCCGATGCCATCATCGGATTGGAGGAGGGATTGTTAGGACCTGAAATAAGATATTCCTGCAGTGGCCCAAGAACGACACCGATCAAATGTACGCACAACCATGAAACCCCTCTGCCATTGGTAAGCGCCATACGTGAATCGTGTAACTCCTATTTCTTTCAGGCTTTTCGTGCCATCATCAACAAATACCCTACTACAGAGGAAGGGTTTGAAGCATGGCGCAACCATTTGATGGATTTGGGTATTGGACACAGGATTGGAGCAGACCTGACTGCCGAAAATGCAGGCAACGTATCAAAAGGGACCTATTTCGACCGGCTTTATGGGAAAAACCACTGGAATGTCATGACCATCCGGTCCTTTTCAATCGGGCAGGGAGAGTTACTGCTAACCCCGCTTCAATTAGCCAACATGGTTTCTATTATCGCCAACAAGGGATATTACATCTCCCCACACATGGTACGTAGCATTCAGAATTACGACCATACAGAAAGGGTACTCTCCTTCGAGAAACATGTAACCCAGGCAAATCCCTATTTATTTCAGGTAATTGCTGATGGAATGGAGAAAGTTGTGGATGGAGGTACGGCAAAGATTGCCAAGGTTGAAGGGATAGCCATTTGTGGCAAAACAGGTACCATCCAAAATCCACACGGGGCCGCTCACTCAGCCTTCGTCGCCTATGCACCCAAAGAGGATCCGAAAATTGCCATTTGCGTATACGTGGAAAATGGCGTTTGGGGCGCCCGATATGCTGCGCCAATTGCCAGTTTAATTATCGAAAAATATCTGAACGACTCCATCGCCCCCAAAAGAAAACCGTTGGAAGCCAGTATGCTGAGCGCTGATTTGATTTCGGCCATGCATTTGACGGGGGGGGATTGATAAATAAGGATAAAGGATAAAGTAAAAAGGATAAAGTTAAGAGGTGCGTTGGGACAGTCCTTGTGATTTCCTAATAAGTTAAAGTGAATATTATTAAATGAAGAGTCAGAACAATATATTTCTGAATATAGACTGGATAACGATTCTCTTGTACCTTGTATTGGTATTGATGGGATGGATCAATATTTATGCCGCGGTATACAGCGACGAGCATCAAAGTATATTGGACATCGGTCAGCAATACGGGAAGCAGATGATCTGGATTTGTGCGGGAATCTTCCTGGCGGTTTGCGTGCTGATTGTGGACAGTAAATTTTATGTCGCCTTCGCCTACCATATTTATGTCCTGATTCTATTTTTGCTGGTTGCCGTTCTTTTTCTTGGCCGGGAAGTCAACGGGGCAAGGGCCTGGTTCGAAGTTGGAGGGGTAGCCCTGCAACCGGCCGAACTTGCAAAATTTGCCACCAGTCTGGCAGTGGCTAAATACATGAGTCAGTTTGGCTTTAAGATGGCCAGGACAAAATCATATATCGTTCTGGGAACCATGATGCTGTTACCCGCCCTGCTCATTTTATTGCAGAATGATACGGGATCGGCCCTCGTTTTTGCCGTCTTCTTTCTGGTTTTTTACCGTGAAGGTTTGCCTGACGTCATCCTTATTGGTGGATTTACAGCCATTATCCTCTTTATCCTGGCGTTGCTTTGGACGCAGCTACAAATACTGATCCTCTTGATCGTCGTATCGCTGGTACTTTTGATTTTTTTGCGACAACGTTTCAAAGACGGAATTATCGGTTTTGTGCTTGTTTTGCTGATTTATGGTATCCTCTTTGGACTTAAGAACCTCATTGGATTCGATGCAACCCCCTTTCAATTAATGGTTCTCACCTCTGTTCTATCGGTATTGGCGTTCATCGTTTATGGGTTGAAGAATCACATCCGGCAAGCCTGGTTTGTGCTGCTCTTTTTCATCTTCTCCATTGCCATTACCCTATCGGTGAACTACTTCTATTCGAATATTCTGATCTCACACCAGCGCGACAGGGTCGACAATCTTCTGGGGATAAAAAATGATTTGCGCGGGGCTGGTTGGAACGTACACCAATCTAAAATTGCCATTGGATCGGGAGGAATTGTTGGCAAAGGTTTTTTAAAGGGAACGCAAACCAAATACAATTTTGTACCCGAACAAAGTACCGACTTTATCTTCTGTACAGTTGGAGAAGAGTGGGGATTTTTAGGAACAACCGTCGTGATCTTCCTCTTCCTGACGCTGCTGATCAGAATGATTTATTTAGCGGAGCGACAGCGATCGACATTCAGCAGAATCTATGGTTATAGTGTGGCATGCATTCTCTTTTTTCACATCGTTATCAACGTCTCAATGACCATCGGTCTGGCGCCCGTTATCGGTATCCCTCTACCCTTCTTCAGTTATGGCGGATCCTCCTTGTGGTCCTTTACCGTCCTGCTCTTTATCTTTATCAAGCTGGATGCCAGCAGAACGAAGAATTTGAGGTAAAAAAAATCCATTGTTTGGTTTACAATTCTTTATTATCTTCATATCGTAATTGGAGATAAGAATTGTATTATCCAAACCTAACCAGATGCGTTCCACTACCAAGACTCACAGGAATAAACATCAAACGCTGGTCTTCGACGCTGAACGGTTGCGCTGCGAACTACGCTTCGGAAACCCTAAACCCGTCAGCGTGCGAAGCTCCTGACGGTGTTGTAGATAGAAAATATTAACACTAATCGTATCTGTATGAGATTCAAAATTACCCTTAACCGAACCGGGAGGCAAAGAATGCTTCCAATGGATTATCAGTATTTTCTGAGCGCCTGGATTTACAAAGTGATTGGAAATGCTGACCGTGAATTTGCCAGTTTTCTGCATACTTCGGGATACACCACAGAAAATAAGCAATTTAAACTGTTCAATTACTCCCCGCTTGATTTTGGCAGGCCTGTTTTGTGGAAAGAAAAAGCTTTGTTTGAAATACTTTCAGAACAGCTTTTCCTGAATGTCTCATTTCATTTGGCCGAGGCTGCCGAAAAATTCATCATCGGGTTGTTTAACAACCAGCAGGTCTATGTTGGTGACCAGTTTAATGGCTTGGATCTGGTTGTCACACAAGTTGAGCGCCTACCGGAACCTGTTTTGACAAACTACATGCATTACAGGGCTTTATCGCCGGTAGTAATAAGCCTGAAAGACGATAACAATAAATACGCCAGATACCTGGCCCCAACTGATATCGATTACTGCCGCCTGCTTCTGCAAAACTTGGTAAATAAATTCGATTCTGTTCCCCACGCTTCATCGTTGCCCGCAGATGTAGATGTAGATTTTGATTTCAAACTAAAAAGTAAACCAAAATCAAAATTGGTTACCATCAAACCCTATACCCCGGAACAAAGCAAAGTAAGAGGATTTGTGTTCGATTTTACTCTGACCTGTCCGGTTGATATCCATCGGTTCATCCTGGCAACCGGGATTGGCGAAAAGAATTCAACCGGCTTCGGTTGGGTAGAGGTGTTTTAATTTGAGTTACAACGCTTTCAGGTCTTCGACGCTGAAAGGTTGCGCCGCAGCCCGAAACCCGTCAGCGTACGAAGTACCTGACGGCGTTGCGGCGATTGGAATAGATGATGAAACAAAATAAAAATTAGGATATGAAGGAAATCTACAAAACG
>Ga0265297_10005065_pt1 | contig 20608 bp, 24 predicted proteins | sample Munlanlwell13791_FD_192502 | JGI IMG/M metagenome (GOLD analysis project Ga0265297, IMG submission 192502) | Leachate microbial communities from a municipal landfill in Southern Ontario, Canada - Leachate well 137-91 | ecosystem: Engineered > Solid waste > Landfill > Unclassified | place...
TTGCTGAGCATAAGAAGAAAATAAAAAAACCTGCGTCAGAATTATAAAAAAACAAATTGCTTTCTTCATTGTCCCTCCTTTTAATCAGGCTAAGCCCTTTGCCAGCCTAACTGCCAAAACTTGCGCTTTTGCTTTATTCAATGTTTCCTTATATTCTTTTTGGGGCTCGGAATCCATAACTATACCTGCTCCGGCCTGAATATAAGCTTTATTGCCCTTAAATACTATAGTTCTTATTATTATACACGTATCTAAGCTGTTTGTGAAGGAAAAATATCCGACACTGCCGGCGTATATCCCCCGGCCGTCTTTTTCTAGTTCATTTATTATTTGCATGGCCCTTACCTTTGGGGCGCCGCTTAATGTTCCTGCCGGGAAGCAACTTGTAAATGCCGAGAATATGTCTTCGCCTTTTCTAAGGTGCGCCCGGACTTCACTTACTATATGCATAACATGCGAGAAATGCTCAATAGTCATAAATATCGGAACGTTCACGCTTGCGCTTTCGGCAACCCTGCCTAAATCATTTCTGGCCAAATCAACGAGCATAATGTGCTCCGCGCATTCCTTTGGGTCATCCAACAATGACTTCTCAAGCTTTTTCTCTTCAGGCTCGTCCTTGCCTCTAGGGCGGGTTCCGGCAATGGGGCGCGTAATCAAAACATTTTTTTCGCAGCGAAGCAGCATTTCAGGCGATGAGCCAGCAACTTTCAGGCCTTTCAAGTTCAGATAAAACATATATGGAGACGGATTAAGAATTCTTAAATATCTGTACACATTAAACGGGTCTCCGGAAAAATCAACCGAAAATCTCTGAGAAAGGACCGTTTGTATTATTTCTCCTTCCTTTATATATTTCCTTGCCTTCTCAACTATAGACATAAAATTCTTCTTGCTTAAATTTGATTTAAGGTTAACTTTGGCGGCTGTAGACATTGACAGTGTTTTCAGACCAACAGGATTCTGCAGTTTTTTAAATATTTTTTCTATAATTTTCAGTTCCCTGGCATAGATACTCTTAATGCCCTGCTTCAGGTTTATTTTTACGAAAGAAAGTATTTCTATTTGTTTTTTAAGGTGATCAAAGATTATCAGAAATTTTGGAAGCACAAGGTAAGTATCCGGGGTATTTAGAAAATCTTTTTTACTTTCGCCTATTGGTTCGTAAAACCTTATTAAATCATAGCCCAGGTAACCGACAAACCCTCCGAAAAAACGAAGATTTTCTTTCGGGGCAACTTTAAATTTGTGCATAAATTTACGAAGCTCAAAAAGCGGGTCTTTTTCGGTTATAAAAGTATTTTCTTTCTGTTCTTTTATACTAATCTTTTTGCCTTTACTCTTAAATACGGCAAGCGGCACAAAGCCCATGAAAGAGAAACGGCTGATTTTTTCCTCACCTTCAACAGATTCAAGAAGAAAGCTCTCTTCCCGGAATTCACTTGATAAAATATGATAAATAGAAACTGGAGTAAGCGAATCAGAATAGAATTTGTGCGATAAAACAATTAAATTATTCTTTTTCGCCAGCCTGGTAAATTCCTGTTGTGACGGATGTATTTGCATATCTTCACCGCGTTGTAACACGTATCACGTAACGCGTTCTGGAGTAACTTCACCACGCGCTACGTGCCGCCTATGGCATGTTACAAGTATTTAAATAATTTTTCTATAAAAACAGCTCCATTCTCCTGTGTGACAGGCTACTCCAATTTGCTCAACCTTTATTAAAAGCGCGTCGCAATCGCAATCATAATAAATCGCTTTTATTTTCTGCACATGGCCGCTGGTATCTCCTTTTCTCCAAAGTTCCTGCCTGGAGCGCGAATAGAAACACGTGCGCTTTTCACGAACAGTAATTTCCAGCGATTCTTTATTCATGTAAGCGACCATAAGCACATCGCCGCTTTTATAATCCTGGATGATTGCCGGAATTAACCCCTTCTCGTTAAATTTCAGCCCTGGAATTTTAACAATTTTTAATTTTTTATTTTTTGCTTTTGGTTTTGTCATACCCTCACCTTAATTCCTTTTTTCTCTAAATATTGTTTTATATTTTTTATTTTAATCTCCCTATAGTGGAATATTGACGCTGCAAGCGCTGCTGTTGCTTTAGTTTTTGCAAATACCTCGGAAAAATCTCCTATCTTACCGGCTCCGCCTGAAGCAATTACCGGTATTTTTACGGCGCTTGATATTGCCCTTGTCAATTCTATATCAAAACCGTCTTTTGTCCCGTCATAATCCATACTGGTTAGAAGTATTTCTCCTGCGCCAAGCGATTCTGCTTTTTTTGCCCAGCTAACTGCATCAAGCCCCGTGGCTGTTCTTCCGCCGTTTATATATACTTCCCATTTTTTCGTGTTACGTGTTACGTGGGACGTGGGACGATTCCGCTTCGCGTCTATCGCAACCACAATGCACTGCGCTCCAAAAATATTACTTGCTTCAGTAATAATCTTTGGATTTTTAACCGCTATAGTATTTATAGAAACCTTATCCGCTCCGGCTAAAAGTAATTCTCTTATATCTGCTGCACTACGTATGCCGCCGCCTACGGTAAACGGCATAAAAACGCATTCGGCAACTTTTTTTACCAAAGCCAGCGTAGTCTGCCGTTTTTCGTAGCTCGCTGTAATATCCAGAAAAACAAGTTCGTCAGCGCCTTCTTTCTCGTAAAATAAAGCATTTTCTATGGGGTCTCCGGCGTCCCTTAAGTTTTCAAAATGTACGCCTTTAACCACCCTGCCTGCCTTAATGTCAAGACAGGGAATAATCCTTTTGGCCAACATAGGCTAAAATTATACCATACTCACCCAAAAATCAACGAAAATATTACCGTAGATTAATTTAAATGCCAATAGAAATACAATGGAAACGCAGTAGAAATACATTGAAATACGATTGTATTTCTACTGTATATCGCGAGCGTAAGCGAGCGTATTTCAACTGTGTTTCTGTCCCTGTTTTCCATCTGCGCCATTTGTTCCTAATCTGTATCATCTGTAGCTATGAAAACGCTTACATAAACCTGGCTGATTTTGTGGTTTTTTAGCTTGAGTTTATGGTATTATTTGAAGTGGGTCTTAGAAGGAGGTGGAAAATGAGAAAATCCGTGGTCTTCGTTATAGCGTGCGCATTAATTCTTGCTTATTTGCCAGCTAGCTTTGCCCAATATGCAGAGTATATAGGAAAAGAAGTGCAGCTTAAAAGCTTTACAGGAAGAATTCCGGTATACACAGGCAAAACTAAACGCTCTTTCAATAGCCTGACAGGAAACCTCATGGGTTCTGAAAAACAGAACTACCTGACTAAAATGTTAGGCCATGTTGCATTTGAAGTAGAAAACGGAACTAAAGCGCGCATATTAGAAGCAAATTTCTGGGAAAAAACAGCAAAAGTAGAAATAACTTCCGGCGGATATGCCGGATGGACCGGTTGGGTACTGATAAATAACGCAATCGGTTATTAAAAAGAAACTCCTTTCTGATCCTGTTTGGAGCGCCCCGACGAAAGCCGGGGCTGTTTTATTTTATAGCCGAGGATTAAATTGCCTAGCCTAAAGCGTTAATTACACAAATCATCTTACAAAGCCTGCCGTAATCGCGAAGATTAAAATGCATTATAAGCCGTGGCAAATTGGGGCATTCCCCTCTTTGGACCTCTTCATTCATCGCAGTAGAAAGTATTATTTTCCCGCCGGTTAAAATATCTTTAAATTCCGCATTCAGAGAATTCAACGTCTTATTAGAAATTTTTCTCTTGAGCCTTATAACGGTTAAGCCTGAAATATACCTTATAGAATGATACACTTTGTAAAAATCTTCTATGTATTTAACTGCATCGTCTACACTTTTAGTGATGTGGAAAAGATGAAAATCTTCTTTTTTTATAAACCCATTCCTGACTAACTGATTATCCATAAAATGTTTAAGGCTGACCCAGTAAGTTGATTTTTTTGGTTCAATTAAAACTATCGGCCTTGGTTTTGATTTTCCGGTTTGGATTAAGGTAAGCGCCTCAAAGCCCTCGTCATTTGTGCCGAAACCGCCGGGGAAAAGCACTGTTGCATCGGTTTCTTTTATAAAAATAAGTTTTCTCGTAAAAAAATATTTAAAATTGATAACTTTTTCTTTTTCTTCCAGGTATGGATTTGTTTTTTGTTCAAAGGGAAGCCGTATGTTTAGCCCAAAATCCGTTCCTTTTTTTGCACCTTTGTTGCCTGCTTCCATAACTCCGGGGCCGCCGCCGGTAACCAGCATGTAACCCTTATCTGTTATTTTTCTTGCAAACTCTTCAGTCATTTTGTATTCGGCTGAACTCTTCTTTGATCTTGCCGAACCAAAAACTACTACTTTTTTTATATCCCTATACGGAGAAAATATTTTAAAAGAATATCTTAATTCCTTAAGGGCATTATTTATCAGCTTAAGGTCTCCTTTATCACTTGACTCTTTACCCAGCTTAACAACAGTTGTCAATATTTCGCGTAGTAGATATTCCGTGCCCGGATAAGCAGAAAGGGTTGTAAGCTTATTGATTAGTTGATCAATGTTTTTTTCGCCAACTGTGTAGTCTCTTTGTATTCCTTTCATATCGGCCTTCGTTGTTTGGAAAATATTTTTAATTCTAAACAATTTAATACATTTACTATTTTAATACGGGAATTGACGGCGAGCAAATGAAAAAACAAAATATCCTCTTTGCTGCGGGATGGAAGAAAGCGATTTTGATTTACTCTGCTCTTATTTCGCAGATAAAAGAAACAATTTTATATACAATTAATGCCATAAGCCCGTAGAAGCTTAGCAAAAATAAGTAATGGAAAAATACATTTCCTTTCTTTAAAATTTTGATATCCTCAACGTAAATAGTTTCACACGCCCCTGCCCCGCTGTCTTCACGCGTAGTGCTTGTTTTCCACTCAAATTCCCTGGGGTCAAACGAACCAGCACCTTTAAGAAGAAGGGCTTTAACATTTACCAACTTGCCCTCAATAGAAACCTGGTCTCCGGCAGAAAGACTGTTGATGATTCTTCTAATGCGCGCGTCTTTGACTACAAGATGGTTGTTGGATATTTCATTAAAATTAAAATCCACCTTCCCTAGCCACCACACATTGCACCATCTGCAATCCTGAGAAAAAGTTACCGCCCTGTTAAGATGCACTTTGTTTTTTACGTTATTACCCCAAATTATACACAAGTCAACAGGAAACACCCCGCCATATTTATATGTATTCAATATATCGTAAGTAAACTTGCTTACTATAAGGCCCTTTAAAGTGTAATCAAAAAGCGGCGCAACCCGATAGGCATAGCCGTTAGACTGAAATTGAATTTCTTCCGGCTGGAATATTTCAGTTTGGACGGGTTTATCTAAAACTTCGGGGTTAATATCTGTAATGTTTCTAATGTCTTTTTGGCCAAAAAAAGAAATAATGCAGGCAACAAGAAGAATCCAGAATAAATATTTTTTTATTAAACTTTTCAAAGCGCAACCGCTCATTTTATTTGTCAGGATTTACTTCAATACGCATATTGATTATGAGTAAATGAAGCCTTCCTTAACGCTTTGAGGCTGGCCTCAAGGAGTTATAACGAATACCTGAGCGGCCTGCCGTAACTTCCATAAAGCGAGGCAGGCGACCATATATATCCGCAGTGCTTTAGGCTGTGGAGTTTTGAGCACCTTAATTTAAATATAAAAGAAATCCCGCATTGCCGGCGAGCCCCGCGAATATATAAATCTTATTACTGTTTTGTCAGAATTTCTTTGCCTACCAAAGCTGCCCTATCTCCGTTAGCAGTCCAAATCCCGTTAAGGGTTGTGCCTTCTACGGTATATACAACTTCCCCGAAATCTCCGCTGTCTGAATTAAACCAGGCAACTGAAAGTTTTTTACCGATTTCATCATAAAAACCAACACCGCTGTGACGCTGATTAGCAATTGCCCAATTAAGCTGAAAAACCTGTCCAACCTTTTTAATCGTTAAAGTTCCGATATAAGATTCAGCTATAGTTGTAACCCCCGGATTCCAGCCTTTTACAAAATATGTGCCCTCAAGGTTGTCAGCGGCATTTGCATAATTAACCGCACAGAAAGATAAAACCGCCAGCAGACAAACAAAAAACAACATTTTTTTAGCCATAGAACCTCCTTCTTTACAATAATTAGTGAAGCCTCCCCGGACTAAGTCCGGGGCTTCTCACCTAGAGCAGAAATCCCAAAAGAACATTCATCCTTCGGGCTAAATCCCAGGGTATCTCGCGAAGGATTGAACTTATCCTATTTTAATACATCTATTGATTATGACAAATACAAAATTGGCCGTAAGTTTAGTTTTTTATTGTTCCTCTACCGTAACCCTGACTATGCCTTCCTCTGGGTCTGCGATACGGGAAAAAGCCGATTTGCTTAAATCAATTATTCTGCCTTGGTCATAGAAATATTTGGAAGGGCCGAAATCATTGTGGCGGACTGTCACACATTTATTGTTCGCTATGTTACAAACTTTATAATATTTTCCAAAATCGTTTTTGCGTATAGCGCAGGTTAAATTATTGCTGTTAAACTTTTCGCCCGTTGAAGTAATTCTTGAAAAATACCAGGAAGCAAATCCTGTTTTTGGATATGGCCCGGATACCGGAGTATTGTCGACACAAGCAGCCGAAAATAACATTAACAATACAAGCAATAACTGCTTTGATATCATTTTTTGGAAAGTGCTTGTTATTTACCTTTTTTCTTTTTTGAAACCGGTTTTTTCTTTATTACAGATTTCTTCTTTTCAATAACCCGTGGCTTGGTAATACCGGCTGCAGGAACAGCTTGTGTTTGCCTTGCCCTGCTATCAACATTTGTCTTAAATGAATTGTTGCTACCTACATTCTTGCGCCGAGAAAAACATGCCTGGCAATACACCGGCCTGTCGCCGCTTGGCCTGAAAGGGACCTCACATTGCTTTCGGCAATCCGCGCAAATTGCCTTGTGCATAACCCGCTCCCGGAAACGCTCATTTTGCCTTTGAGCTTGAGCGTGAGCATTGGATTGCAGCTGAAAAGGCTTAGGGTTAGAAAAAGGCTTTACCTCTGCCGGTTTTGGCGCCATAGTTTTAGCAATTAGCATATCTACCTTTTTGTCCAATAAAACAAGCTGTTCGTGAATCTTTGCAATAAACACCAGTGTCTCTGCCTCGCTTTTTGATTGTTTTTTCATGGCACTCCTTAATTTCTCCTACCGCGGAGGTATTGCTAAAATATCTTTATAAATATCAAAGGCTCCGTCCTGCTCTAAGTGCAGAAAGTGGCCTGCGCCTTTTATGGTTCTAATCTCGCATTGATTAATTTGAGAAGCAAGAAATTTTACGTCTTCCGGATCAATAATTGTATCATTCTCTCCGTGAATCAAAAAGGTTTTCGCCGTAATCTGCGAGAGCTTGATTAAATCGCCTATTTTTTTTGTAGATATAACGAATAAACCATGCTCGTAAAATGCCCGCAAATTCTCTTCACTCATGGCCTGAAACTGCTTGATGATTTTATTCTTTATACTTTCGGGCAAGTTTTGTCCGAAACTTTCAATCAGCGTATCTGCCATTTTCTGCCTGTCGCTGGAATCTATCTGCGAGCCCCTTTTAATTGTTTCAACCATCTTGTCATTCGCTTTTGTCCCCAGGCTCGCCAGGCATAATCGTTTTACTTCATTATGAAACCGCGAGGCAAACGCAAGCGCAACTATCCCTCCCCAGGAAGCAGAGCATATCGTAACGCCCTTATTGGTTCCTGTTGCCCTTATGACTTCGCGCAAAATATCCACCTGCTCATCCAACGTAACAAAAACAGGGCCTGAGATAACCTTGCCTTTTCCTTCATTAGGAAAATCAAAAAGAACTATTCTGTAATGTGGGGCATACCGCATTACGAATGTATGCCACATCGCCATAGATTGCTGCACTCCATTTAAACATACAACATGCGGGCCCTGGCTCTCATAAATTCTATAAGGAATCAAAAACCTTCCAAACTCAATTGTCCCTTTTACAATTGCCGAACCGTTACGTATATATTTAGTAAAATTAGATTTATTAGACATTTATTTTTTTAAAGTTTTAAGGTAAGCTTTCCTCTCCTTAACTGCCTTTCTGACTCTCATACCTACGCCAAACCCGCTTAAGCCTTCTGCTTCTGCTTTGTGCGCTGCGCCGGAGGCAATTCGTTCTGCATCTTTAGTATTGTCCCCGCTTTCTACAAGCTCAGCCACGGCAGCTACGGCATTTTTGAGCGCTCTTTCTTTTACGCCTTCCTTCCATAAATCCAATAACACAGGTTTTATATCGGCGGCTTTCGCGTTTGCCGTTAGCATTCTTTTTACGGAATTTTCCGTAATTTTTATAAACTCATCGGACACGCCCTCTTTTTTAAGCTCAAGCTTTAATTGTTCAAAGTTACTATCAGTAACTTTGCAATATCCGAAAGAGCTTACAAGCAAAAGGAACATAAAAAAAATACTAAGTTTTTTCTTCATGTTGCACCGCAGCACTAATTTAGTTTTTGTCCTGCAAGAAACGATTATTTTTTATTGTAATACAGTAATTGCCCAGGAGCAAATGAAAAATTAAACAAATAAAACCATTTCTGCCTACGGATTAAAATGCAAACCAACGCCCGCCTACGCGGTGGGCTTTGGTTTTTTCATCTGGAAAAAAATCCAAGAGAGCAAAAGGTCAACGATTTGTTTGCATTCTTCCTTAGTCAATGTGCGGCCTTTAGGAATTGAATGCCATTTAAAAAGGCAGCCACGGCAGCAAGTAGCTGTTGCGTGCTGCGCCTTAAAAACCGGATGATTTTTAAATGGCGTTTGCTTCCCGTCGTTCGGCGGATTTGCCGGCGCTAACCGCTTTTCTACAAAATCCTGTGCATGCTGCCTTATCTTTTCTAGCCCAACTTTTTCAATATAATCCAAATCCTTCCGGTCTAATTTAAATTTGGAACGGAATTTTGAGCGTTGAAGACGAGGCAGAAGTTCAGGAAAATTCAAAGAATGGAACATGGGAATTTGCTGAATTGTTATTTTCTTGTATTTCCTTTTTTAATTACTTTTATAAACTGTGCGGCCGTCCATTCCTGACGAATGTCAAAACGAGTCAGGGGTCTTATAAAATCCTGTCCTGTGTTAATAATTTCTTTCGCGAATGCACCAGGCAGGATAGCCGTAAAAAAATAAGGCTAAATATTACAAAAGCCGAAAAATGTTTAGTGGGCTTCTAATGCACGTTCTCCGTTGTTAAAACGATATTTTCATTCCAATAATCGGCCAGCGCATTAACGTATCTATTTTGCAGTATTTTCTTTACCACAGCTCCTCTTTATTTTGTTTTTTCGCTTTGAACAGAAGACATAAATTCAAAAGACTTAGTCTGCATAAAATGCTGGGTTACGTCTCCGGCAAAGTCGGGATTATTAGTTAAATCAAGTTTCATCACTGACGCGCCATCATTTAAATCAAACTCATGAATATTTACCCAAATAAGATAAGGGCTTGAGGTTGATTCAAAATAGTAGGTTCCGTTAGTCAAATCAGCTACGGTAGACCACAGGGTTGATGAGATATTTGGATGTTTGGGGTCAACGGAAACGCGAAATGGCTGCGAAACATTTCTGGTTATGCTAAAAACTCCGGCAAGAGCTTCGCGTAAATTTTTAGGCTTCGGCAAATATTTCAAATAATAAGATGCGCGGACAAACCTATCCTGCGGTTTAGTCGTGCCGGGTAAAGGTTTGTTTCCGCCAAAACCTTCATATTGCCTAAGGTTTTCCAGCTGCTCTTTAAGGGGCGGCTCATTAGTCATAACTGCGTAGCTCCTATCATGGTATATCACAGGTTTACCATTGGTATACTCAATAATGGCTGAATCGCCGGTTTTATCTTCCAAAGACAAATGGATATAGGCTGTCTCTGTTATCTCGCCCTCGGGAATAGCCATTGTTATAAGTTGATACGGCGCTTTACTTATAGCGTCCACGGCCTCTTCTACTGTTGCGTAATTATCCAAAAAATACTGCGCCCAAAGGCTTATGGACAGCCCCGGAATGCGCTCATCTCTTTCTCCGTAATCACTTTTATCAAGCCATAGCAGATTTGCCGCAAGCCCCTTCTCGTTCATGCCATCACTGACAGCTCCTTTATTGCCGGACGCGTAAGAAGCAACAGCAATGCTTCCATATTTCGAGGTCCAGCTAAGTGAATTTCCTCCGGCTAGCCCGTCACGTTTTATTCCGCGCGAAAAAACCAACAAAGCAGTTCCCATGTCTACAGGCCAATCCATATTCCTTCCTACAAGTACAGCCTGGCCGTTATCGGCTGAAAGAATACGGCTGCATGCCAGGGCTTCTGCGGAGATTGAAAAAAGTATAAATCCATACAAAAAAACAAGCGTTATCGCAAACGATAATGCTTTTCTGTTTAGCTTCATGAAGCTGCCTCCTTTTTCTAAAATGAAATCGTTACTTTACGAAATTTTATCTGGGGCATATTAACGCAGGCCATTTTTTCAACTAACATTTAGGTAATATTATACCTTTAGAGATTTTACATTCAAATAGCCCGAAGGGATATATTGCTCTTAACCGCGGCAGGCACCATTCATCCTGATACTTTATCTTTTATCTGCCGGATAAAATCTTTTATGTCTATGGGCTTGGCAATAAAACTGTCAAAACCAACGCTCTTAATTTTTTGTTCTTCCTCTTTCATCGCAAACGCTGTTACCGCTATGATTTTAACGTTTGCCAAACGCGCATCTTGTTTAATTTTATTAAATAGCTCGTATCCGCTTATATCAGGAAGGCGGATATCAAGGATAACAAGATTAGGTATAGAACATTTAAGCATATTAAGGGCTTCTTTGCCGCAGGAAGCTTTTAATACATTAAAACCGTTTGCCTGAAGTAAGTCGGATTCCAGTTTCATACTTAAAAAATCGCAATCAACTATCAAAATTGTATTTTTATTATTATCTGCCACGTTTATTATTCCTTATTTATCCGCGCCAAAGGAAGTGTAAAATAAAAACGAGTTCCCTTGCCCTGGCCTTCGCTCTCAAACCACATTTTCCCATTATGCAATTCTACAAATTTTTTGCTTAAAGGCATCCCTAAGCCTGTTCCGGCATATTTACGCGAATAATCATTGTCAATTTGTTCAAACTCGGCAAATACTTTTTCCTTGTCTTTATCTTCAACTCCTATGCCGGTGTCCCACACACAAACTCTGATTTCGCCTGCGTTTATCTTCTTGGCTTCAATGCCAACCTTGCCCCCATCAGGAGTAAATTTCATGGCGTTTGAAAGCATGTTGTAAACAACCTGTTTTATCTTTCTTTCGTCGGCGGTAACAGGGGCTAAATCGTTATCAACATTATCCAAGAGAGAGATATTATGCTTCATTGCTTTTTCCTTTACGAAGGAAAAACTTTTCCTTAACAATTCTTTTAGGTCAAAGCTGCTAAGCTCAAGCTCCATTTTCCCTGCTTCAACCTTGGAAAGATCAAGCACGTCATTTATCAGCGAAAGCAGATGCTTACCGCTTTCAAGAATATAACCGGCATACTCTTTTTGTTTTTCGTTTAGGGCTCCGGCAATTCCTTCAAGCAGGGAATCGGAAAAACCTATGATTGCGTTAAGAGGAGTCCTCAATTCATGCGACATATTAGCTAAAAAAGCGCTCTTTGCCCGGCTCGCACTTTCCGCTGCTTCCTTCGCTATTAATATTTCTTTTTCTGCTTCTTTAAGCTTGGTTATATCATTGCCTATGCAGAGCACCTCCTTAAGCCTGCCGCGCTCATCAAGAATAGGCCTATTAGTCCAGGCCACCCATACGCGTTTTCCGCCGCGCAGCATATTTTCATTTTCATTATTAATGTATCTTTCAGAATGAACCATAAGGTCTTCAATCATTGCCTTTAGGTTTCTTCCGGAGGTATCTGTGGGCGGGACTATCGTTCTAATTACGCTTTTGCCGATAATTTCTTCCGGTTTGTATCCAAAAAATTTTTGGGCAAAGGTGTTAAAAAAAGTTACGTTGCCCTCTGTGTCCATACGTAGAATAATACTATTTGCATATTCTACGAGCTCGCGGTATAGAGCCTCGCTTTTTTGTAATTTTTTATCTGATTGCGTAAAAAATGATTTTATATTCAAATTATTTCTTTTATTTTTTTAATAATTTCTTTTTTATCGGTGGATTTAGACAGGTATAATCTGCCCGCGATTTTATTTCCGCTTTTCCCGACTTCTGCTTCGCTAACCAGGCTGGTAAGGAATATTATAGGTATATTCCTGGTTTTATCATTGTTCAACAATTCGTTGCCGACTTCTCCGCCGCCTTTTCCCGGCATCATTACATCCAAAATGATTAAATCAGGGATTTTTTCAATTGCCAGCCTTATGCCGTCATTGCCATTGTTTGCGGTTATAGTCTCAAACCCTTCCTTTAGCAGAAAATCGCCAAAAAGCCTGAGCATTTTTTCATCATCGTCCACTATCAATATTCTTTTGGCCGCCATAACGCCTCCTTGTATTACAAGCCTAAATAATACAAAAAACCTGAACAATCTTATTGTTTTAATTATATATGCTGAGTTTTATTGTGGCAAGGAATTTGAGAATAAAGCGGATTGTATTCTTTTTAAATTGGCAACAGGATTTGAGCCTCATGCAGGACATAAACGCAAACAGAGCACGTTGAAATATAAGGCAATCTCAACCGTTCTGCTTCGCCGCTCGCGAGCAATCTCCGGTGCGGCTTCGCAGGAACTTTTCTGTTTCACCGTTCGCAATTAATCTGCGGTGAGGCTTCGCAGTAACATGTTGCTTCAAAGCTCTACCAGCGGTTTTATTCAGTGATGAGAGAAAAAGAACAAAGTTGCTTCGTAGCCCTAACAGCTGGTCCAATTAGCGAAGGGCGGAGAAGAACAGCCCCAACCGGTCTGCTTCGCTCTTTGTTAGCTAAGTAAATAGGCACGACGAGCTTCGCAGCACCAAGGATTTTTTGCAATTTAGAATTTTATGAATTAAACAAAGTATGGATAACGTTGCTTCGTAGCCCTACCGGCGGTTTTAATTAGCGTTGGGCGAAGAAGAATAGCCCCAACCGGATTTAGTTTGAACCAAATCCTATTAGAGCTTAAATCAATATATCAATTAAAAGAATTGTTATTGATTTAGTTAGAAAGAACTTCCCCAGCGTTATTGGAAATATTTATAAGTTTTTAACAGCTGTTGCACCAGTTGGAATGGTTAATACATCACTTTTTTGAAAATGAAATTCTTTATTCAAAAATTCATTTTTTTCTATATTTGCATAGCCATGCGCCCACGCATATAATTCTATTCCTAATACTGTTGGCACAAAAAATATTCCTGCTTCTTCTGCATTTGGATAAAATTCTTTTCTAATGTGCTCTACACTTCCGAATGCAAAATATTCATCTATAAGACTTAAGCGCACAAGGCCATATATAACGTGATTAAAAATAGGTATAGTATTGGCGTTTTCTTCTTCAGAAAAATCCATGCATTTTTCGTATAAACTAAAAGGAACAAAAATAGGCATTTTTGTCTGTCGTTCCTTTGCGATACCTACTTGTATATCTTTTCCTTCAAATAACCTTTTTGCTATAGTATAAAAAACATAATGAGTTCTGATTTGATAGGTAGACATAGAACTTAGGAGTGAAATCATTGCCATACCTCTATCGTCACGCGAAACACCGGAACGCGCAGAGGCAAGAATACCACCAAAATATTCAGCGGATAATTCATCTTCACAGAAAATCCCCTCATTAATAATATGCCGTAATACTCTTGGACTTACAACGCCAGGTTGTTCTAACTTTGAATCCAATAATTTTACAGCACGTGCAACGATTCGACTCATATTTTCATTACCTTTCTTAACCACATCTTTCGCTTCCTTCCCGATATAGTCCGCTGTTGGTCCTAATAATTTGAGAAGGATATCCTTAGCACCCCATAATACCAATCCTGTTCCAACTAAAGGGTCAGTCATGACTTTACTCCTTATTTAAATTAATGAATTCTATTCTTGTTTTACCTTACAACAAAGGTATTACTACTATTAAAAGATAAAAAAAGGCAAATACTAACAATGCTATTTTTATTTTGAAAAAAGAATTTTGTAGAATGTAACGCCAATCACCATAATTGTATTCTGTTTGTTCCTTACTTTTTTTAGCCATATCATTGAGAAGAGCTTTATTATTAAGATAACCAAATAAATATTGTAAAAAATCACAGAACATAGCCAACAAAGCTACAATCCCGACACGAACCAGATTCGTTTTAAAAGTTAACTCTTTGCTCAACCCTTCCCCCCAATCACCAATAAGGAACCCCCATGTAGCAATAACCAATCCCAGTGCACACATGCGGACCTGTTTACTAATCTGTTCGGAATGATAATCTTTTTCTTTTAAAATATCTTCTAAATTATGCATTAAGATGCTCATTTTTTATGTGGACCGTGGTCTGGGCCTGCTTCTGGCTTCCTTTTACCTACTGTCTTCCTTTTTCTTATAAAACACTGAACAGTACGTTTGATAATTATTTTTTTACTTTTCTTTTTACTTACTTTACTCATTACCATATTTTGCCCCCATAATTTTTAACCTCAACAAGCCTTCCGATTTACAGTAATCACCTCATTAATATTATCGCTTACGACCATCTACACACTTTCGGATTTCTTTCTTCGTTTAGTAAATTCATTAAACTTATCTTTAAAAGTAAACACATATTCAAGCAACGCATCTGTAAATTGAATGATATCCTTAGCATCTTGAATTGAAATTACAGTCTCAACATCATGAGCCGCTTTATTACCGGTGATTCTTAAAGCTTCCGCCCATTCAAAAAGACGATTCTCTATTATTCCTTTATTTTTCATCTCTTTTAGTGCCGAGGCCAGATTTTTAGCTTGAATATCGTGAGCGCGACAAATTCCCTCCAACGTTTTTCGACACATTAACGTAGACGCAGTATATGCTTTGGCCTTAAAAGCAGATAAGGCTTCCCCGTAAGAATTCTTAATTGACACTGGCAAGTTAGGATTAATTTGCTTATCCTTTGGTGGGAATAACACTGAAGGCTCGCCCCATGATTCATCAACGAATTGCTCACGCACAATAAGAAACGGCGATGAGCATTTAGGGCAACAAAGAAAACTGAATTTTATCGGGATGTCTAAATCTTCCTCCGTGCTATCATAGCTACTTATTACTCTGGCATCAACAACCGCTTCACAATATTTGCACTCAATAAGCATTTAGCGCCTCTCCTTTTCCATTTGCATTCTATCACCAAAATAACGCAATGCAATTTTAACTTAAAGCAATTCCGGGGGGACACATACCTAATTATTATGGCGTGCGTAATTTTGTACGCGTCATCGAAGTTAATTCAAAAAGGAAAACAGCCCCAACCGGTCTGCTTCGCTCTTTGTTAGCTAAGTAAATAGGCACGACGAGCTTCGCAGCACCAAGGATTTTTTGCAATTTAGAATTTTATGAATTAAACAAAGTATGGATAACGTTGCTTCGTAGCCCTACCGGCGGTTTTAATTAGCGTTGGGCGAAGAAGAATAGCCCCAACCGGATTTTCCGCCAAAGGCGGACCCGCCTATATAGTTTTTAATATGGTGGCGGAGAACCGGTGACTTTTCGATAGAAAACAGCCCCAAGGGGATTTGAACCCCTGTGTTCAGCTTGAGAAGCTGACATCCTAGGCCAAGCTAGACGATGGGGCCAATTTAGCTGATTAGAACGTTTAAACCCAATTTTTTTTCCTGAAATACCTAAGCATGTAGATGCCAATGCTAAGCATAATAACCAGGGCTATAGGAAAACCCCAGATTCTTTCAAGGCCAGGCATGTATCTAAAATTCATTCCGAATATTCCGGTAACAAAGGTAAGAGGCATAAATATCGTTGCAATTATAGTTAAAACCTTCATTACCTCGTTTAATTTATTACTTAAACTGGAAAGGTAAGCTTCAACCATGCCGGTAAGCATTTCCCTAAACATTTCCATTGAATCTGCAATGTGTATGACATGGTCGTAAATATCCCTGAAATAAATTCTTGTAGGCTCTTTTATTAGTTGCGATTCGCTTCTTTCAAGCGAACGAAGTAGCTCTTTCAAAGGAAAAATAACTTTGCGCAAAAAAATTATTTCCCTTTTTAAATGGTAAATTTCCTTTAGAACAAGCTGATCTGGGCTTGTGATAATTTCTTCCTCAAGGAATTCAATCTTTTCACCGAATTCATCAAGTATCTTAAAGTAATTATCCACTATAGCATCCACAAGCGCGTAAGCCAGGTAATCCGCACCCATTTTTCTTATGCGGCCTTTTGAGTTTTTGATACGGTCTCTTATGGGGTCAAATACATCCCCAACTGTTTCTTGGAAGGAAATTACGAAGTTATTGCCTACGACCAAACTTATCTGCTCTATTTTTATTTCTGCATTTTCAATATCGTAGGAAAGCATCTTTAAAACTACATAAATATAGCTTTCCAAATTCTCTATTTTCGGGCGCTGTTCTACGTCGCCGATATCCTCAAGGATAAGCGGATGGAGATTAAAACAGCTTGCAATTTTTTCAAGTATCTCAGGCTGATGTATACCTTCAACATTTATCCAGGTAACAGTCGGCTTATCCCTAAATACCTGGCATTCATCAGCAGAGGCAACTTCTTTATGCTGGTAGTGCGTTTCATCGTAATCAATTACCGTAATTTTTACGGGCTCCTTAATTACTGCTGCTGCTGGCTTAAGTGTTATACGCTGAAATCTTTTTCTATTTAATTTTGACATATTTACACAGGATAAACTAAACTGTTTGCTTTGTCAATGTTTTAAACTTAATTGCGGCATTATATTTCTATTTTCATACCGTCATAAGCAAGAGTTATATCCATTTTTAAGCTTTCGCGGATTTTTTCTTCAAGAATGTGAGGCTTGGCCGCAAGCATAGTCATTCCAAAGTGAGTAATTATTGCTTTCCTGGGTTTTATTTTCTTGATAATCTCAAGCGCCTCTTCAAGACAAAGATGTTCAATGTCATCGCGTTTTTGATAAAAAACAACATTAAGAATAAGTGTGGTTGAATCCTTATAGGCAGGTATCAAACCGTCAAAGTAATCGGTATCGGAAACAAAAGAAACGATTTCATTACCCAACTTAAATTTAAGCCCGTAAGTTTCAACAGGATGCAGATTTCTCAGAGGAACCTCAAACGAAACATCGCCTACTGTGAAATTTCCTTTTTCAAGAATAACTTTTTTTTCCGTAAAGTCACTTAAATACGAAAATATTACTCCACTATCCCCAAGCGCATCTTTGGGCAGGAAAAGTATTCCCCTTTTTTTAAACCCTCCTTCAGTCATTGCCTCTATCATTGCGTTTACGTCTCCGGCATGGTCAAGATGTTTATGCGTCAGAATTATTGCATCCAGATTGGCCGGATCCAGTTTTGGCTTGCTTACGCTGCATCTGACAAGAGCGCCAGGGCCTGGGTCAATAAATACGTTTGTGGATTTATGGCTAAGCCATATGCCGGCAGATGACCGAAGCTGCCTTATCATTACAAATCGTGCGCCTGCTGTTCCGAGAAATTTAATGTAACTCATATTTATTGGCTATCAGCTTTCAGGCTTCAGCTGTCAGCTGCCGAGAGATGAACGTTGACGCCTAGTAGCCTATTCTTTCAACCATATCTTACGCAACTCATCCGTTATTTCCTTCTGCAATGGATAGCTAATGTCTTTGGATTCTTCTTTAAAGCTTTCTTTCTCCGTCTTTATAAAATCAACTGCCCGCTCTGAAACCGCTTTCTGCTTTTTAGCATAATCGCGTATCTCTCGGTCGTCGCTTACCACAATAACTTCCGATAAAGGATATTTTGAATTTTTTAGCTTATCTATGCGCGCCTTTATCAAATCATCAGCGCTTCGCTCTGCGCTAAAGACGATTTCAAATTCAGATTCTCTTCGCGTCTGCGGCTGGAAAAAACCGTCAAAAATAACAACAACTTTGTTATTGCGGCTTCCTGTAAGTCTGTGGTTTTTTATATAACGCACAAGTTCAAGCTGCGGAATGTCTGAATTTTTTACTGAAGGTATTTTATGGACGAGATTGAAGCCGTCTATGATATACAGTAACATAGAAGAGCCCTCCGAGCAGCCCTATAAATATTGTAAATGCCAAATTTAAAAGAGAAAGGCCAAGGCCGATAGTTTTATCAATATTGATTAGCGAGAAAAAGTAAACTGCGGCTGCTTCGCGCGTTCCCGCGCCTGCTATCGTAATCGGGATTAGCGCTATCATCATAATAATAGGTACCAAAATAAAAAAATACAACATGCTGACATGCAGCCCAAAAGCTTTTGAGCCGACATAAAATACAAGCGGGGTAAGAAGCTGGATGGGCAAAGAAAAATACATACTTTTTAAAAATACCGATGGATTTTTCCTGAAAAAATAAAGATGGTCATGGAAATCTATCAATTTATTTTTTAAAGAATTATTATTGCCTAAAACTTTCAATAAAAAAGAAAAAGTGCTTTTACTAAAAATTATGCACGAAGCAATTCCTAGGGCTAAACATAATAAAGCAAGGGACAAAGTGACTTCTTTTTCCCGAAAAATATTTCTGCCGATAAGGTAAGAAAAGAAAGCAACCAGAACAAGAGCAATTGAGCCGCTAAATCTATCCATGAGCACGCTTGAGGCAACTTTTTTTGCCTGGCCATGGTGCGCTGATATGCTAAAGCCCCTGAATATATCGCCAGCCACAAAAGAAGGGAATATCAGATTAAAAAAAAGTCCGGAAAAAGTAGAAGAAAAAGCATCTTTGGTCGCGACTTTTACGCCCAAAGAGTGAAGCAGAAACCGCCAGCGGAAGATAGAAATTACAAAAGTTAAAATAAAGAGTAAAAAAGACAAATAAATATAGAGTTTCTGCGATTTTTTATAAACTTCAATTAATTCCCTGTAAGGAACGAGCTTAAAAAGGACAAAAAGTATAGCAAAGCTTACGAAAAGTTTAAAAAGCAGCGAAATAGTTTTCTTCACTCGCTACCTCCATCTGCCCAATTGTTTACTAGGCACTAATATAGCCGCCCTTAAGATACTTATATGCACTTACCGCGGAAATTGCGCCTTCGCTCGCTGCTGTTACCAGCTGCCGCAAGGGTCGCTTCCTACAGTCGCCAGCGGCCCATATAAAATTGCAGTTTGTTTTCATTTCTTCATCTGTAACAATAAAATCTCCGCCATCAAGAGACACTACGCCTTTAAAAATTTGCGTATTTGGGGCCACGCCTATGGCTACGAATAAACCATTCAATTGAAGCGCGGATGACTTTCCTGTTGCGGTATTTTTTATATTTATGCCGGCAAGAAAATCTGTGCCGTTTAGCTCCTCAATAACGGTATCAAAAAATATTTCAATATTTTTTTTGCTAAAAAGTTCTTTTTGCAAATATTCTATCGCACGTAAGTCTTTGCGCCTGTGGATAAGATATACTTTACTGCATAGATTCGCAAGGTAAATTGCTTCCTCAACTGCGGTGTTTCCTCCGCCGACAACGGCAACGGTTTTATTTTTAAAAAAGAAACCGTCGCAGATAGCGCAATAAGAAACCCCCTTTCCGGTAAGTTCTTCTTCACGTAAAATCCCAAGTTTCTTGAATGATGCGCCTGTTGCAATTATTGCGGCTTTAGCCGTAAGCAGCCCGCCTGAAGTATGCAGCTTAATTTGTTTGCCTGAAATTTCAAATTCTGATATTTCTTCAGACACCACCTCTATTTCTAATTCTTTAAGAGTGCCAGCAAGCTGAGAAGCAAGATTTTTTGCTTTGGTGCCAAGAGAAATGCCTGTATAATTATCAACCGTTTCCATAAGAAGAAGCTGGCCGCCTATTACTTTTGGTTCAAAAAGGTAAAAATTAAGGCCCGCCCTCTTTGCATAGATAGCAGCGCTTACCCCGGCAATGCCGCCCCCAATTATTGCTAAATCAACGGTTTCTTTCATTTAGCGTTTTTTATTTTAAGAAAATTTTTTATTGACCGGTCATAAGTTTTTTCTTCGGAAGGCTGAAAGTAGCAGGCAGGAAGTTCTGAACTTGCGCGGTGATAACTCAGGCATTCACAACATAAGCCCTTCCTCGCACACGGCTCATAGGAGCAGTTGCATGCGTTAATATTTTTTTGCCTGTTTGGACAATTCATTTTTTGTATCTTTTTTGATTTTCCGCAGTTTCGGGGCAACCTTAACTTTTTTCCAGAAAGATATCTTATCGTTTATAAGTATTCCGTTTAAATGGTCAATCTCATGCTGAAATATTATTGCGGGTATGCCTTCCAGCTCAAGATCTATGGGTTCATTTTTTTCGTTTGTGTAGCTTACCCAAACTTTTTTTGACCTGGTAATTTCAACTTCCAGGCCAGGAAAGCTTAAACAGCCTTCCAAAAATTTGACTTTCCCTTCTTTTTTTGTTACCCGGGGATTTATAATTTTAAAAAT
>Ga0265297_10005066_pt1 | contig 20604 bp, 24 predicted proteins | sample Munlanlwell13791_FD_192502 | JGI IMG/M metagenome (GOLD analysis project Ga0265297, IMG submission 192502) | Leachate microbial communities from a municipal landfill in Southern Ontario, Canada - Leachate well 137-91 | ecosystem: Engineered > Solid waste > Landfill > Unclassified | place...
ATCCGCGTGCGTTTTTTATAAACAAAGCTTTAATGTGAAATCTACGATTAAGGCTATTGTAACTCTATATGGAAGGATTGGCAATAAAAAAGGCCCCTCACCTTTTATCCATTCAACGGGCTTTAAATTCAAATTAAAAGCCACTTGAATACTAAAAAGGTGAGGGGCCCATCATCAAAATGCTGCAATTATATCTCTATGTTCCGTACAAAACTCTTAGCTGTTCTACCGTAGGATTGCCCGCGTAATATTCCCCTTGCGGCCCGATGTAACCGTTGCCCTGCTTGATTAAAGTCACAGGCGTAAAACTGCCATTGGCATTCGGGACATTTATGGTCACTGTATCGGCATCGGCGCCCTTAGACTGTATCAGCGTAGGCGGCGGACTGGAAACCACTACCGGCGCAGGAACCACTACGTAACCTCCGGGAGAAGCCCTGTAATAAACATTGTCGTAATAATAGTAAGTTGCGCCTCCGACCACTATGGTCCTATGTCCTGCGGGGATATAGGAAACTACTATTCCTACCGGTGGAACGCCGATTGCAATCTTAAAGCCGAACCAGCTTGGCCTAAAGAATCTGCCTTCACGATAATAATACCTATCGTGATTGACGACTACAACCTCGTGTCTGCCTTTCTTACTGTGTCCTCTATTATCTCTTGCCCGATCATCGCCCCGGGCAAAGGCATCAACAGAGCTCAACAGCAGCGCAAGGCAAAGCGAAGCTGCGATCAAAAACCTTCTATCAAAAATTATCTTTTTCATTTTAATTGCCCCCTTCCCCCAGCCATTTGGGTTATTCAGGTCTGAATTTTTCTTTGATGCGTTCTCTGGCGCCGCCCATTTTATGGCGCATGCGCTCTTTACGCTCGTCTCGTTTTGCCTTTAACTTCGCTTCCTGCTCGGGAGTCAAAATTTTCTTAAGGGAAATTATCCCTGCCACGTGCTGGCTGAGCTTCTTTCCTTCAAGAGCGGTGATTTCGCTAACCAGGCTATTGACCTTGGCTTCATCTATCGCATCCTTATCCAGCTCCTGCCTTAATTCCTGGTTCTTGGATTTTAGCTGTTCTCTAGTGGCCTGATTTTCCTTCTGCGATTGCTCGCGTTGCGCTTTAAGCTGCGCTTCTTGCTCAGGCGTCAGCCCTAGTTCTTTAGCTAGGTTATCAGCCATTCCTTGTTTCTTCTGTTGCCATGCCTGCTTGTTGATTTTTTGCGGCTGTCCTGTTTCTTCCGATGGCTGGGCAAAAGCCGAACTAGCCAAACATACCAAACCTACTACTGCTACCAACATTGATATCTTATTTAATCTTGCGTTCATCTTAATCGCCTCCTTTCACTAGCTTAGACAGATGAACATTTTAAAAAGTTCCGTGTTAGAGTAAAAATTCTTCTATAGAAGTCCCGAAATTTATTTCCGAGCTGCCGTTTTGCCCCAGGCTTGAAACAAAATCCATCTGTTCGTTTAGATAGAGATTGATTTCTTTCCCTCTAAGATACGGCCTGAACAAAACCGAAGCGATGATCACTACGACCGCGATTGAAGCCAAGGCAAACGCCGGCTTAGGATGAAAAAACACCTGCAGGTTTTGCAAGACTCCGCTCAATGCAGGTTGCGGCTTCTCGCCTCCAATTCTCTCTTTTATGCGATACCAGAGATAATCCGGCGGATTCTCTTGCTCTGCGCGCTTTAACGGATCAATGGCGATTTTATTCACCGATTGAGCAAATTCGCGGCAACCAGCGCAAGAACTTAAATGCGCATTAACTTGTTTTTTTACCTTTTCATCCAAACGATTGTCGGAAAAATCTGTAAGGATCAATTCTTTTATCTTTTCGCAGTTCATTTTAGATCACCTCTTTTTTGGCATAAGCCAAAAGTGTTTCGCGCGCTCTTTTTATCCGCGAGCGCACAGTATTTAAATTTATCTTGAGTGACTTTGCAATCTCTTCATAACTTAAGCCTTCTATCTCGCGAAGCACTACACAGGCGCGCTGGTCAGGATTAAGTTTATCTAATAATGCCTTTACTTTCAATTCGTTTGCCTCTTTATCCACGCCTGATTCTTGGGGTGTTGCTCCCAGCGACTGGATCGCCTTGTCAAAATCCGCCCTGCGGTTTAAATCCTTGGATGTCTTTTTGGTGGCGTTTATTGCGGTGTTAACCGTAATCCGGTAAAGCCAGGTCTTAAAAGACGAACGGAACTGGAAATTATTTAAGTTCTTGTGTATCTTCAAGAAAACCTCCTGGGTGACGTCTTCGGCGTCTTCGCGGCTGTTGGTGACGCGGTGCGCCACGTTATAAACAAAGCCGGATGTGGCTTTGTAGATTTGGTGAAAACTATCCATGTCGCCGGCTGCAGCCAGGTTTATTATTTTATCGGATATATCCTGCATATTTTTCTCTTCACTTTCTTAGACAACCAAGAGGTAAGAAAAGTTCCTTTATTTTGTCTTATTATATCACGATATAGGGTTTTTGTGATTTATGAATTGAGCTGAGTTTTGCCTTGACAATTCATTATTTTTAAGTAAAATGCATATATTCACTTAAATCAAGGAGATTAAATCATGTCTAGAAAATGCGTAATCTGCGGAGTCGGCCCAATGGCCGGAAGAACCATAAAACGAAAAGGTCTTGCCAAGAAAAAAGGCGGCGTGGGTAAAAAGACCACCCGTACCACAAAAAGAGTATTCCTACCTAATGTCCAAAGGATAAAAGCGATAATTGACGGCTCAGTAAGAACCGTGATGGTCTGCGCCAAGTGTATCAAGGCGGGAAAAGTCCAAAAAGCCTAATCTGCAGAAACTATTTTAACGCAGATTCACGCAAATCTAACGCAGATTCACGCAGATAAATCTGCGACCATCTGCGTGCCTGCCTGTCGGCAGACAGGCAATCTGCGATTATCTGCGTTAAAAAATCCTCTCAATTAACTTTAATATCCTTAATCTCTAATTGTATCTCGGCGGGTTTGTGCCAATCATCAATGGAAGGACTATAAACTAAATCTACCGAGCGCGCCTCGGAAACCAAATCAAATATATTTGCCTGCCCGAATCCGATCGCCTGAGCAGTCAATTTTCCGTCAGACACCCAGAATTTAATCGTATCCCTGCCCACAATGGTAGGTTTTGCCTTAACCTCAAGATTGCGCGAGCATAATAAAGGATAGGGATTTCCTACCCCAAATGGCTCTAAGTTTTCTATTGCCGAAACCAGGTTCAGGTCCAAGACAGATAACGGAACCTGGGCATCAATATCCAAACTCGGCACAAGGTCCAAATCGGAAAGAGTATTTTTGGCGATTTGGTTAATCTGGCTCTTAAATTTTTCAAGATTATCTTTTAAAATAGTAATTCCCGCTGCGTGCCTGTGTCCTCCGAAACTTTCCAGGAACTGGGCGCAACCGGACAAGGCTTCAAAAAGATGGAATTTGTCAATGGAGCGGGCCGACCCTTTGCCTTGTTTTTTGTCCCAGGAGATAATTATGGTCGGCCGGTAAAATCTATCTGTGATTTTTGAGGCGACAATCCCCAAAACCCCTTCGTGCCATCCATCCTGGCCCAGTACAATCACGTAATGCTCTTTAAAATTCACATCCCGCTCAATCAAGTTAAGCGCCTGACGCATAGTCTCTTCTTCTATTTTCTGCCGCTGGCGGTTATGATTATTTAAATCATTGGCCAAGATTTGCGCCTCGCTAGAATCTTCGGTCAAGAAAAGCTTTAATGATTTCTCAGCTGAATCCATCCTGCCGCTGGCATTTATACGGGGCGCTAAGATAAAGCTGACGAATCCGGGAGTAATCTTTTTATTTTTAAGACTCGCGGCATCAATCAATGCCCTTAATCCGATATTCTTAGTTTCATTTAAAAGCTTTAAACCTTCCTTGACGATAATCCTGTTTTCTCCGGTAATATCCATAACATCGGCAACCGTTCCCAACGAAACCAGATCCAGGTCTTCAAAGGCGTCTTCGCCTGAAATTGCCTGGATGACCTTAAAGACTACTCCCACCGCAGCCAGATCCTTAAAAGGATATTTACAATCCGGCCGCTTGGGATTTACTAAGGCAAGCGCCTTGGGGAGCTTATCATCCACCGGCTTATGATGGTCAATAACGATCACATCAATCTTTGATTTATTAAGCAGTTCTATTTCCTTGAAATTCGCCGTGCCGCAATCAACGCTGATAAAAAGAGTGATTTTGTGTTGTTTGGCAAACTTGACGGCATTTTCATTTATGCTGTAGCCTTCATTTACCCGGTGAGGAATATAATATTTTGCATCTAGGCCCAATTTCTTTAATGCCGATAAAAGAATGGCGCAGGATGTTACTCCGTCAGCGTCATAATCACCGAAGACCAGGACCTTTTCCTTGTTCTTGGCTGCCTTTTTTATCCTCTCGCAAGCTTTATCCATATCCTTCAAGAGAAACGGATCATGCAGATGCGAGATATCGCCGTTTAAGAATTTCCCCAAGGATTCATGGTCGGTCATTCCGCGATTGATTAAAATCTGGCAGATTAAAGGATGGATATTAAGTTTTTTACTTAAGCTAAGCTGCAAGGTGGGATTGGCTGCTTCTATCTTCCAGGCATTACGCATGGCTACATCTTCTCGGGTATCGACACATTCAAAAGCTTTAAGCCGTTGGCTAAAACAATGCGCGTTGCCTCAACTAAATCCAGGCGGGCAAGCATGAGCTTTTCGTTTTCGCTTATAACCTTGTGGGTGTCGTAAAACTTATGGAACAGGCCGGCTAATTGCTGTAAATATGAAACCAAATTATACGGATCAAGCATCTTCACGCAGGCTTCCAGTTCTTGCGGGAATTGGCCTAATAATTTCACCAGGTCTAACTCTTCAGGTTCATGCAAGAGGCTAAGATCGGCTTTTTTAAAATCAACCTTGCCTGATTTTTTTATAATGCTTGCGATCCTGGCGTGGGCGTATTGGATATAAAAAACCGGATTCTCCGATGACTCTTTCTTGGCTAAAGATAAATCAAAATCCAGATGGCTGTCCACCCGGCGCATGAGAAAGAAAAATCTTGAGACATCGGGCCCGATTTCATCTAAGACTTCCTGCAAAGTGACATATTGGCCGGCGCGCGTAGACATGGGAACGGGCGAGCCGTCCTTAAATAAAGTAGCAAGCTGCACGATGATCACGGACAGATCTTCCTTTTTTCTTCCCAGTGCCTGGACTGCGGCCTTAAGCCTGGGAATATATCCGTGATGGTCCGGCCCCCAGATATTAATCACCCATTCAAAACCCCGCTTAAATTTATCCTGATGATAGGCGATATCGGGTGTCAGATACGTAAACGTTCCGTCGCTTTTTACCAAGACACGGTCTTTATCGTCGCCAAAATCTGTGGAGCGAAACCAGACTGCGCCGTCTTTATCGTAGATAAAACCTTTTTTCCTTAAAAACTCAACAATTTGTTTGACCTCGCCTTTTTTGGAAAGCTCTGATTGAGGAGTCCAAACATCAAATTTTACCTTAAAATCAGCCAACTCTCTTTTTATGATATTCAAGATGTGGCTTGCGCCAAACTCGGAAAATAAATCAATATTAGGATCTAGCGCTTCAACTTTTCTAGCTTTAGAGGCTTCTATCATCTCCTTGGCCAGATCATAGATGTAGCTGCCTTTGTAACCGTCGGCAGGAAATTCTTCCGGCTGGCCCAATAATTCTTTATAGCGGCTGGCAATGGATAAGCCTAAAATCCTAATCTGATTTCCTTCATCATTGATATAAAATTCGCGCGTTACCTTAAATCCTAAGAATTCCATTATATTGGCAAGCGAATCTCCCACTGCCGCCTGCCGGGCGTGGGCTACGCTTAATGGGCCGGTGGGATTGGCGCTGACGAATTCAATCTGCACCTTTTTGGACTTGCCCAGATCCTTTTTTCCGAAGCTATCTTTTTTGGTAAGGATCTCTATAATGGTTTCGCCAAGGATTTTATGGGAGAAGAAGAAATTGATGAAGCCCGGCGGCTCCACTTCAATCTTATGGATATACTCTGAGAGCCCTAATTTTGATGAGTTATTATTAAGATATGTCCTGATCTGATGGGCGATTTCAACGGGAGGCTTTTTTAGCTCCTTGCAGACTTTCAGCGCAAGATTTGAAGCTAAGTCTCCGTGGGTTTTGTCATTTGGGATTTCTATATTTGATTGGGTTTGGGGATTGAAATTTAAATCAGGAAAGATTTGCTTTAGCGTATCATCGAGAGCTTGACCTATACTGGCCTTTAAATCTCTTATCATTAGGCACTTCTCTATCGGCTAAGAAATTAATCTGCACTTTTATTCTGGTAAGCTATTTTCTTGGCGTCCTGCCAAAGGTGCTCTAAATTATAAAAATCTCGGACCTTTTCTTCAAAGATATGAATCAGGATATCACCGAGATCTATTACTATCCAGCTTGCCTGTTCGCGCCCCTCGGCATGGTGGATATGCACTCTTTTTGCCTCTAGGCCATCGATTATGCCATCGGCAATAGCTTTTACCCGCCTGTCCGAGGAGCCGCTACAGACAATAAAAAAATCGCAAAAATTAGCAACCTTTCGCATATCAAGAATGACGATTTTCTCGGCCTTCTTTTCGGATGCGAAACCTGCTACTAATATCGCTTTTGATCTTGAACTTAAAGACTTGGTATTCTTGACTACTTTATTATTCCTCGTTTTAATTTCCTGTAATGCAGAACATACTTGTGCCGCAAGCCGGGCATTTGCCTTTCATTGCCTTGCGCTTGTTCTTCATGGTAACTTCTTTTGCGTCCTTCATTTCTTTCTTATCTTTGCACTTTACACAGTAAGCCTTCATTAAACACCTCCCCTTTCTTTTTTTAACTTAATATTTTTTACCATAGAATTGAAGCTTTGTCAACTAATTCGTAATTTTAGATGAAAAGCAATAACCTATTCCTCTTCAATCTCTCCGACAATTTCTTCTATCAAATCCTCAAGCGTGACTAATCCTTGGGTTTTTCTATCTTTATCAATAACTATGGCAATCTGGATCTTCTTAAGCTGGAATTCCCGAAGCAGCTCATTTACCCTCTTGGTCGGCTCAACAAAATAGGGCGATTCTATAAGGTCGCGCATGATGAAAAGCTGCTGGTTCCTCATGATATATAAGATATCGCGGGCATAAACTATGCCGACAATATTGTCTATAGAGCCTTCGTAGATAGGAATGCGGGAATGGCCCTCCTCCAGGCATTTATTAAGGAGCTCTTCCTGGGAGGCATTAACATCTACGGCGGTAATATCTTCCTTTTTCTTCATTACCTGCAAGACCATGGTATCCCCGAACTCAAAAATCCGGTAAAGCATCTTTCTTTCCTCGTCGGTTAAGACCCCTTCTTCCTTACCGACTTCAATCATCAGCCTTAATTCCTCTTCAGTCACTAGAGGCGACCTTTTGGCTGGACTGCCACCCAGTAGCCTTATGATTAAGTTTCCAAGCTTGGTAAAGAAACTAGCGATCGGACCGAAAATCCCCAAGAGAATCTTCATCAGAGGCGCGACAAAAAGAGCGGTCCTTTCCGAATGCTGCACGGCAAAGATCTTGGGTGCTATCTCGCAAAAAACCAAAATAAAGAAACTAACACAGAAAGTAGAAACTATTACGCCTACCTTGGGGCCATAGAAATGTACAAGGATAGCGGTGGCGATACTTGAGATGGCGACGTTGACAAAATTATTACCGACCAGGATTGTAACTATCGCCTTATCCAGCTTCTTTCCTATCAAATCCTGGAGCGTTGAGGCATTTCTCCTGCCGGTTTTAACTAAGTTCCTTAATCTGATCTTGTTTATACCGATGATTGAGGTTTCGGAAGCAGACAGGAACACCGAAACAATAGTCAGAAAGATTATTAACAAAACAATTAATATAATCATATCAATCTAAATCTAAATGAAACAAATCTTTGATCTCTTTTTTGGATTTTTCTGTCCCCGGCCCGACCACTGCCAGATTCATATTCTGATTCTTGAATATTACATTGGATACCCGGAGGATATCATCAAGATTTATTTTTTTGATTTGCTCTAAGATTTGGCTAAAGCTGTAGGTCCTGTTTAATGCCATGGTTGATTCCCCCAGCCAGATCATGTGGTCTAAGGTGTCTTCAAGCTCCATAGTGAGTTGTCCGATATAATATTCTTTTGCGCGCTTAAATTCAGAGCTTGTAGGCTTTGATTTCTTTATTTTGCTTAATTCAGCCAGAATAACCTTGATTACCTCAACAAATTTCTTATGGTCAGTTCCGGCATGGACGGTAAAAGCTCCGGCGTCGTGGAATCTTCTCACGAAACTGGAAATCGCATAGACCAGGCCTCTTTTCTCGCGCACCTCGTTAAACAGCCGGCTGGACATATTAGCGCCCAGGATTACGTTTAATAAACCCAGGGCGTGCCTGTCGGAGTCACCTCTTTTTAAGCTATGAAACCCTATAGAGACATGGGTCTGCTCTGTATCTTTTGGAAACAGGCTTATCTGCGGCTCTTTTTGCGCCAGCGTTACTTTCTTAAAACCCAAATCTTTTTCTTTAGGCTTGCCATCAAATATGCCATTGGATAAACTAACCAGTTTTTCATGCTTAAGATTTCCGCAAGCAGCTACGACAATATTTGCGGGCGTATAATAATAATTCTGAAAATCAAGGATTTGGGCCCTGGAGATCTTATCGACCGATTCTTCTGTGCCCGCGATATTCCAACCTAAAGGATGGTTCGGCCACATAAGTTTATCCAGCTCGTCCTGTACCAGATGCGCGGGAAGGTCTCTATACATCCTTATCTCCTCGGAGATGACAGTCCTTTCCTTCTCCACATCCTGCGGTTTTAGAAGCGGATTTAACGCCATATCAGAAAGTACTTTTAAAGCCAACTCCAGGTATGTAGCGGGGATTTTCACCAGATAACAGGTCATCTCCTCCGAGGTAAAACCATTAAGATTCCCGCCTACTCCCTCAAGCGACTCTTTTATCTGCCGATTGGAATATTTCTTTGAACCCTTGAAAACCAAATGCTCCAAAAAATGCGCAATGCCTTTATTGTTACTGTTTTCATAGCGGCCGCCGACTCCGATCCAGATTCCCAAAGATGCGGTTTGCCTCTGGGGCATGTCGTTAGTTACCACTCTTAAACCATTCTTTAAGACTGTCTTTTTATGCATTTATTTTAGGGGGTTATTTAATTGCTTAACGTATTGCGCAACTCTTTTGACTAAATCTTTGTTTTTGAGGTTGGCCTTGATTTTATCCACGATGGCGCTTCCTACGATTACTCCGTCGGCAACTCCGGAGATTTCTTTTACGTGTCCGGCATTTGATATCCCGAAACCTACGCAAACGGGTTTTTTGGTAAATCTCTTTATTTGGCTTACCTTAGTCGATAAATCGCTAGCCAGGCTCTTACGCACTCCCGTAACTCCGGCTAACGAAACATAATAAATAAATCCGGTGGATAGCCCGGAGACCATCTTTATTCTCTCCTTGGAGCTGGTCGGCGCAACAAATAATATATTGGCCAAATTTATTTTCTTTGCGGTGCTTATAATATCGCGCGCTTCTTCCGGGACCATATCGGGAATAATAATCCCGTCTACGCCTGCTTTCTTTGCCTCAAGCAAGAATTTTTTCTCTCCAAACCTGAAAACCGGATTGTAATAAGTCATTAGCGCTATAGGGATTTCAGATTTTTCGCGGATGCCTTTAACTAATTGAAGTATCTTTGAAAGATTTATCTTGTTTTTAAGCGCCCTCTGGCCTGCTGCCTGGATAATCGGGCCGTCGGCTAACGGGTCGGAAAAGGCAACTCCGAGCTCCACGATATCTACGCCGATTCTATCGAATTCAAGCACTAATCTCTTGGTAGTTTCAATATTCGGGTCTCCTGCCATAATAAAAACAATAAATGCCTTTTTCTTGGCTTTCTTCAACTGGCTAAATTTTGCGTCTATTCTATTCTTCATATTCTTAGATTAGTTTTGAGACGATATCTACGTCTTTGTCTCCGCGCCCGGACAAACAAAGAATAACGATAGAATTTTTCTTAAGCCGATTTTTTAAAACTTTCAAATAATAAATTGCATGCGAGGGCTCAAGCGCCGGGATAATCCCTTCAACCTGGGACAATAATTTGAATCCTTCCATCGCCTGCTTGTCGGTGACGGCAAAATATTTCGCCCTTCCGATTTTCTTATAATATGAATGCTCTGGCCCGACCCCGGGATAATCCAGGCCTGCGGCAATAGAATGGGCAACATCTACCTGACCGAATTTATCCTGCAATAGGTCGCTTTTGGTCCCGTGTAAAATTCCCGTATGCCCTTTAACTAAGGTAGCGGCATGTTTTCCTTCTTTTAAAGCTGTGCCTGCTGCCTCTATCCCGATAAACTTGACTTTCTTATCATTAAAGAAAGGATAAAATATTCCTATGGAATTACTGCCGCCTCCGACGCAAGCCACCAGATAATCCGGAAGCCTGCCTTCCAGATTAAGAATCTGCTGTCTTGCCTCTTTGCCGATAACGCTTTGAAAATCCCTGACCATCATCGGATACGGATGCGGCCCAACTACAGAACCGATTATATAATGCGTATCTTTGACATTGGTCACCCAGTCTCTTATCGCCTGAGTGGTCGCATCTTTTAAGGTCTTGGATCCAGTCTCAACCGGAACAACCTTTGCGCCCAGAAGTTTCATCCTGATGACATTTAGCCTCTGCCTCTGGATATCTTCCGAGCCCATGTATACTTCACATTTAAGGCCGAACATTGCCGCTACCGTAGCTGTTGCTACGCCGTGTTGGCCGGCTCCGGTCTCGGCGATAATGCGAGACTTCTTCATTCTTTTAGCCAGAAGTACCTGTCCCAGGGTATTGTTAATCTTATGGGCGCCGGTATGCAAAAGATCTTCTCTCTTTAGATATATCTTTCCCCTGCCGATAACTTTAGATAAATTCCTGGCCGGATATAAAATCGTGGGCCTGCCGGCATATTCTCTAAGATAATAATTTAATTCCACCCTGAACTTCTTATCTTTTTTGGCTTTCTTGTATTCCAGCTCAAGTTGATTAAGCGCAGCCATCAAAGTCTCAGGCACGAATTTTCCGCCAAAATCCCCGAAATATCCTCGTTTGTTCGGTAACATTTTCTCCTCTGGAATTACAATAGATTATAGAATATAATCCTTAAATCTGCAAATCAATTAAAATCTGATAGTACTAACGCGGCATTTCCGAAAGTGATGGCTCCGGTTATCTTCAAGGGCATTTTTCTCGGTCCAATATCAAACCAAAGATCGTATCCTGCCGGAACACTCTCTAATATATAGGCTTCAAATCTGCCCTTGGGAAGTTTTACCTTTCTTATCTCCTTTGCCTCAACGGTAATTTTCTTAAGCGGGAGATTTATCGCTACTGTTTTTCCAAGCTCAATATTCCCGGCCAGGCGGTAATAGTAAATCATGCAGATGACGTTCTGGATTTCGCTGTCGCTATTTATTGTCTGCTCACCAGTCTTACCTAGCTCGGTCTTGGTTATTTTTACATACTTTTCTTTTTGGTTGTATTCCTCCACGATCTTGGTACTTACTCCCCACATATTGATATTTCTTTCAATCCTTATAGGCAAAAATGTGTTAAGCTCGGCATATATGGTCTCGGTATCTTTAAAATTTGCGGTATTGGTTGAAAATTTTATCAGATTTACGTCTTGGCCTTCTAGTTTGGTCTTCCCCACGAAAGTTAACCTAGCTTTACCAACAGGCAAAAATCCCATATCTATACGGAATACCAATGCCTCGCCATCCTTAAAAGGAGACGGGACTGATTTAGGCTGGGGCATCAATGACTTGATTTTTGATTGCGAGAAATCGTAACTTTGTGCAAATGTTTTCGTGATTTTATCCCGGGAATAATAACCGACCAATATTATCGCGGCCAAGAGAAAAAACAACACTATTAATTCTAATGTCTTTTTAATTGGCTTCATAGCAATCGTAAAGCTTAACAAACTCCTCTAATATTTTCGCGCCTTTATATAAATCATTGATTCTTACGTATTCGTTCGTTGAGTGGGCCGTGCCTTTTTGGCCGTATCCGGTGGCGACAGTCGGGATATTCTTATCTATAAAGAAACTCATTACGGTGGCGCCCTCAGAACCTTTGATGATTGAGTCTTTAGCAAATTTCTTGCCGGCCTTCAATAAACAATCCACTAGATAGTGGCGCTTATCCATCTCCGATGGCTCCTGAATCGCTTCGATATCAATCCTATATCTTTTAGCTTCTTGAGTGGCTATTTTTTTGATTTGATCTAATAAACTCTTAGAATTCATCCCAGGCAAAAACCTTAAATCTATCATGACCTCGCACCAATCAGCCACCATATTGACCTTGTCTCCGCCGTTAATCATCCCGATATTTATCGTCGGGGGTTTCAAAAACTGATGTCTTTTATATTTGAATTTGTGATTTTTCAATTTGATGATAATCCTGGTGGCAATATCTATAGCGTTTATCCCTCTTTCAGGATAGGCGCCGTGAGCTTTCTTGCCAAAAATACTTAATTTAAAATGGATCAGGCCTTTTTGGGCAACGATTATGTCAGAGGAGTCGGCATCCAATATCACAGCTGCGTGCGGCCTTAAGATATTTTTCTTAATCAAAGGGATCAGGCCGAAATAGCTACCGGTTTCCTCATCCACCGTGGCGGCAAAAATAATATCATTTTTCAATCTGGTTTTGTCTTCAACCAGGCTCTTTATTACTTCAAGGCCAACGGCTACGTTTCCTTTGCAATCGCTTGCGCCACGGCCGTAAATTCTACCCTGGTCAATTCTTGCTTTAAAAGGATCGAACTTCCACCCCCTCCCGGCGGGAACGGTATCCAAATGAGGAGAAAGAAGTAATGGCCTGTTTGAATTTCTTCCCTTTAATACCGCGACAATATTCGGCCTTTTCTTGGCAAACTCGCAAGTCTTTACCTGGAGCCCTAAATCTTTAAGGAATTTACCTACAAAATTGGCTATCCTGTATTCATTACCAGGGGGATTTTCCGAATTGATGGAAAGCAACCTTCTGGTTAGATTTACTAATCTTTGCTGGTTTATCATCTTAAAAATTTATTTGAAGAAATCCTTGGCTTTGAGCTTGCCGGCCATGCGCTTGAAATCGTCGTAATCTACAAATATAAGGTCTGTCATATTAGCGATCTTATGCATCTGGGATTCTTTATCTTTTGAGGAGCTAAAAGTTGCGTATCTAAACTCGGTCTTACATTCCGGGCAGGTCCTGGTTGATAAGGCTAACCCTAATTTAGAGCAATTATTACATGTCGCCAGAAGTTCGCCGAAAATAAGCAGATGCCTTGAAACATCCTCAATATCAAATTCTCTATAAACCCTGATAAACGACTTACCCATTCAACTCCTATTTATTAAAGAAGCTCTGATTCGGATAGCCTTTTGATGCGTCTAAGCATATTCGGATGAGTACTCATCAATTCAAACATCCTATCGCCGAAAGAAAGTTTTACTGTCTTTGTCCTTATGGCGAGAAGCTCGTTGGCATCGATGGTCCCGCTTCTATCCAAGTCCAGCTCTCTTAATTCATGCAATTCCTTCAAACCCCGCGAGGGATCGTTTACAAAAAAAGCCTTTAAGCCTTCTACCTGTTTTAATGAATCTTTAGACATGCGCGCTGAACCGTAAACCAGCTTATAAAGCGCAGTGGCTAGCTGATGAGAAGAATTTCCCAAAGCAACTGAGCCTCTGTCGGCAAAATATTCTCGGATCCTGGAACCATACAAAACCAAAAGATTGGTTATGAAATAAAACAAAAATGCCGCTAATCCTATAAGCGCAACATATCCACTATCACTTCTTCTGGAACCTCCCCTAAAAAACAACAAACTCCAGGCCATACGGTAAAGCAATATGGGGATTACCGAAAGCAAAGTTATAAATAAGACATCGCGATTCTTAAGATGGGTCAGCTCATGGCCCAAGACTGCGCGCAACTCATCGGGGCTTAATAAATTCAATATACCTTGAGTGACGCAAACTCTGCCGTCGGACTTCCAGCGTCCGAAAGCAAATGCATTAGGCAAAGGAATCTGGGCAATCCCTATTCTGGGCTTAGGGATTTTGGCTTTTTGCGCAAGTTCGTAGACCATCCGGTGCAATTCGGGGTACTCGTTCTCCTGGACGTATTTAACGCGCATAGACCATTCCACTAACTTTGGTCCGACCATATATTGAATGAACATAAATACTAACGACAAAATCAAATAAAAATAGAAATCTCCGATGCCAAAGACTGAATAAGATAGCATTGAAACAATGCCATAGACAATGGCAAACAAGATAATCGTCAATAAATACATTCTTAATTTTAGACCAAACATGATTTCCCTCCAGAAAATAATATTTAAATCATCGACAAAGTGCAATTATTATACCATAAATTTTATAATTTTAAGATAATTTTGAAGGGATTTAATGTTACGGAGAAATCATCTTTTTGTAGGCGCACTTCCAGGAACCTGTCCAGGACTTAAAAAGGATATTTCTTATGGGAACGCACAAGAATACGGTTCCGCTTTTTGATTTATGCAGACCGAATCTATTCTCATAAGTATCACAGAAATATTTTCCGTCTTCCCCGAGGATCAAATGCTCGCAGGGATTATTGTCGGCGGCTCCGCAGCAATTGCCGCAGCGAAGGCATAAGTCTTCAAATTCTTTTGATTTATTTGCTAGGTAGTGATTATATTTTTCTTGCATAATTAGATTATACCCCACCTCGCCCTTAGAAATCGCTTTAGCGATTTCAAGGATAAAGTCCCGGAAATTTCAAAGAAATTTCTCGGGATAAGATGTGTCAAAATTCTCTACGATAAGTCCCTTCCTTAATAGGTATAGGAAGGACTATCCCCGTGGGATAATTTTGACACACTCTGCGGGGTTATCCGCATAAATTATTTATCCAAACAACTTATCGCAGAATTCCCAAAATATTGTTAGGACGAAAGCGGATAAAATAAAAAACCTCTAACTTTATAATTAGAGGTCTTAAAAAAGATAAAGCCGATAAAGTGTGGACTACTTAACCACCCCTCGCTTCGGCAACCCAGCCACCATATCGCTCTATTCCTTCCGCCTAACCGGCTATCGGTCTAACCTGGCTTCTGCCAAGCTCTCCTAAGGGAGCAATTTAGGTCTGTCGGCTTTGCGACTCCCGACTTTCATCGGGGATAACCTTTATCGGCTATTATAAAGTATAGCACAAGATAACCTGGTTTTCAAGGTTCGAAGCTAAAATTTAATGTATTTTTCCCAATATTTATAGAGTTCCTTGGTGGCCCTAAGGTCATCAAGGCAATATTTGGCGATTTCAAAATGTTTGGCCTCTTTAAACAGGTTCTTGACGTCGTGTCCGGTAACTCCGGACTCTTTGGAGCTGGCTATTCCGAAAGCCTTGCACCACATATGCAGATTAAATCTCCGACGCATGGCGCCATAGAAAGTCAAAAGGTCTAATAAATCGGCGTGGAATTTGGCATCGTAACGATAAGGCATAAGATTCCTTGTCGGCTTTACCTTGAGGATGCCTGAACGGACCATCAAGAACGGACAATCAAACATCCGGCCGTTAAAAGTAACGAATTGGTCGCAATCGGACATCTGCTTCCAGAATAACTCCAGGATCTGCTTTTCATCTCCAGAAATAAACTCGGCATCAGCCTCTTTTTTGTTTTCTTTCTCCGGATTCTGATAAAAAACTATTGCCTTGTCCGTATCAGCATTAAGCAAGCCAATGGTTATAACCTGGGCAGTCAAGGGATAGAAACTTGTGCTTTCCTTAATCGCCTCTTCTTCCTTTTCGTCTTCGGCGTATTTTAACATATATTCCCGGGATTTATCATCCAGGGAATCAAAATCAACGCCTACGGTTTCGATGTCCAAGATCAATCTTTTCATTTTATCCGCCTGTCTAATTTATTTACTCTTTTGGATTTTTTAAACTGGATACTTTTATCGGCCAGGCTATTAGGCCTCACCTGAAATATTTTATTCTGCCTGTTATCTAATTTTCTCATTTAATTCTATGAGCGTGCAATATTCGCATTCCGAACTTCTCTCGGGAAGCGGACCGGATAAAAGCACTGCCGCCCGTTTTATTACGGATTTGGCCGACTCTGGATTAGTATCTACCTTAAAAGGCGCGACATTAAACTTCACCGCGCCCTCTTCTGCGACTTCAAGAGGCGAATAATAAACAAGGACCGCTTCGTTTTTAGTTTTATAGCCGGAACTCTCTAGCATCAAGCAATAACAATCAAGCTGGTTCTGATAATATTTTGCCGGATCCTCTTTTACTTGTGAACCTTTAGTCTTGTAATCCAGTGGAATAAAAAACTTCCCATCAACCAGGCAATCATCTAAAGCGCCTATCAGGGACACATCCAATGCCTTATCCTCGTAGCGCAAATCATTAATCCTCCAATTGCGCCATCTTTCCAATTTATTCATATCATCAAAAAGCTTTCCTTTTATCTTTCCCTCTAGTTCAGGAGGCAGCTTTCCTTTGAGGCGGTATCCATCAAAATATTTCTTGATTACCGCATCCATGCCGCTGGGCAAGGTCGGAAAGATTCCCCTGGGCCTTTTTATGCCTTTATTCATCTGCAGCCAGAAACACCTGGGGCAATTGGAAAACAAAGATAAACTTGTAGGTGAAAAACGAAATTCTGCCATAGTATTAACTTATTGATATAATTAGGGTTAAGGAGAAAAAACGCTACTTGATCTGCTCAATCTGCCTGCCATAATCCTGCATCTGCTGGTTAATCTGCTGTACTTGTTGCCTGGTACTACCGACAACATCATGGTAAGTAGTCACATCAATGCCGCTACCGGCAATAGATTGTTGAGTTGTTTTATCCAGAATAGGCTTTCCGTAATAGTTCTTTAAGACATTCTGAAGCAAAATCAAGATTATCGCTATCGCTAAAATAAGCCCGAGTAGCGTAAAGAATCCTTTTCTATTCTTGATTTTATCCATGAAGCTATTGTAACTCTTATTGACAAATTTTACAAGCTAAAATCCGCGGTGCAATCCTAAACTCCTGGCGATTTCAATTGACGAATTAAATTCCTCTTTTGTAGGGAAACGATCTATTTCTGGAAAATTATTCGCCTTGTAGCATGGCCGGTATTGATCCATTATATTTACATAAGAATCTTTAGAAATTTCTTCTGCAATAAATTCTAAAGCCTTCTTTGAACCCGCGACATCGTTAGGCATGACCAAATGCCGGATAATGAGACCTTTTACGGCGACACCATCCTCTATCTTTAAATCTCCGACCTGCCTATGCATTTCTTTTAGCGATTCTTTTGCGCGCTCGAAATAATCCGGGGCGAGTGAATATTTTTCAGCGTTTGCGGAATCTGAATATTTTATATCCGGCATATATATATCAAAAACTCCTTCTATTATTCTTATCATTTCAACATTTTCATAGCCGCTAGAGTTATAAACAAGCGGTAAATCCAGGCCCTGTCTAATAGCTAATTTTATCGACTCTACAATCTGCGGCAAGAAATGCGTAGGCGTAACAAAATTTATATTGTGGCAACCGATGTTCTTTAGATAAATCATCTGCCCCGCAAGCTGAAGGGCAGTAAATTTCTCCCCCTCGCCAAAGTGGCTGATATCGTAATTCTGGCAATAGAGGCAACCGAGATTGCAATTTGTAAGAAAGATTGTACCGGAACCTAATTTACTGACCAGCTCAGGCTCTTCTCCAAAATGCGGACCGAAGCTGGAAATAATCAAATCTTTGCCGACTCGGCAAAAACCTAATTCTTTTTTTATACGGTTAACTTTGCATTTTCTCGGACAAAGCTCGCAAGATTCTAGGACACAAGAAAGTCTTTCGATTATTTTATCTAACTTACCACTTTCATATAGCTGGGCATATCCCGGTTTAGTCTTCATACCAACATTGGAGGTCTTCTTTTAAATAGTCGCCTTTTAAGGCGTAAGCCAAAGCGCGGCAGCCACGGCAATATTGAATACTGCATGAAGAGCATTTTCCCTTAAGATTATATTTTTTCCTTAAGGCAAAAAGGACATCGGAATGCTCCCAGATATCGGTTAAATCATCTTTAAGAAGATTGCCTATAGGTACGTTTAATCTTCTACAGGGAAAAACATCGGCGTTGGGCATAATGCAAAGCCCGTCTATCCCCACCGTGCAGGGGGCCCCTAAAAGCGACGGAATCCTGCTTTTTGGATGGAATTTCACCCAAAATGCCTTAAGGTGCAAAGTATCGTTTAAATTACAATCGACCTGGCATAGATCGGCCAAAAGCCCGACTAAGTTTTTCCATTCATCTTTGGACAAAACTTCTTTCTTTAACGCTTTTGACTGGCCAAGCGGAATAAATCTTTCCAGGATAAAACCACCTAAATCCATTTTCTTTACAAAAGAAAATATCTTGGGCACATCTTTTAAATTACTTTTAAGTAAAGTAAACATCAAATCAATTTCGAATAATTTCTTAGATTTCAATAGCTCTAGATTTTTTATTATCTTTTCAAATGAGCCTTTTCCTCTTATGCTATCGTTACTTTCAGCCGTTATGCCTTCAAGAGAAAATTTTATCTTCTTTAATTTTTTGAATTTCTTTAGCTCATCGATTTTCCGATCATCCATAAGGGTAATATTGGAAATAATATTTATTTCTTTTATCTCTTTGGCTTCATTCAAATATTCTAAAAGAGGGATTAATTCCTGCTTCACTAATGGTTCTCCGCCGGTCAAAGTAATCAAGCCTTTTTTGTTCCAGGAATTCAGGGCATCGAATATATTATCGCAAACGGTTTTAAGGCCGTTCCAATCCAGATCATTTTTGAGAGTAAAATTATCTTGATAGCAATGCCTGCAACGCAGGTTGCATACGTCTGTTATATGCCACTGAAAATAAAATGGGCTGCTCATTGTCTTGTTTGGGGAGGGTTAAAGATATGCCTCTTTTGCGGCTAGAATGAATTCTCTCATTAATCTGTAATCTTTCTTTCGGGGAGTTTTCTCAACTCCGCTTGAGACATCTACTGTATAGGGTTTGAATCTTTTTATAAGCTTTTTAACATTCTTAGGATTCAATCCTCCGGAAAGGATTATATTTAAATCCGAATTCTTGATTTTTAAAAGTAAGTTCCAGTTAAAATTCTTGCCGCTTCCTCCCCGAACCTTTTCATCGAATGCATCTAATAGATAGGCGTCTACCTCATAATCCTCTATAGCTTTTAAGCTGTCGGCATCTTTAATCCTGAATGCCTTGATGATTTTTATTTTATTCTTACCTTTGCCTGCCAACCTCTTGCAATAAGCGGGGTCTTCTTCTCCGTGGAGCTGAACGTAGTCAAGACTACATTTCTTAACCACGCTTTTGACAAACTGTTCTGTCGCGTTAACAAAAACTCCTACTTTTCCGATTGACCCAGGAAGCGACTCTATTATTTTTCTTGCATCTGAAATCGTAATGAATCTTGGGCTTTTTTTATAGAAAATAAAGCCCAGGAAATCCGCTCCGAGATTAGCGGCATTTAAAGCATCTTCTAAATTTGTAATTCCGCAAATTTTTACTTTCATGATATTTTAATATCCCATTAATTCTTTGACTTTTACCTTGATATCTTCGGCCCTTAGGAATGTTTCGCCGATTAAGACCGCGTTTGCTCCTAAATCTTTTAATACGCTTATCTGGATGTGGTTGCTCAAGCCGCTTTCTACCACGATAATCTTATCTTTAGGGATCAAAGAAACCAATCTTTCCGCCTTCCCTAAGTCCACCTCAAAAGTATGCAAATTCCGATTGTTTATCCCGATAATCTTGCTGCCTGCCTTTAAGGCTTTTTCTAAATCCTTTTTATCCCCTGTTTCTACCAGGCAATCTAACTCCAGGCTACTGGCTAAGGCTACGAATTCTTTCAGTTCCTTCTCGGATAGAATCTCTGCGATTAATAAAATCGCGTCCGCGCCGATGAGATTTGACTCGTATATCTGATAAGTATCGATGATAAAGTCTTTCCTTAAAACTGGTAATCTTGTCTTTTCTTTAATCTGCTTTAAATGAGCTACATTACCCTTAAAATATTTCTCTTCCGTCAATGCCGATAGAGCATCAGCCCCTGAATCTTGATAAATCAGCGCTATATCTACGGGATTAAAATCTTGCCTGATGATTCCCTTAGAAGGCGAAGCCTGCTTTATCTCGGCGACAAGAGAAATCTTACCTGGTTTGTTTATGGATTTTGCAAAAGATCTTTTGGGAGAGATTGACTGAGATTTTTTCTGTAGCTGAGCTTCGGATAGATTGGCTTTCTGGCTTTTGACAAAGTCTTTTTTTTCTTTAATAATCTTATTTAAGAAGTCTTCAGACAATTTTTTTAGTAAAGTCGATTAATAATGTTAATTTTTCTTTTGCTTTTCCTGAATCAATTGATTTTTCCGCAAGCTTAAGCGCGATTTTTATGTCGCCGGCTTTGTCTGCC
>Ga0265297_10005067_pt1 | contig 20603 bp, 22 predicted proteins | sample Munlanlwell13791_FD_192502 | JGI IMG/M metagenome (GOLD analysis project Ga0265297, IMG submission 192502) | Leachate microbial communities from a municipal landfill in Southern Ontario, Canada - Leachate well 137-91 | ecosystem: Engineered > Solid waste > Landfill > Unclassified | place...
ATAAAGCTTTCAAATTGCATTATGATATTCTCAATCTTTGGTCCTTTCATTAAATTGCGAATTATCCTATATAAGCCTGTAATTGCATTGGCATCGCTTGGCAATGTAATTGAAATTTCTGTACGAGATTTTCCCTTGGTAATATTTTTCCAGTCACCAACTTTCTGCATCAACTCAGCCTTGCTGTTTGTAATTCTTATCCTGGTATCGATGTCAGTTTGTCCATAATCATCAGATTGCAAAGAAAGACGTTTCTGGATCTTTGGTTCACCAAACTCTTTTTTTAAGCGATCCAATACTCGTTTGTATTCATCTTGACTTAAAATTGTTAATAATTCTTTCTCTTCAGTCATAGTCAAAGTATAATACAACTATTGCATCCAGAATGAAAAAATTTACTAGTTTTCAGATTTACCATAATTCCAAATCAGATACCCTAGATGTAATTCTTCACGGAGGTTCATTGGAAGGAATGAAAATGTCTCTTATTAAAAAGGTTTATCAAACATCAATTGACAAAAAACATAGCGTAATCACCTTTAATTTTCCCTTTTCCGAACGAGGACAAGATCAATCTTCCGGACCAGAGCTTAAAGAAGAACTAAAAACTCTGCAAAATTTTTTGGATTACTGTAATTACAAGAGTTTCAAAAGAATAAGACTTATTGGTAAGTCGTTGGGAGCAATTGTGGCCAGTTTTTATCTCGACAAACTACCTACGGATGAAGCCGAAAGGTTTTCAATCATCATCTTAGGTTATGTCACTGGTAGCTTGAAACTTAAAAAATTTGAGGGGCAGATAACAGTAATACAGGGAGAAAAGGACAAATTTGGTAATGTAAATGTAGTTAAAAATGATTTAAAAGATGCTATGTCGCAAGACATTAAATATTTAGAAATCAAAGATGCGGATCACAGTTATCGAAACCCAGAGACAAAAGAGTCAGTGTTTGAAGATGAAGCGATTAAAGTATTATCTAAGCTAAATTAGTATGTTCACAAAAATAAAATCACTAGACAAATATTTAGAATTAATTGGAGCGAGCGAAGAAAATGTTGTTGCAATATGGGAGCAAGGATCTTACTTGAAGGACTGCATGATAAATTTTCAGACAGGGATTTTGCTATCATCTGGGATAGTTATATTCCAACAGCCGACAGAAGGTTGAAAGCGGCTCAAGAACTAAACCTAGATGCCCACGAAATTAAAGATGTTGCTTCAATTGGCCAAAGCTTTGATATGTTTTATGACGGAGAATTTCTTTTCAATATCGGCCATGGAACCAAGGAAAAAGAAGCGAAATGGTATGAAGCAATTCACGGAGAGAAATTGCCAAGCGACTTAGAAGCGGTCCTAATGTCGATGTCTGCTTTAGAAAAAGGGAAAGTATACTACCAAAAAGGTCGGTGGGTAGATAAATTACAGAAAAAAATTAAATTGACTGCAGAGATTAAGAATAAAATTATCCGGTATTACTCGGATAAGGTATCAAAGGATCTAAAGCTACTTCAGAAATCAGTTTCCAGGAACGACTTCCTACAGTTTATAAAATATCTTTATAAAGTTTTAAGAAACCTGCAAATAATCTACCTGCTACAAAATAACAGGCCAATTATTTCAGAGAAATTTTTCGATGAAAGATTTGCGAAGATTGAGAACGGTGAAATTGCAAAGTTGATAAGAAATGTTTCTTCTCAGATTGATATGAATTCGATTTATAAAAATACACTAGAAACGGCTTCTGTTTTCAATATAAAACAGTCTGAGAAATATAAGGCTTAGTTTATTTGGAGTTTTATAAAAACTTTACTACAGAGTCGACATAAACTTTGTATGCTTTTCTTTTGTTCTTTCCGTCTATCTTCGAAAAGTTATGATTTGCTCCTTTTATGGTGTGTTTAACAGTTTTTGCATTTCTAAAACCAGCCAGTAGTGTATCGCCAGCTTCAAGGGGAACTACGTCGTCTTTGCTTCCCTGGAGGAGCATCACCTTTCCCTTAAATTTACTGGCCTTATTTAATATTTTCTTCTCAGTTAGTTCGGACGGAAAAACAGTCCTCGTACCTGATCCAGCCAGGATTATTTTGTCTATATATTTAAAATAATCATCAAGACAGGATGCCAATGTTCCACCAAGAGAATTACCGACAACAGAAAGTACCAACTTTTCCTTCTTTATTCCAAACAAATCTTGACTCTGGTCAAGTATAAGATCGATAACATCTCTAACATCCTGCAACTCATGCTTGAATGTTTTACCGCTAAATGCCTTTTTCATGTTTTTCCAATTCCCATCTTCATAAACATTCCAATCTCGAGAGGTGTTTAAAAGCACGACATGTGCTAATCCTTTTTGGCTGACTTCTTTTGCGAGCTTTCTTGACTTGGAACCAGCATCTCCTGACAAACCATAAAGTCCATGAATGTTAATTAATACTTTTGAAGTTTTCTGTTCGGATGGGTAAACCACAAGTTTGGTAAACGATTTAAAATTTCCTTTCAAGAAGATTTCCATATTTCGCTCAGTATATGTTGAATCTCGGGCAATAGCAACTCATTTTTTATCGAATCTACGTTATCTGCAAAAGCCGAAAATCCCTCCATGAAGTGTGGATTTCTAAAAACTTGCCCCAAGATTTCCGAGTTGCCGAGAACGTAACTTTTAAAGTTTTCGATATCAAAGTCGAGCGTTTTGCCTTCAACTGATACTCTAAAGATTCTTCTGGGAAAATCAAAGGTGACGAAGTCTCTTCGACCATCTTTGTGTTGCCTTGTCATCTGATATCGGGTTCTTGCTCTAATAAGGTTTTTTTGTAACGATTGATTTGGATTTGTAACTTCTTGATAGAAAAGTCTCTTCTTACTATATCTCCGTCTGGTTTGACTGATGCAACTTCAAAACTCTCCTCTCCTGATCTGGTAATAATATATTGATTGCCATAGGATTCAACTTGAAACCCCTCCCTTACAAAAATTGGCTTGTCTATTGTTAATCCTGGCGCTAAAAAAATTGTCTCTTGGCTTTTGAGATCTCGCTGCATCAGACCCACCAAGTCGACTGTCCTTACTTCTGCATACTCATCAGCTGCTTCGGTAATAAGATAGTTTCCATATGCCGGAACAAGTGTTGTTTCTAGTTTTTGCTCCCTGAGATTTCTTTGGAGAAGCATGGATAAACCCGTGCAATTTGTGCCTTGGTACTTTTCAGCCAAGTTAACAGTGTCGATTTCAAACGTTTCAAAAACTGCTGACAGTGGTAAACCATCTTCTTCTGCTTTTTGCAGAAGTTCGAAAAGAAATGAAAACGTGTCAAAGTTATAGTCTACAACAACATTCTTTAATTGTTCCTCCATGTCAACGATTTTTACTTGCTCAATCAAGGGTAAATTCCCTGGAGCAAATGCTCTTACTTCCACAGAGATTCTGGTTTCTGACAAGTTTTCTGCGCTCATCTAAATATTGGTTCAAGATGTTTGGGAACAAGATTAACTTCGTTACCGATTTGCTGGCCGTAGGTATATGTTTCTTCTGGGAAAACCTCTCGCCAGTCAGGAAAGCCTTGACGAAATATCTGTGATACTCGAGACGAAATATCTTTATATGAGTATTCGGGGTAGTAACGTCTAAATGTATTTATTAATCTGTCAAAGAGGTAGTCTCCAACTTGGTGATCATATACAATACTAAATTGTCTCGGCCTATCTGTACCCGCTTCTTCCCCAACAATATGTTTACGAAAGGGTAAATCAAGTCCATTTCGTTCTCTTATTTGCCTATCTACATAAATCGATTGAAAATCTCTATGAACGATTCTCTGTGGTCGAAACGACTCGTCAATCTCTAACATAGTATTTTGTCCATGCAGTTCAAGGAGCAGCCCGTACTGGGTTGCGAAGTGAGTCCAATTTCTGACTATCTTTCCAAGAATTTGATCTGTTAAAAACTGCATTTCTCCACCTGCATCTGCGTTTTTTCTAACGAGTTGGATAAGAAGCGGTAAATCGTCTGGATTCTTTAGATCATCGGCATACAAAGAAAAGTAGGGAATAAGTACTCTCGCATCACTTGCAAATGGACGTGGAACAACCTCTCTGAACAATACACCTGCACCGTCCTCACCATCGTTAAGTACAACACCTAATGATTCAGGTAAAAATGCGTACTCAGAAGCATCATCCTCCCTAGCAACTCTTTCAAGTTCTCTGGATATTCTGATACTATGATCAACTGAGCTCCCTTTTAGTCTCCGAATAAATCGATAGTGTTTTCTGTCAAGGTCTGTTTTGATCATAAAGTTTGATTTTCTATCTTTCGTTAGTAGTGTTCTGGTCGAAGCCGTCGGAGTAACCATATATATTTCATCCAGCCTGGAGTCGGGATCTATCCCTGCGATATCAAGATATTTAGGATCGTTGGCCATGTCTGGATGAACAAAAAATCTAACAACATCCTTTCCGATCACTTCTCTTATAAGATTGCGGTCTGGATTGGAGAGAAGTATTGTTGCCTCCTCAGGTTTTATCCCAAAAACGGGAACAGGGAATTCTGAGATACCTTCGTGCGGACTGTAATCAATATTCGTCTCGGACCAATCGGAATGCGTCCCAGGTTTGACATTATTAACATAACGTTCCATGTACCTTGTGGCTTCTAAACCTTGCTGTTGTAACGTTTCTATTTTCATCGTTTAATCACTTCTCTATCTGACAAAATATCAACAATATTGTTGGCGACTTCTTCAGGGGTCAGATTCGTAGTGTCCACAATGGTGTAATTAAAAAGTTCATATGATTTCCTTATCTTTTCTAGCCACTCTTTCTTCAATGGTTTGGATCCTCTATGAGCAAGTCTCCGCTCTATGACTTCATCAATTGCCTCAAGTTGGATACCGATAGTGGGTTGCAAGAGATCAGCTTCTTCAATCATTGCTTTTGCAGTTTCAGGGCTTAATCCCATCCCAGTATGATAAGCATATGTTGAAGCTATAAACCTATCACACACTACAGCGCCATCCTGGCACATCTGCTCTATCTGCCCAGAAGCATACTTAACCGCTTCAAGATAAAACTTGAAACTATCGAGCGGGTTCCAAGTCTCCTCGCTGAATTTTGGCCTGATACTGGCATAGGGTTCCATGGGAGTTGCAACTCTAGTTGCTCCAATTTTTTCTGCCACTAATGCAGAAACAGTAGACTTACCGGTTCCGTCAATGCCCTCAAAGACAATAAATGGGTGTTCAGATTTTCTTTCCATATTCGAGCGTAATTATACCCATTTTCCTATAGTAAGGCAAAATAGTTATTATTTGCTTTTGGGTTGACTTGCTTTCATTCCAAAATATGAGTATGTATTGTGTTGATGGGTGATGAAAAAAGTCTAAAGTACGGCCTATATGCGAGAAAGTCTTCAGAGTCGGATGAGCGACAGGTGATGAGTATTGACAGCCAATTAAAGGAAATGCAGGATCTTGCAATAAAAGAGAGTTTAAAAGTTACTGAGATATTGCAGGAAAGTCATTCGGCAAAGGATTCGGGACAAAGGCCGATGTTTATGAAGCTTCTTAATGACATAAGAGAGAAAAGATTTGATGGAATATTAACCTGGGCACCGGATAGGCTATCAAGAAATGCAGGAGATTTGGGAATGTTGGTTGACCTTATGGATCAGGGAAAACTATCAAAGATAAGAACCTTCTCACAAACGTTTTCTAATAATCCTAACGAGAAGTTTTTACTTATGATTCTTTGCTCTCAGGCAAAATTGGAAAACGACCAAAAAGGAATTAATGTTAAACGCGGTATACGGGCAAAATGCGAGATGGGATGGAGGCCGGGAATGCCGCCAATTGGTTACTACAACCGGGCTTTTGCGGGAGTTAAAGACATAATTATTGATCCTGATCGTGGACACATTATCACTGAAATGTTCGAAAGAGTTGTCAAAAACGGAGACAGTGGCAGAACTCTCAAAAAATGGCTTGATACTTGTTTAACAACTAGAGGAGGTAAAAAAGTAACCCTCAGTCAAATTTATTTAATGCTTAAAAACACATTTTATTATGGAGAATTTGAATACCCGGTAGGTAGTGGAGATTGGTATAAAGGTTCACATCCTCCTCTTATCACAAAAGAAATATATGACACCGTGCAGGAAAAACTTGTTGTCCCCGTTAAATCAAAGTGGGGATCAAAAGTTTTTACTTATAAAGGGCTTCTTCGATGTGCCAACTGTAAAGCCAGTGTGATTGGCGAAGATAGATATAGAAAAAGATTGAATAAGGAACCAAAATATCACATCTATTATCACTGCACACGACAAATTGACCATAATTGTAAAGAACCTTATATATCGGAAGAAGAATTAGAACGAAGCTTACTGAAACTTATAAATTTTATGTATGTTGCCCATCCTGACGAACTGATAATAACAAGTAAAATTCAAACTGGTTTAGAGAAATTCAAGAGAATGAGAGAAGCATTATTTTTACAACAAGATATTAATCCGAATTCTAAAGTATGGGACATAAGAGACTATGCAAGATATGTATTATCAGGTGACAATAAAGAAGAAAAAAGAGAGTTGTTTAATCTTTTCAATTTTCCTTTATTTCTTCAAAACGGGAATATAACTTCACTTAGAGCCCATTAAAGAGGTAATTCATTACTTTCAAGATTTGTCTATTGAGTCTTTTTTTGAGGGTAAATATCCGGACAGTGAGCGTGTGGTACGAATCTAGGAAGAAATATTTCCAACTTATGAGGAAAACATGGGCTTTTCTAGAGACCACGGTCACCTCGCTGGAATCTGTGCTGCCTGTCCCATAATCTCACCATAGCCTCAGCTACCAGAGCTTTGTTATAATTGTATGTATGTTTAAAAATTCCTATACGCAGAGAGAGTTGGAAGAGATTCTGAATAAAACAGTAAAAAGGAGGGGTTGGGATTTTTCACTAATGAAGACAGAAAACCAACCTGAACCTTGGGATTACTTGGAAATTATCCCTCGTTATCTTGATAAAAAAGATACAGTTCTTGATATCGGAACGGGTGGGGGAGAAAGGTTTATAAAACTCTCGAAGTATTTTATGAAAGGTGTTGGAATTGATATCGATCCTGAAATGATTGGAGTTGCTAAGGAAAACGGGAAGAACGTTAAAAACGTTACATTTCATCAGGACACAGAGAGGCTTAAAAAAACTGGTGGAAAATTCGATGTTATTTTATGCAGACATGCTCCGTTCGAACTTTCTGTTGTGCGCTCTCATTTAAAAAAAGGGGGATATTTTATTATTCAAGAAGTGGGTGAAAGAAATATGCTTAATATTAAAAAAGTCCTCAAACAGTCATACAAGAAACCCGCGTTAACCCGCGAAATGTTTGAGAAATCCAATTTAAGGCTTATTGCTTTTATGGAATATGATATTGAGTACATTGTAAAAGATATTAAATCACTGGTTTTCTGGCTTCAGGCTTTGGACATGCTTCATTCCGATCTGGACGGTGCTAAGGCACTGGAAAACGTTGATACTTTAAATAAAATTATTAAAGGCAATGTTGATCAAAGAGGGTTCATCACAAATGAGCACAGATATCTCGCGATAGCTCAAAAATAATTAATTATAAGATTGTTTGGTTCGAATCCTACGTCGTGGATGGAAATAGGATTCTCACAACAGCCTCATCCTCCAGAGAGATTTTACAAATAAAAACATCCTTATAACTAATAAAAAACGCCTATTTCACGGTCTTTTTCCGAACAGTGAGCGTACGGTACGAATGTTTGGATAAAATAATGGAGATTTGAAGGAAAACATGGGCTTTTCTAGAGACCACGGTCACCTCGCTGGAATCTGTGCTGAGCATGTCGGTCTTGAACCTTTCAAACCCATAACCAGTGTATCACGAGTGAGGCTAAACGAGACAAATGAGACAGTATAAAAAGAAATGTCTCAAAACTTTGTTGATATGTTTTGATATGGTTATGATATTAACCTAAGTATGAATGGTACAATCCTCAAAGTTGGTAATTTGTATTTATATGCAGTCCTATAATAAATATAGGTATATTTTCTTATTTGTAATTCTAGCGTTTTATCAAACTCTTGATCTTCAATATCTTTCATAAGATTACCAGCTGCCCTCTCAATAGCGGGTGCTAGTAGTTGTCTTTGGTAATCTTCAAGTGCAGTTGAGTACTCATCTAATTTCTCCTCTGTCAGAGCTGATAGCTCCTTTTCTATTTCAAGATAGATTTTTAACTTATTTGGCAGTCTTTTATAAGGACAAGTTGGTATTAAGCCGTCATTTATAAGCCTTTCGATCTTCCTGAAGTCGAAGTTTAAAACAATCGCTAATCTTTTAATCGCTTGAGATAATCTCTTCTTTTTACACTTGGTTTTTAAACATAAAATTATCCTTCTTCCAGAATATGAGTTGGCAAACAAATAATGTCTGACTTCTTGGTATTGTTTTGAGCCCATATTCGGTATAATAGCGGTAAAGCTATGAAAATAGAAAAGAAAGTTCAACCACCATATTTTGAGGCGATACTAAAAGGAGACAAAAATTTCGAAGTTAGGCTTAATGACTTTGATTGCAATGAAGGAGATATATTGGTTCTTAGAGAATGGGATCCAGAGAAGAAGGATTACACAGGCAGAACTCTTGAGAAGAAAGTGACATATATCGTAAGAACTAAAGATTTACCGTTTTGGAACAAAGAAGAGATAGAAGAAAAGGGATATCAGATTATTGGTTTCAAGCCGGAAGAGTAAACCTCAATAGCATCCTTAAACATTGCGTCTCCAGTTATGTTCCATTTAACATGGTTTGAGCATGAGATAATTAGAAAATGAAACATCAAAAAATTGCAGCAGTTGTTTGGACAGTAGACCCCGAAGGAAACAAAAGGTTTCTCCTTCGTCATAATAAACCATTTAATGGTTATGAAGATGAGTGGACTATTACTTTTGGGGATATTGAGTCTAATGAAAGTTTGGACGATGCAGCAAAAAGAGAGATTTTCGAAGAATTTGGAATTAACAGATTTGAAGAAGTTAAAAACTTAAATTACAAGATTGGATTTGAGGGCAAACACGGGCCAACTGAGGCATATTTCGTCTCCATAAAAGTTAAAGACATCGGCACCCAAATCACTTTAAACGAAGAAAGTATTGGGTATGATTGGATGAAACTTGAAAAAGTAAAAGAAATTATGAGGCACCAAGATGAAAAGAAAGCCTTTGAATTGATATGAGTGATAGTTGAAATTACAATGGTCGCTGAGCTCGAGCTTGCTTCTTCAACTTGTAATACTCTTTGGAGTTTCCCTTAACGACTTCTACAGGATATTTCTTTGAAGCTTTAATCAATTTGTTTTCAACTGCAGTTTTCAAATCGATTTTAGTTTTGTCAGCAAGTTTCAAAAGATAAATTGCCACATCAGCAAGTTCATCTGCTAATTCTTCTTTGTTTTCTTTAATATGCTTAGCAACTTTTCTTTCATTTTTCCACTGAAAATGTTCCAGCACTTCCGCTGCCTCAAGAGATAAGGATATAGCTAAATCCTTAGGTTTTTGAGCAGGTTCCCACCCACGCTCTTTTACCCAATTGTTTACCTTCTTTGTAAGATCCTTTATATCTAACATCAAACCATTGTAACACTTATAATAGTTTTTACTTCTCACAACTCGACGAAGTGCAACTTCATATCCGTGACTTTATAGAGCTTTCAATTTCTTTACAAAGGGTAAACTTTTAAGGATAACTTAATACATTCTTAAGCCTAGGGTACAATATGACATCCTTTATATCGTCTCTACAAAGTGCCCAAGCAATAAACCTTTCTACTCCTAAACCAAAACCAGAAGTTGTTTTATAATTTTCTAATCTTCTCAAATTTATGTACCATTCATAAGGTCTCGAATCCAATCCCTGCCTTCTCAACGACTCATACATTTCTTCTGCATTGTTTTGCCGTTGCCCACTACCAACAATTTCTCCTCCAAAAGAGGTTTGTACTATTGCCGGAAACAACAGATCTGCATTTATAGTCTTGTCTTTATTATTTTTATCCGGGCTTTGATAAAAAGGAACTCTGTCTCTATCAAAATTTTTAATCCAAATCGGAGTTTCTATTTTCAAAATCTCCATTAATTTAAGTTCTCCTTTGCTGGTCATATCTGATCCATGTTCGGTTTCGTTCACAAATTCTCCAAAGCCATTTTCTTTTAGAATCTCTATGGCTTTATCAAGCTCAATCTCATTAAGTTCCTTAGCCTTAACTAAATCATTTAATTTCTTAAACGAAACTTCGTGATTTAGAGTTAATAAATTTAGTATATTTGGCATTAACAAAAGCACTTCCGAAAGAAATTTCACATATCCTTCTATTTTTGGTCTTAGCTCGTTTAGCTCTCCAACAATCTCTGCTTCACAATGAAAGAATTGATTAAGATGTCTCTTATTTGGGTTCTCACCTCTCATTGAAGGAAGATAGCAGTATAGTTTGCCTATATTGTTTAGGAGTATTGGTTCGAAACCAAACTGCGATGAATCTACCAAAAACGTTTCAAGTTCTCCAAACTTCAAATGCACGGCCTCAGAATCTGATCCAGGACCCATAGGCGAAGAAACACTTGGAGTTAACATAAACAAATCCACATTGTAAGCTCCTTGAATATCTCCCCAATAAACATCTGAGGCTAATTTTATGAAGTGTCTTAATACAACAAGTGCTCTATAATAACCAGCATTTGCTACATCTAAAGAGTATGTGTCTTTATTATATTTAGGTAATTTGAAATTATCTTTGTTCTTGCTAGCAAACAATTTGTCTGCTTCTTGTATTTTCGTTTTTAAATCGGTCTTCATAATTTATTTCTTTAGGAAAAATTCCTTCTCTTCTGGATAAATATTTTTTCTAAATAACGCAATAAAATAAGATAGATATTTATTGTTCTCCATAAATACACTCATATAGTCAAACCATTTGTTATAAATTTCTTTTTTAACATCTTCATCAAGATTTGTTATGTGGGGTTTTCCCATAAAAAGATTTATATAGTCTATTAGATCTTGTTTAGTTTTATCTTTAAATTCAAATTCTTTAAAATAATACAATTCGTGGCCACTGTTAGCATTAAAAATATCTATCCAATCTTGTTTAGTTAGATATCTGATTTTTGAATTGATAATTTTACTTACGTCATCCATTACCTTCATCGGAGGTTTTTTACTATAAAACAACTGAGTTACAGCCAAAAACCCCCAAGGCTTTAAGACCCGAAAGTATTCTTTTACTGCTTTGCTCTTGTTATCCATAAAGGAAGTTGCACCACCACACATTACTAAGTCAAAGAAGTTATTCTCAAAAGGTATATCATATGCAGAGCCAACTTTAAAACTGACTCTTTTCCTTACATCTTCAACATCTTCATTAAGAAAATTAACTGACTCGTTCACACAGCTTTCAGAAATATCAATCCCGTAAACCTTTGATTTTGTAATATGGGCAAATTCTAAAGAATTAAATCCAGTATTTGATCCAACATCTAATATTCTAGAATTTTGATCCAAAAAACTGTTTTGCACTATTCTTCTAATTGAGTCCTTTCCTCCAGGACACCTATTCGTTTCTTTAATAAAAGAAATAAAATCAGTATAAGATAGTGACTTAATATACCCTTTTGTTATCTTTGCCATATTAGTTAGTGAGCCTTATTATAGCCCAAACCCGACGGTAAGCCAAAATGTAAGAGTCTAGATCATTTTGTTGATATAATACGTATCATGGCGAACCTGAATAAGCATGACGTACTTTTTTTGAAATCGAATAAATATATAGAGCTAGCTAATCTTATTGAAAAAGAATATGGCTTCAAAATACTTTCGATCGAATTTCCTGAGTTCATTTCTTTTACGTCTCGAAAAGCAATAATTCACACCAATCAAGGAGTATATTTCCTTAAAGAGAAACCAAAGTATTCAGACGATAAGATGTCGAGAAAAAAGTCGGCATTATTTCAAACATACGCTAGCAACAGATTAGAAATTGTTCCAAAAATATTAACTACTAAAGACAATAAATACTATATTCCATGGAAAGGCAGATATTTCTTTTTGAGTGACTATAAAAAGGGTAGAACTTATAACGGTTCTGACTCAGATGTCAGATCTATGCTGCTCGCTCTCAAACAACTGAATAGTTGCGGTAGAGATTTTATAAAAGAAAAAGCTACTCCTCCTGAGGTCATAAAGAAAATCGATTCATATGAAGTGGCGACATTAGTACCATTGATAGAAAAATATATCAAATCAGATTCGGAGAAAGAAACATACGATAGAATAATACGAATCTTTGAGAGCTTGAAAAAAGAATATATTGTTTTACCTAAAACTGAGTATTTAATGAGTCACTCTGATTTTATAGTTTTTAATCTGATTTTCGACAATAACAAAGTTATCGCAGTAAATGACTTCGATAATGCAAAGTGTTTACCTAACACTCACGATTTAGCGGAATTTCTGGTATCTGCAACGATGCTTAATTACAATGGATCCGTAACTAACATGAAATTACCTTTAATTCTAGAACCAGATAAAAGTAAATTTTCTATAATTTTAGATTATTACACAAAAGAATTTGCGCTAGATGTGTTAGATTTCAAACTTTTATCTTTAGTTGCAGAAATAGTTTGGGCATGGACGCTTTGTTTATCAGTTCTCAAAGAAGATTATTCAATTTCAGACTTGATTCCAGCCGTAAATCTCCTTGAAAAAAGATATTTATCAAAATTGATCTTTGGCACACAAAATTAAAATTGAACTCAACTCTTATTTAGCATATAATCACAACACAATGACAATTTCTTTTTCAGAACTACTCCAAAAATATTTGCTATCAGTTGGTATCAACAAAATGTATGGAATTGTCGGCAGAGAAGACGCCATCTTATCATTTAATACTTTGGAAGAGTTTGAGTTTGTTTTAACAAGACATGAAATGACTGCTGGAGTTATGGCAAGCGCAATATCTAGCTTTACAAAAAGCCCTCAGGTTTGCTTTGGAACATTAGGACCAGGTATCACAAATTATATGACAGCGCTTGCTACAGCAGCTCTCGATCGTCATCCTTTGATTTTAATAGTGGCTCAAATGGAAACACCATATATCATTCACAACGACATGCATCAGTGTCTCGATAACATATCTATAGCAAAACCGTTAGCAAAGTACACTTATGAGCTTAAAAATCCCAAAGAACTTAAAACAGTTCTTGAATCAGCGTTCAAGGCATCAATGACTTTTCCATTTGGTCCAGCAGTAATATCTGTTCCGATTGATATTCTATCTGCCGACATAGAAGTCGATCCGAAATCGCAAATAAGTTTAAATAAAGAATCGGTTTTTCCTTCGACAGCTGAAGATTCTGGCTTTGATGAACAAATAGCTGAAGCCGTAAAAATTATAAAATCTAGTAAAAATCCATTAATCATAGCAGGCAATCTGGTTATCAAAGAGAAAGGATTAGCGGAAAAAATAAATAAATTTTCAAATAATACAAATATTCCTGTAGTTACAACTTATTCAGCCAAGGGAATTATCGATAGAGATTCAAAATTAAATTACGGAGTGTTAAGTTCTTATACAGATTCAGTGGTCGAATATAAGGTAAACGAAATGATATTCGACAGTGTAGACACAATTATATTTATGGGTTATGACCTATGTGAAAGACATCCCTTTGTATGGTCTGGTAAGAGTGTACCAAAAGTCTTCATAAATATAAATCAGTATCACAACAACATTCAAAGGGCACTAAACCCAAAAGTAAATATAATTACACCTCTTGAAAAGAGCATACCTTTACTAAAAAGCCAGCTAAAAGAATACAAAAACAAAAAAGTTGTTGATATGACTAAGGTAAGCAAAAAAATTAATAACTTGTTGGCAGATAAAACAGAATATAAAGATGGTATAACCCACCCTCAAGTTATGAACGCATTAAACAATCATTTTAAACAGGATTATATATTAGCAAATGATATTGGAATGCATAGACACTTATCTAGTATTTTTTTTAAAAATACTAAACCAGAACATTATGTAACTTCGGAAGGGTTGTCTTCATTTGGTACAGGTCTAGCGTTAGGGATGGGAGCCAAAATTGCAAATTCAGATAAACCTGTCGTAGTAATCGCGGGTGATGGAGGTTTCCATTCAAATGATGGCGATATTGAAACTGCTGTTAGGCTTGGCTTGAAAATATTGATAATAGTTTTAAATAGTGGTTCAAATGCATTAATAGAAAGATATCAACTAAAAGGAAAGTATCAAAAGATAAACAAGAAAAACACTTCATTCGGCAAAGTAGATTTTGCTCTTCTAGCAAAGGCTAATGGCTGTGAATCTGGTACAGCCACAAATATCAAAGAACTTAATGAGCTATTAGAAAAAGCTGACAAAGTTAATGGACCATTCCTAATTGAAGTACCCATCCATTATCCAAACCACTACGTTAACGACCAGCCAAAAATCTAAGAGTCTCCGTGAATATGCAACTAGTAAGCAAAAAAGAAGTTTACAAAAAAGATAGTATTGTCCTGACTGAAAGGATTTTTGTTTCAAACGGTAAGAAAATTACCAGGGTTTCATTGAGTATGGGCAAAGATGCTGTTTTGATTATACCCTTAGATCAAAACAACAATTTTTACCTTGAAAAACAGAAGAGAGTTGATAATGAAGGCTATACATTAGAATTTCCCAACGGGGGAATAGAAAAAGGTGAGACTAAGCTAAAAGCAGCAAAAAGAGAACTTTCAGAAGAGCTCGGGTTAGAAGGCGATATGAGATATATAGGAGAATTCCGTCCCTTTGATAGCTTGGTCAAGTTAACTGTAAGCGTCTTTGTTTGTAAAAACGCAAGAAAGCAGGAAAAGGTTAAGAAATTACAACCAGATTTTTATGAGAAAATCAAAATGAAGAGGTTCACCCAAAAGGAGATTTACAATCTAGTAAAACAGGGAAAGATTAAACACTCTTACTTCTTAAGTGCACTAACTTTATATAATTCGCATGCTTAAATTAGTTGAGGTATTTGTTCTTCTATAAAATCAACGAATCCTAGGGCGTTAAATACATCTTCATAATTAAAGTCTCCCCTAACGATTCCTAGAGACATAATTTTTGCCCAACGAATACACATCTCTCCTATTAAATCACCTTTTTCCTTTTCAGACAAAGGTTGCGAGTTTGCCTTATACCCTTCTACGAAAGCTTTAGTCTTCTCAATATCTATCGTGGTTGCAATAGGTCTTCGTAAAGTTGATGTTGCTCCTGCGTAACTTAATCCATCGCAAAAAGAAAGAATCGCCCCCGCAAGATCTCTAGTTCTCGGACGAAAATTAACATTATCAAAATCATTAACAGCCACGACATTGCCATCTTTATCGTACACAAGATTAAATGGGGCATAATCTCCATGGTTCACGATGTACGGAACATCTCTATCTAGCTGATCTTTATACTTATTAACTAGTGACCTCAGAGCTGAAACAGTTTTTATCCTCCATTCATCATCGCTAGCACCGGCAAGTTGGTCCGCTAAGTCAATAAATTGAATTGCATCTTCGCTTGCGTGCAAATTATGTTGATCTTGAAAAATGAATTCTTCTGAAAGAGAATGCATTATTCCCAACATCTCACCCGCTCCTTGTACGTCTCTCACGCTACCATTAAACATTCTGCCTTTTATATATTCTGTTGTAAAAAAATATCTTTCTCCAAGTCTCAGATAAGCGTCCCCTGAACTTGTTTGAACAATTCTAGGAACAAAGTTTGACCTTTCTGCCAAAAATGCCTGAAATTCAGCAGCAAGAGAAAGACTATATGGAGTACAGCAATATTTAGGCTTTTCTTTTATAAAGTAGTTATGGGTTCCATCGTCAACAATAACTTTTCGACTAGTCGTAGAAAAAGCTTCTGAAGAATCACAGCTAAAAACTGGCCCCAAAGAATACTCTTCAACAAAAATTCTAGATAAGACTTTGTTCGGACCTAGCAACAACATATCAGAAGAGTTTAAGTCTCTACCGTACACTGGTTTTTTGTCCGCTATGGGTGATGGATCTGAAATAACAGACGATGGACAGACAACTTGATTATCGTTTTGGGGATTAATAGATGCAGGTAATAATTTACTGTTTCGTTCAACCATAGATTTGCCGAATATATGAGCTGAAGTGTAGTGCAAAAGTTAGCCTAAAGTCAAATAATTGACAATTTCTTTAGGTGAAGTAAAATATAGTTGCAAATCAGCATTGATGCAGCTAACACTGTGGAGCTGGAGGAAGAAAGGTTAATCACCTATTAGAACCTCACAATAAATCAAGTACTAGCTTTTGGTGGCACCTCGATAAGGCCGAAGCACGCAAATATGGCGTGCTTTTTTATTGTAAATGTTAAATATGCAAAGAACATTAATTAAAGATACAACAAAAGTAATAGGTAAGAAGGTAAAACTCCAAGGATGGACTAATGTGATCCGTGATCATGGAAAAATTACTTTTATCGACCTTAGAGATAGAACTGGAATAATTCAATGTGTTGGAGCAAACCTTGAGAAAATTGAACCTGAAAGTGTAGTTGCTATTACAGGAACTGTAAGTAACCGACCAGAAAAGTTGATCAATAAGAATATTGAAACTGGTGCAGTAGAAATTCAAATTGAAGATGTTGAAGTTATATCTCACGCAAAAGAACTTCCTTTTCCAATTGACAAGGATGGATATGAACTTGACGAGGAACTTCGTAATAAATATCGATACCTTGATTTAAGAAGGCAAAGAATGACAAGAAACATGAGAGTTCGTTCAAAAGTAACTAGGTTTATTAGAAATTATTTAATGGATGAAGATTTTGTTGAAATCGAAACTCCAATTTTAACTAAAACCACTCCTGAAGGAGCTAGAGATTTTTTGGTACCTTCCCGATTACAACAAGGTAAATTCTATGCACTACCCCAATCTCCACAACAATATAAGCAACTTTTGATGGTTGCTGGATTTGAAAGATATTTTCAGTTTGCTAGAGTCTTTAGGGACGAAGATCCGAGAAAAGACAGGGCATATGGTGAATTTACACAGCTTGATATGGAGATGTCATTTGTAACCCAAGAAGACATATTACAACTCACTGAAAAGATGTTTACTAAGTTAGTACAAGAGATCTTTCCAGAAAAGAAAATCCAACAATCTCCTTGGCCAAGAATTTCACACAAAGAAGCTAAAGAAAAATACGGGAATGACAAACCTGATTTGAGAAAAGACAAAGATGATCCCAATGAGCTTGCTTTTTGTTGGGTGATTGATTTTCCATTGTTTACAGAACAATCCAAAGATGACTTTTTCTATGGCTCAGGTAAAGCAAAGTGGGCACCATCACACCATATGTTTACAGCACCTCATCCAGATGATGTAAAACTTTTAGATACAGATCCAGGAAAAGTAAGAGGGTTGCAACATGATATGGTTTTAAATGGATTTGAAGTTGGTGGAGGAAGTGTAAGAATTCACGATCCTAAAGTACAAACCAAAATATTTGATTTGATTGGATTTACGGAAAAACAAAAAGCTGAATTTGAACACATGCTTACAGCTTTCACTTATGGAGTTCCTCCTCATGGTGGGATTGCACCAGGGCTTGATAGATTTTTGATGACAATATTGGGCGAACCAAGTATTCGTGAAGTTATGGCCTACCCCGCCACTTCATCTGGACAGATTTCAGTCATGGATGCACCAAGTGAGGCAACAGAAGAACAACTAAAAGAACTGGGGATTAAAATAGATAAAAGGGATACTAAGAAAAAAGCCAAGAACTAGTGTGTAAGAATTTTAATTGAAGGTCTATCTTTCGTAGTATCTACCTCAACAGTTCCGCCGATTGGAAAAGTAATCTTGGGATCTGTATGGCCGAAATCTACATTAGCCAGTATTGGCAAATTATTCAATTCCTTCTTTGTCTTAATTATCTTAGTAAGTAAATCGTTTGAAATATTACTTTCATTTTGAAATCTTCCTATTACCAATCCTTTGACTCCTTTAAATGCTGGCTGATGAATTAACGATTGCAGATCTCTATCAAAATGTTTGGCGTTTGTCTCTGAGTCGTCTTCAATAAACAATATGGTGCTTTCTAGGGGTGGCATATATTCAGTTCCCTGCAAAAGATTAAAGGTATTAAGATTGCCACCAACAATTGTTCCCTCTGTGTTATCACCTGAATTAATAACAAAAAATCTTTCATTATCAATTAGATTACGGTCTTCTTGATTTTTATACCAAGCATCATCACTCCATTTAGAACTAGCAACTACTTCAATAGGAGCATCTTCAAACAGACATTTCTTGAAATAATCAAGTGTGTAATCAAAGTACAACTTTTGTCCAAAAGAAGAATAATGCGGTCCTGAATAAGTTATTAAGCCAGTCTTACTAAGAATTGAATTGTTTAGAATCGTTACATCAGAATAACCACAAAAAATCTTTGGATTATTTTTAATTAAGTTCCAATCGATGTAGCGCAAAAGTTGATTGCTATTAAATCCTCCAATCACAGTCAATATTGCTTTTATATTTTTGTCAGCAAAAGCTTCATGTAAATCTTCGATTCTTGACTCAACACTAGTTGATGTGAATTCATCACTTTCCTCTATGTGTTTTCCAAAAGACAATTTTAAACCGAGATCTTCTAACCTCTTATTTGCAATTTCTCTGGTTTCAGAAGAGATAAGAGCCATAGATTGCATAGGTGCAATTATTCGAACTTCATCTCCGGGTTTCAATTTATTTGGAATAAACGTGTTCATGGGGAAATTATACCAAAACCAATCCACGCTTGGAATTCTATATAAAAGAAAATACAACGAACTCAATGTCTTACTTAGTAAGAGGGGCTAAAGTTACCATTAGCATTAAGTGATTGCTTGCTGAAACGGTTCACATCTTCAAAAATCTTCGTGATTTTAAAGTATACCCAAACGATTGGATAGCCTTTGGCCAGCTCCTTTGCATACCACTCATTATGAACCTGAGCAAATTCTTCAGGAGTTTTATCTTCCCAACCTCTTGATATTTGCTCCAAATCTACTTGTGTAGTTGTTTCAAACGGCCTTACCTCAATTCCCTCAATCTTTGCTCTCGCAAAAACCTTTGGTGCTGCAAATCTAGGCCCATAAGTTAACTCGATTTCTTCGGCTTCAGATAGTCTGTCAATCCACTGGTGGCTTCGTGGCCTTGGCTCCAAGGTTTTTTTGCCATCTAAAACATAACCCACTTGATCTTTTAGAAACTTTAATTGAGGTCGTCGTTTGCTCATTCGAATAATTTACTCTATCTCATTTATTTATCAAAACAATTTTAGCTCAACACTCATAATTCACAAACCTTCCCCAACTCCTCCAAAATCCTCACCATGGCAAAGGTATCCAGAGTGCAGTATTCACAGAGGTTTTTTATTACTTCCTCTTTTTTGTCTTGGTTTTTGTTCCCTAGGAAAGTATCGGTCCAGAGTCTTCTTGCAAGCATTCCATCACTAACTTCAAGGTCTTTGTGGTTAAGCTCCGGGCAAAGAACTGGGAGTACATTTTTGACAGATGCACTCCCAAAAAAGTCTTTGTCAAAAAACCACATGTTGGAAAATGGAGCCATTAAGTCAACAACTCTTCCATTTAGGCTCTCGAGAAACTCTTTGTACTCTGGATTAAGCCCGCACATTCTGTCATTACAACCTTTTTCATAGCTCATGTTCCAGGTTAGAACAGTTCCTTTGTCTCCAATATCTTGGTTTAATTTCTCAAGAAGTTTTGGCATGGGGTTAGTTTTTTCTTGGTGCAAGTATTCTGTGTGTCTCGCTTCTGCTCCCGGATAATCGATGATGTGAAGAGAGTACTGGAAAGGATAGTCTTTGTATGGGCTCAAGCCATCAAAGTCGGGAATTACAGAACAAAAAGTTTCGTAGTCAAAAAAGTAGAGAGGATATTCAAAAGTGCTTAAGAACTCTTTTATTTTATCCTTCTCAAAAATCTTCTGATTTTCTCGAGTAGTTTTCACTTGAACAATTTGCTTTGGGCGAAGGCACATTTCATCAGGAATATCTTTCAAAAGGGTAATTCCTGCATCCTCAAGCTTTCCAATCTGCTCGGCGGATGGATAGGTAAGAGAGTAGATGCTATACGGATCAAGGTTGGGGTTTAAGCCTTTGTAGATATCAAGCCACTCTGCAAACCAACTAACTCCTGAAACACAAAGTTTGTTTGCATGCCGTGGAGAGATGTCGGGCATTTGGCTTTGAGCAAGAACTTCAAAAGCCTTTGTTATTTGCTCTTGTGTAACTTCTGAAAGAGCATGGACTGCTCCTGTAACATCGGCTCGCAGAGTAATTTGTGTGGGATCAATTTCTCCCTCTCGCACATACTCACTATTTACATGAATTACAGCAACATTCCTCACTTTTATTCCAGCCTTTGAAAGAACCGCAAGCTGAAAGGCCAGGTCATATTCGTGCTCGGGTTTTACCTTAGAGCTTGATTTAATTTCAATC
>Ga0265297_10005068_pt1 | contig 20602 bp, 13 predicted proteins | sample Munlanlwell13791_FD_192502 | JGI IMG/M metagenome (GOLD analysis project Ga0265297, IMG submission 192502) | Leachate microbial communities from a municipal landfill in Southern Ontario, Canada - Leachate well 137-91 | ecosystem: Engineered > Solid waste > Landfill > Unclassified | place...
GACAAGAAACAGGAAAGTCTTGAGGGTGCTTTTAATAGTCGTAAGGGTCATATAAAGCCAGAACCGACAGACACTTCAGGATCAAAACGCATTGTAGATGATTTAGATGCAATCAGAAGGATCATGGGTGCATTAATAAAAATGCAATTAGCAATAAAGGGTGTAGATCTTTCTATACGAGAAAACCGACCCAGAGTGGACGACTTAAAAGAACGTCTTTTACCTCTTGAATTAACAGATTGGGTTCGCTGGGAAGTTGGCAAAATTTTAGGTATAGAACTAACAGGAGGGGATTATAAAGACCTTCATTTTGAGGCTGGCAAACAGGCTATTAATGATTGTAATTTCTTGATGGGTGGTCAGCAGTTTTTGCAGGATTTCTTCCAGAAGAATGAGGATCATATCCAAAACAATATCAGCCCGGAAATTGCTGATAAAATAGTAAATCTTCGAGAAGATGTGGCATTAGCGTTTGGAGAAAACTATCGCGACACAGTTTCACTTCTGTTCCACTGTTTGCGCGGTGATATAAGGACTTTAGAGCGAATTGTTAATGCTCAGGCTGGGGCATATAGAGATAGGAACAAAGATACTAAAGACCCCGGCAAGCCCGATCATTTTTTTGAGCATCTAAGGCGCTTTATTGCTGTCTATGCTGATGTCTCCCAACATTTGATTGTCAATTCTCGGTATGGCGAGAAGATTAAAGAAGCAAGCGAGAAAGTGCTTGAACTGATTTTGCAAGATCGTCGGTTGCAACTATATCTGGAAGTTGGTGAAAATTCTCCAGAAAATCTATATAGTATCTTGAGAGGATTTCTCAATGGTGATACCAAGAAAACCAATCCCTGGTTTTGTGGCAATCTTAAAAATACTCCCTTTGACCCCCAAAAAATTGGTAGTCTTATTACTTACGATGTGCCGCGTCAGGCCTTGGCTGCTGTGCTTTGGAAGTTAGACGATTATCAGCTTTTCAATTTAGCTAGAAAAATAAGAACTCTTGAAGAGATGGCTCCTGATAGTCAGGGGAAGGAGTTGAAACAATACGAAAGAAGCAAAAAAGATGTTAATACTCTCGTTTATCTGCTTACTCAGCAATATCAAGCAGAAACTGGGCAAGAGATCTCTGTTGACCAGCTTATTGGATTAGCAAAAACTAATTATGGATATGACCCTCTTGATACGATTGAGATGACTAAAGAAAGGCGGGTTTCGCCAAGAGATATTATTGTACGCTTAATTGATCCGGAAAAAATTGTCAAAAGTACACAGGCTCAAGATGAATGTCATAATCTTTTAGAACAGATAGAAGACTCTGATAGTTTAAACCTAGCCAAATCTTTGCAAGAGTTATTATGGCAAAGTAGCCTAGGGCTGGATGTGCCGCTGAAAAGAGGTTTTGGAGGATATTCTATTCGCCGCCGGCTAATGAGAATGGCTATTACGAACTTTAGTGAAAATCAACTACGATATGGGCCAGAATATGGTTTAAATAATTCAGATTTAACCAAAGGCAAACCAATACTGCGGATGTTGGAGGCAGAAATGCTGGAGACAAATAAGGAAGAACTAAAAAATAATTTCAATACTGCGGGGGTTGGGGTTGCTAGTGGTTTTCTTAAAAAAGTAGCCGAGGCAATGTTGAACATTGAGTCTTATGATGGATTGATGTCTTTTTTCCGCAAAGAAGTTGAATTATACTTAAAAATTGATGCGATAGAGGGGGAAGAAATCAATAAGAAAGGAGATAGGAAGAAAACCGACGAGAAGGAATATCAAATTTTTCCCAATTACTCTGCGTCAATCGCTTTTAAAGAATTTTTGGCCCAATGTCTTCCTAAACCAAAGAAAAGTGATTATATGATTGTTACAGACCATGAGTATGGCGGTATTACTGAGCTTCTTCAACCAAAAGAGAGTGGGGAAGAAAGCATTAAAACTGTCTATTTGAACAAGAAAGAAGAAAAGCGTCCAAAAACGCCTGACGAGCTGTTTGTAGAAATTTCTCAGAATATTGATCCTACTCATCCTCCCCAAATGATTATCCTGAGTTCTAAGACCCGCCTTGGTGATGCTCCTTGCTCTTTGGGCAAAGAAGATGGCGGCAAAAAGAATAATAATGTTTATTATTTAGCCCAGCTAGTCAGTCGACTTAAGAGGGAATATCCAATGATTCCAGTGATGGTTGATGCCTGTCAGTCGCTTGGTCGCAGTGAAGCGGAATCATTGAGAGTATTGAAGCCAGATATTTACCTAGCTAGCGGCAGCAAGGCATTGGGTGCTGGTGGTGCGGGCTTTATAGCATTGTCACAGGGATTTCTGAACAGTTTACCACCAGAGCATCAGTTTGAATATAATCCTTCAACTCTCCCCATGAAAAATATTGTGGCATTAGCGCTGGCTCTTCGGGCGTTGGGTTCCAAAGAGGATATGACGCGCTTAGAAGGAAATATGGGTAGTTTGCGGGAGAAAAAATTAGAGCAGAAAATCGCCGATCGAATGGCGGCACTAACAGAATATACTATCAAAAAAGCAGAAAATTACTGGAGAGATATTCTTTTGGAGTATCCTGATAAATTGGTATCTTGTTTACCAGTACAAATGGATGATAAGAAAATATTAGACTGCCAAGAAGATCAAAACCCGTTGGTTTGGGTGCCAAAAGAGCAAAGAAAGTCTTTACTTGAGGCAATTAAATGTCAGATAGAATATCCGGTTCACCGTAATAAAATAGACTATACTGGCATTATTACACTTAACTTTGCTGGTATGGACAGTGTAGTAAAACTAGTTGATATATTGCGAGGAAAGGGATTTAAGATATTGCCTTGCTTAAAAGGCCAGCGTGCTATCCGCATATCCTTTCATTATCTCCATGAAGAAAAAGATATCGATAATCTGTTCGAGGCTATCAAGGAAGCGCATCTCCAGATTTTGCAGGATAATAGTAAAAAGAAAGACGGCAAGAAGCATTAATCAATTGACTATCGACATAAATCCAGGCAGAATAAGGGCGTGCTGATTTGTTAATGAATTTTTTATGCTTAGAAAGATCTTGGAAGATATCGGCTTGAAACCCAATGAAGCCAAAGTTTATCTGGCTTGCCTTAAGCTGGGAACCCAAGATGTGAAGATGGTCGCCAAGGAAACTGGCCTTTCGCGCTATACCGCCACCATGATTTTAACCAATCTACTGGATCGTGGGTTTGTCAGCAAGTTTGCCCGGCAAAAAGATTTCTTCACGCCAGAGCAGCCGCAGGTTATCATAAAGATTTTGGAAAACAGCAAATACCAGCTGGAAGAAAACATCAAGGCTTTTCAAAAAGTCTTGCCGCAATTTGAGGATTATATGAACCCATCTTTTACTAAGCCGGAAATCGCCTTTTATGAAGCCAAAGAGGGGGTGATCGCTGCCTACGAAGATACGCTAACCTCTAAGACAGATATTTTAGCCATTGCTTCTGTCGAAGACACTGAATCAGTTTTCCCTCAGTATGTGCCCAAATACTACAAGCGGCGTAAAGCAGCCGGCATTTTGATCAGGGCCATTTTCCCAGACTCCAAAATGGCGCGGGTTCGTCAGGCCAAGGATAAAGATGAGTTGCGGATCAGTCGATTGGTGCCTAAGGATCTGATGAAATTTCATATTGAGATGAATATCTACGACGACAAAGTTGCTTATTTCTCCATCAAGGAAAAACTAGCGATTATCGTCAAAAGTAGCACGATTGCTGATAGCATGCGTGATGTTTTTAGTATGTGCTGGCAGGTAGCGGAGCTCTACCAGGAAAGTATCGGTCTTAAACTGCAGACAAAAAAGAAAAAGCAGATCTAGCCATTTTTATAGCGGCTATGGCTGGCTGGACCGAATTTGGCAATGTAATCCATTTCTGGCGTGCGGATCTGAAATTCTACTGGTTTGCCACCCAGACATTGCAGGGTAGTGTGTAAGCTCCGGTAATTATTGCCCTTGGGGCTTTTGATCCAGTCTCTCAGTCGGTCGCTGTAGTGGGGCCAAAGTCGGTGCAGGATTCCCAGTGCTTTATAGCAGTCGTTTTTTGATTTGACGATGATGCGGATGCCAAAAAGGTCGGCGACATGGTTGATACTGATGCCTTGAGTCTGCATTTTCTTGTAAATGCCATAGATATTTTTTTTGCGGGAAAATACTTCGAAGTCTTTCAGGCCAGCTTTTTGAAGATGGAAATGGACAATGCTGATAATATCATTCAACAGTTCCTGATACATTTTGCTTTTTTCTGCCAGGACCGAAACAATCAGCTGATAGCTTTCCGGGTCGTCAAGCTCAAATAGCGCGTCTTCTATAATGTAGCGTATTTTCCAAAGACCAAAATTGTTGGCGATTGGTATCCAATATTGTTGGCAGACTTGGACAAATTCTTTGGACACCCGATTCTTCTTCTTTAGAATAGCTATTATTTCTAGGAGGACGAGGGCAATAGTCTGGCTGATTGGATTAAGGGGGTCAGTAATCTGGCTTATTTCTTTTAGCCGATCTTCTTTTTGCAAGATTTCCAGTGCCTTGGTTTTCAATTCGTAAACATTTTGGCCGAGCAACTTAATGATTTTCCCCTTATACTTTTCCAAGATATTAAGGTTATCAGGAAGAAAGAAAGCTAAAATAATCTCTTGGTCAAAAGGATTTCTTTTCAGGGTTTTTAGCAATTCTTTTTTGCTAGCAAAATAACCCTCCTTGATGTTTTCTCCCAAGAAAATCTTTTGCAGGCGAGCAATGGTTTTAGAAAAGGGAAGTTGGGTAGGCATATTTTTAGACTTTCTTAATTTATCTTATCATTTTAAGCCAAAAACCGCCACCTCATAAAATTCTTTAGATCTTTCCATAAATATTTTTTATCCCAGCCACAATCATCTTATAGCTATTGCCCTGGGTGCCATAGGAAGCCTCTATCACCGTGTTTACCCGGTTGCTGGTAGTAAATTGCCATGCTTTCTCTGGGCTGCTGGAATACACGGCATAGGCGACGCCGCCGTTTTTTTGCATCAAGGAAAAGCAGGGGACATCGGTCATGCCGTCGCCAATATAGACCATTTGGTTCAGGGGTATTTGATAATCCATGCGGTAATTTACGGCGAATGGATCTTTCCGATATTTTTCTCCGACCAAGCCCTTGCCGATCTGAAAAATATAGCGGGTTTTGTCAGTGAAGCTGATTACTTTTTTGGGAGCCAATGGTACTCCCTTTCCATCGTATTCAAACTCGCATGACCAAATCTCTTTGAATTCCTTGGCGATTTTGGAATGGCGGATAATTTCTCCTATTCCTGAGCTGATCAGATAAAAATCCAGCTCGACCTGATTACCGTGTTGGCTATTTAGCTTTTTCACTTCTTCTCGGAGGTTGGCAAATAGCCGGACCACTCCGGGGAAAAACTTAATTTGCTCGCCAAACTTTCTGAAAGCCTGTTTATTTACTTTTTTAGTCTGGGCTAGTTTGATAATCTTATGCATATAGGCCGGCACAGGGTCCCAGCCGTCGTCTAGCATGCTCTTTAGCTCTTGCCGCCAGAATATATCAAAATCAACTCCTAGGCTATTAGTGAAGCCCACCGAGGAATCAGAAGCTAGAGTCTCATCGAAGTCAAAGATGACAGCAATTGTTTTAGACATGTTTTTGTAGCAATACTTGATTTATCTTATCACTTCAAGCCAAAAACCGCCAACCCGTTTGTCAGTCGAGAATTTCTGTATATAATGCTTACATATGAAATTAAAAAAATCTCTCAAAAAATTTATCGTTTGTCTTATTGCTCTAGGAGTGGTGTTTTTTATTGCGGTTTTCCTGATTACTTCTGTGTTGATCGGCCGCAGTGTGAGGGGAAGATGCGCACTGGCCCAAGAAAAATACAGCGGCAGCTGTGTGGAAACACTGACATCCGTTTTGGCTAATCCAGAAAGCCCCTATGTCGACCGCAATCATGTGGTCTGGGCACTGGGGCAACTGGGCGATAAAGAGGCTCTACCCGTTCTTAAGAGATATTATCAGGGTTTTGTGCCTGATTATCGGGAGCCTTATAATGAGGAGCTAAGTCAATATGAGCTTTCCAAAGCAATCAAGCTGCTAGAAGGTGGCTGGAACTTGAGCGCGTGGGTTTGGCGGCGATAATGACAAACAGGTTACCGGGCCAACCGGATCATCGGGTAGCCCACCAGCCTCCGCCTTCGCCAACCGTGCTCCGCCATAGCGGCTACGCGACGGCGAGGGCTATGGTGGACAGGCTTGCTCGTGGGACAGCGATTGCGGGTGGATTTTTCGTGCTGTTGAAGAATAGCCCCCGACGACATAAAGCAAAGTCTATTTAGCCGTTGACAAACGTACTAAAATGTGTATAATCTAAGCATTATTCGTATTTTTAACTTCTCGGTGTAAATGACTTTATTAGAAGATCAAAATATCGACCCAAAAAAGAATCCTGACAATCTCGGTGATGTTCAAGGAAAACCGACAAGCCAAGACGGGAGTCTGGGGGGATTAGTAGATGGCATAAGAAAGAAAGCAGGAGATGCTTTGAATCCAGATCTTGTTGAGCCAGACAAAGAACCTGGCGATTATCGCAGGTATTTGACCGATTATCTTGTCAAAGTAGAAAAAGAGCAAGAATATCCCGAGAAGGATGTCCTTTATCTTCTTATACGTGATATGCTGGCGGACAAAGTCTCTTGTATAAAGAAAAATCATAGGGATTTTTTTAGCAGACTAGAACTAATCACCGGCCCTAGTAGAAAAAGAGACAGGGGTGTGGAAAAAAATGTTGTTGCTGCTATCTATCTGCACGAGTTGGAAAAAGTAAAACAGCTTCCTGTTAAAACCAAGGGCGGAGGTAGCTTTATGCCCGGAAATACTAGGGAGGTTGGGGACGAAAGGAGAGTATTGCTTGAATTGATATACTCCTATTTGATCAGATATCAAGATGGCTCAATTGACCAAGAATTATGGGCAGCCATAGATGCTTCTTTGCCGGGTGATTTAATTCAGTTAGATCAAGAAGCTTCGATCCAGCACTTAAAGGGAGTGATGTCGGCGAGATATTGCCGTTACCAGCTTGATGAGTTTTTGTCTCGACTTTGGGAAAATAAGCCGACAGAAGAGAACACAGAACTCTTTCTTAGATATATATTCAGATGTGTCGGTTTAAGGAAGAGTATAAAGCCACATGGCCGCCATGGGCGTTGTCTTGATGAAGATGAAGAGTTTTATCAGAGCGAAAAAAGAGGGTTTCTGGGGCTGCGCTATTTTTCAGAAAAAGCGATGGAGTTAGTGGCCGATTTTTTTGAAGAGGAGGGCGTGTTAGAAGATTATTTAGATATTCTTTATCATCAGACTGAACATCTAGAGATTGATCTGGCCGATATTTTTAAAGAAACGATATCCTACCAAGATTTTGATACAGAGCGTTTTTCATGGGACAGTAAACAATGGTGGGAAGATAAGCGCCACTTTATGGCTTTTCTCCAGCGTTTTCCAAAACTTACCGAGAGGTTTTGCGCCTATGCAGAGAAAAAGAAAGCCGCCGAAGAAGGGCAGAGACTGGAAGAACAAAGACTAGCGGATGCGGCTGACGAAGCCGAGCGGGAGCGGTATAGAACAGAAATCAACAATTATCTTGATAATTTGATAGATTTTTTCAGGCAGAAAGTCGAAAATTTCTCGGCAGAAAAAACAGATCCACTGATAGAAGAATCTCCTACTTTTTGGTTTGGTATTGATCCGCCTACATTTAAGCTAATGAGAATAATTAGACAAGATAATGTTTACACGTGGATATCGGATGAGTTTAGCAATGAGTGGGTAAAAGAGTTTAAGGAGGTAGTTGGGAGCTTAAAAGACGTCGACGAAAGCAAAAAGCAAGAAGTCTTGCGTGTCATGCAAGAATATCTGTCTTGTATACAAGAGTCAATTGAGAGTTTTGTTACCAACAAAACAAATATCCAGATGATTTGTCAGAGGATAGATGATTTTTTGCGTCGCCATGTCGGGTCTGATAATTTTTACGAACTGCGGCGCGAAGTTGATCGTGTCCAAAATGTTAAAGAACGTTTGGAAGAGATGCTTGATTCCCATAAAGACGATAAAGATTTTGTATATCGAGATTTATATAATGCCGAGTTGGCTGCTATCGAGCGCGGCCTGCCCGGTTTGCAAGCGCAATTTGATCAGCTAAAAGCTGCTGAAGAAGATCGTGAAAAGGAGGAAGAGAAAGGGCGTCAGGAAGAGGAGGCTGCGGGGCTTGAACAAGATAAGAAAGAGAAGCTGTATGAGATACGGAAAGATTATCTTACAAAAGTCGCTGAAAGTGGGATTAAATACCTGAAGGATCTATACAGCTATTATACTGGCATAGATCTTGATGGGTATGCGGTAGACGCTGATGATTCTAGCGGCGGCACTATCGGTAGTATGGGGATGGGAATGTCTCTGGGATTTAGGCAGTGCCAAGAGCTTAGACAAGAGCTTAGGATGGAACAGCATTTATCAGATTATATTCAGGTGGAGATCGGCGAAACCCCTGAGATGATGCAGGCGCGCATGAAAATCATTGATTTTGTTGCGCCTCACGAAATCGCTCACGCTTTTAGCGCATACCATAGTAATTTCTCTGAAGAAATCGCTGCTAGCTATGGGCAGGCAGTAGAAGAATTGGTAAGCGATATTGCTTCCGACCAGAAAGATGATTTCCAAAAAGCCTTAAATTTCATTCTTTCCGAGAGTGTTATAGACGGTGTGGGCTTGGCGCTTGCTATACGATACGGGACGACAAAATTAAGCGATGAGACCGCCGAAAGTCGCCTTAATACTTTAGCTTACAGTTTTGCGGCGACCATGCAGGTCGCTCAGCATGATTTTTTCGACAAAAGCGAAAACCACAGCAGCGAATATCTGTTAGCCCATAGCCTTCGCTTTCAAGCTGGTACCGAGGAGATTATTCGCCGGATTTGTGAAAATCCAGAGCAGGACACTGCAGATGAATTAAAAGCCCCTCTACAGAATGTTAGTGGTTCTGTTCAGAAGATGAATGAATTGAATAGTAATCTGCTTACAGAGGAGAAGATGAGAGAGATCTCTCAAATATGCCAAGAGTGTATAAGGAAAGGTTTTGATAAGTTAAACGAGTTGGTTACTAGAGATAGAGCCTAAGTTTTTGGTTTGCAGATTCAGTTTATAACCATCCAAAATAATGAATCCTAGGGCTTTCTGGGTCAGGCTATTTGATTTGAGCTATTGGTTAAATTAAAGCATAATGTTGTTATGATCAAACTCAAGCCATTTAAACAATCGAAAGGATATTATTGCGGGCCAGCTTGTCTGAAGATGGTTTTATCTGTCTATGGAATTAGCAAATCAGAAAGTTATCTAGCAAAATCTACAAAGAGCAGCAGAACCGAGGGGTGTTGGGAGGAAAATATCGTTAAGACCGCCGAAAATCTCGGTCTCAAGGGTTATATTAAACGGAAATCGTCGATAAAAGAAGTTAAACAGTTGGCGAAAAAGGGGATACCAGTAATCGTCAACTGGTTTTCTTATGAAGAAGCTGGTCATTATTCCGTAATTGTGGGTTTTAATAAAGATAAAATAATCTTTGCTGATCCACACTTCGGCAGGATTAGAGAGGAGGAGATCGAATGGTTTGAAGATAGGTGGTTCGACTTTATTGGTCCTCCCGCAAAAGACAACCTAGTCTTGAGAGAGATTATTGTTATACATAAATAATAACAAACAAAGACCGTCAGTTTCTGTTGGCCATCACTAGATTCTAGTGCGCCTACGGTGCACTGGCGAGTAATTTGTGTGAGTAATTTGTAATTTGGAAAAAATTTTCGCCTATATAAGAAATCGTTTTCTTCATTAGCTAATTACTAAGTACAAATTACTAATTACTGAAATTTGAGCGAAGCGAAAATTTTTGGTTGGGGAGGAGGGATTCGAACCCCCACTCACGGCTTCAAAGGCCGCTGTCCTACCTTTAGACGACTCCCCATCACGCTTATTTTAGATTGAAAAGATAAAGGCGTCAAAGCAAAAGGGACTTCTTGCGTTTTGTGGAAGCGGTGAGAAGCAGCCAAAAAACGGGGACAGTTAGCAATATCACTATCCCAAACCCTGATATTATTTGGTGGAAGCCGGTGATTTCTAGCAAAAGTCCTGTTGCGATAGGGCTAGCGAAATAACCGAAATCGGATGCCAGCGTCCATATACCGGCGATTTCTCCTGTATTCTTGTTTTTTGTCTGTTCGGCGATGATGCCATCAAACGCTGGATCGGCCAAATCAATACCAGCTGTCACTAGTAGGGCGAAAAGAATAAAAATCACATAATGATGGAGAAATATTCCTTGGATAGCTGTCGCTAAACCAAAGATGGTTAAGCCAGCAAGAATCAGTTTGCGCCTGTCGAAGTGGTCAGCCCAGATGCCAGAAGGAATAATCAAAAAGAGAGTAGGGATGGCTGTGGCTGCCATGATCACGCCTACGATGCTGCCTTGCGCGGCGAAGTATAGGGGGACGATCATCCAAATCATGTTGTCCCAAAAGGAATATAAAAAGAAATAAAGAAGACAAGCTACACCACGAGCGCCCAGTCTTCTTAATACCAATCCTTCTTTTCTAATCAGCTTCCAGCTCTTATGGTGGTTAAACCTATGTCTTAATCTTGCGGAATGATAGCGGTGAGCGTGGCTATGGATTTTAGCCAAAGAAGAGCTGCTTTTCTTGTTTGTCCAAGGAAGCTTAAACAGACTAAGGGCAAAAGCGAGCAAAAATATGATAGCAGTAACGCCAAAGAAAACATAGTTTCTATAAAGCAAGAAACAGCCTGCCAGTAGGGGGCCGACCGTATAGGCCAAGTCTTCAAAAAAGGCTTTAATACCGAAGTATCCTGATTGATTTTGCTTGGGAGCAATCTTGAGCAAATAAGAAGTCGTGCCTCCTTCTCGCATCCCCGAAGCAAAAGCAAAGGTCGCGCTAGCAATAATTATAACTAACACATTTATTGAAAAGCCGATGATCAATATGCTGACAGCATAGAGCAGCAGGCCAAGCATGATTGATTTCTTATAGCCAAGACGGTCAAACAAAAATCCCAAAGGCAAATCAATTATCAGATTGATAAAAAGCGGTAGGGAAATAAAAAGGCCGACCTTAGCTGGGCTTTGCAGGATTTCTTCCAGATAGGTTGGGTAGCGCAACAAAAACCAAGACAGGGCCGTGATGGCTGTAAAGTTCACTAAACACAGAGCTAATAAAGCGCGGTGCCCTTTACAAAAATCCTTAATTGCTGGCCCTAGCCGCTGCATATTATTTTTGTGTTAGCTCGCCATTAAGCTCGGTGAAATCGGTCAGCCCTTGTTTGCCCATATTTTTGATTTCTAAGACCAGATCATCAAGATATTCATCGGGTAGATAAGAAAGCGGCACCTCTCTAAGCGGCAAGAAGTCAAAAGGATTTCTTGCTTCGCTGCCTTCGTGTACCTCGAAGTGCAGATGTGGCCCAGTAGTCATGACGCCAGCCCCCTTGGTGCCGGGCATGCCGCCAGACAGGCCGATCAGGTCGCCTCTAGCGATGATATCGCCAGTCTTAACTGCGAATTCGGATATATGTCCGTAGACCGTGAAGATATTGCCGGCATGTGCCAGAATAATATAGCTATAATCGCCGTCGGTTGTGCCAGCCTTGTATACATAGGCGTCATTGGCGGCATAGATCGGTGACCCCTGATAAGCGCGGATGTCGGTAGCGTTGTGGGCTACTCCCCAGTAAGTAGCATATTCGGAGTCATGAAAATAAGCCGTGATGCCGCGAGCGGGGGATATAGGCCAGCTTAGTTTCTCATCTTCCGTCAGTGACATAGAAGCAAACTTGCGGGCGCCCTCAATGCGGTCGACCGCTTCTTGTTCTAGACTACCATCTTGGATATCCAATATGGTGCCTTGCAGACTATTCACATCACTATCTAGCTGCTTATATTCTGTGACTGCCTTATCGAGCAATTTCTGGTATTCCTTCTCCTCTCCCTTGGTAATATCCAGTAGATTTTTTCTGGCTTCCTGAATCTGCTCAATATTTTTTTGCTCATCTTGGAGGTTCTCCTCTAGGATTTCCAGCTCGACTTTTTCTGTTAACAACTTTTTGCGCTGATATTCCAGCTCCTGTTTGATCTCCTTTAGTTTGTCCAGCATTCGGCGGCCCTGATTTTCCAGAATCTCTAAATCGCGAGTTTCGCGCAATGCATCAGAAAGGGTGTCAGAAGCTAGAAGCAGCTCTAAAGTTGAATGGGATGAATTGGCGTCAATCAGCCGGATATATTGCCGCATTGTTTCTACTTGGCGATTTAATTCCTCTTCTTTTGCTGTAATCTGTCCCTCTAGCTCGGCGATTTTCTCTTTCTTATTGGCTATATTTTCTTGGACAGAAGCAATCTTATTAGTAGTTTCCTCCAGTTTATCTGCGATATTGCTTAGCTGGTTTTCTAGAGTGTTTACTCGGCTCTTGGCCGAATCTACTTTGACTTTATGTTCGGCGATTTCTTTATTAAGCGCTAGCTTTTTCTCAGCGATCTCATTAACTCTGGCTTCCACTGATCCGAGCAGCAGCTCGGCGGCCTTTTTCTCTTTTAGCTTTTCTACCAAGTCATCTACATTTCCTTCCTGATATTCTGCTTGAGTAATTTCTGTTTGAGCCTTGTCTAAGGTTTCTTTATCGATATTAGGAGTCTCTGCTTCTTCAGTAGTGCTGATATTCTCTGGCAAATAATCGCTAATAGCCGCTGCCCGGGCAGCACTAAAAGGCGCCAGCGAAATGGCCAGCAAAAATAAGCTGCTGATAATTTTCTTAGTGTGTGGCATTTTTAAAAATCTTTTGTTTTTCATCCTATTATTACGGAATTTCAATACATTATAGCAGGTTTGGCTAAAAATAACAATGGACAAGAGAGAAAAGGATTATAAAGATTATAAGGAATAAGTTTGGTTACAGATGATTAGTAGTCCGCACCCGAACCTATGGGCTTCTTAAGCCCTCTCACCGCCACACGGCCAAAACCTAGTTTGTCTTTCATCCGAGGCATCCAAAGCAAGCGCAACAAGGCGACGAGACCCTTTATGGGTCGAGGAGCCGCAGTGAAGTGCAGCGACGATGCCGAGGATAGAGGAGGTGTGGCGGAGCTAGCGTAGTTTTGCCGCTTGCGGCAAAACGAAGCAGGCGTAGCCCACACCGACGTGGTGGGCGCTAAGGGATTCGAACCCCTGACCCTCTCGGTGGAAGCGAGATGCTCTAACCAACTGAGCTAAGCGCCCCCTAAGTGTTGTCATATTACTGAAAAGCTAAAAAGAAGGCAACCAATTTAAATTAAGTTTTATCCGTTATCTGTAATCTATTCCCTGTTTCCTGTATACTACCCCCATGTCTACTACCAAAAATCAAGTTCCTTCTGTTGCCTTGCTCGGTCGTCCTAATGTCGGCAAGTCAACATTGTTTAATGCTGTCTTGCGGCAGCGTGAGGCGATTGAGATTGACGTTCCCGGCACGACGATAGATCGTCTTGCCCACGAAGTTTATGTCGGCAATTTTGTTTTTACTCTGATCGATATGGGTGGCTTTGTCCGGCCGGGCAAAGTGGACGATCAGATCGCCAAAAATCTTTTCAAACAGCTAGAGCAGGGGATAGTGGAAGCCGATCTAGTGCTTTTTATTGTTGATGGTAAGACAGATCTGTCCGCCTCCGACATGGAAACCGCTGAATATCTGCGCCGATCTGGCAAGGAAGTGATTTTAGTTGTTAATAAAATGGATGGGAAACAATTTGGCGGTGAGGAATTTTACAGTTTGGGATTTCCCGATCTTTTACTTGCCTCTGCTATACATAAATCCGGCATCAACGATCTTCTAGAAATGGTTGTTAAAAAATTGCGCAAGCAGGGCTATCGGGTGCCAAAAAAGCTAAAAAAGCAGCAAAACCCTATCAAAATTGCTTTTCTTGGCCATCCCAATGCTGGTAAATCTTCTTTTGTTAATGCTGCTCTTGGGCAAGAAAGATTGGTAGTCAGCGAGACCCCCGGCACGACCAGAGACACTATTACTGTGGCATTCGATTATCAGGAGACAAGTTTTCAACTGATCGACACTGCTGGTATTCGCCAACCCGGCCGCTTGGATCGCGGCATTGAGAAATTTTCTGTCCTGCGAGCCAAAGACGCTCTGTCTGCTTGCGATGTCGCTGTTTTGCTGGTCGACGCCACTGTTGGTGTCACTCATCTCGACAAGGTAATCGCCGGCATGATGGTTACGGAAGGAAAAGGGATTATCGTCGCTGTCAGCAAGTGGGATTTGGCGACCGAAAAAACCACTGCTGAGCAATATATAAAATATCTAGGTAGCCATCTACAATTTCTCAATTATGCGCCGGTTGTTTTTACCTCTGCCCTGCAGAAGCGCAATATCAATAAAGTTTTTGATCTGGCCATACAGATTCAAGCCGAGCGGCAGAAAAAGATTAAAACCCCCAAAATTAACCAATTCCTACAAAGGGTAATTCTCGGTCATCGTCCATCTGGCACCAAAACCACCCTCCCTAAGGCCTATTATCTTACCCAGACCGGCACAGAGCCGCCGACATTCACGATTTTTGTTAACAACCCTCGGGCTTTCCATTTCTCCTATAAGCGCTATCTGGAAAATAAGCTGCGGGACGAATACGGTTTTTTTGGCACGCCGATTCGGTTGGTTTGGCGCGGCAAGGAAAAACGAGAAAGAATAAAGAAGAGGCGGATAAGGCGCCCCTCTAAAGAGGTGTGATAACGATAATAAGGAACATAAAGATTATAAAGAACCTAAGGATAATTTAAAACCCAAAAGAAAGATGTCATCCCCGCGAAAGCGCCTTTGTCTGCCTCTGGCAGAGGAATCTATGAACGTGGTATCAAGACTATTCTTGGTAAGTAGCTGATTAGAGTCATATCCAAAATATCCTACTAGAAAATTCGAGTAGGCCAGACATTCCTGTCGGGCACTTCGTTGGTTCATCCGCCGTGGCGGATTATAACCGGGCACTGTTGTTTGGATTGTTTGCCACTGAAGGCCGAGTCGCGCGACTCGGCCTTCTTCGAACAGCAGCCGAACAAAGCCAAAATAAGGATATGAACAATCACTGCTCACCTTCTTATTCTGTCTGTTATAGCTGTTACCTGTTACCCGTAGCCTGTTGCCTGTTCCCTATTTCTTCGATGACAAAACCCAGCGGACAATTTCTTCTACTGCTTCCAGTTCTGTCGGGGCTTTGGCAATCAACTCGACTACTTCGATGCGGTCATAGCCGAGCGAGCAAAGGGCACTGATGGCATCTTGCCGATAGTCTTGCCCAGACTCTTTGGTGGCTGGCAAAAGATCCAGCTTGCCCTTGAGTTCCAAAATAATCCGTTGGGCGGTTTTCGGTCCGATGCCGGGGATTTTAGCCATGGTCTCACTATCTTTATTGGCCACCGCTGCCTGCAGGACAGAATAAGGCACAGAGAGAATACTGAGTGCTACTTTTGGCCCTACTCCCGAAATGCTAAGCAGCAGGACAAATAGCTCACGCTGCTGGCTATCCGAGAAGCCATAAAGAGCCAAATTATCTTGGGTTAGGCGGGTGTAAACATGCAGTTTTGCCTGATCGCCAACCTGAATATCTCTAGCAAGCTGTAGTGGCACTTTGAGCAAATAGCCTACACCATTTACATTGATGGTCAGCTCATTTTCTTTTTTGGAAATAATCTCTCCTTCTAAGTAAGCAATCATGGATTTTTACTTGCTAAAAACTACTTTCTCTTACTATAATGCAAGCAGTCTAAAATTACAAATAAGCTTAAGCTTATGGATTTCTTAAATCTTTATGAACCCCTAAAAATTCTAACAGAATCCCATTACTTCCAGTTTCTAGGAAAGGGGTTGATTTATTATCTGGCCATTTTGTGGATTGCCCTGATTGTCTGGACAGCTCGTGATGTTATTAATAGGTCCAATGTTCTGCTTTTCCAGATTTTCTCTATCTTGTTGGTTATTTTGTTTAATATCTTCGGACTTTTGATTTATCTCTGTCTGCGTCCCCAAAGAACTCTGCTGCAGAATTACGATGACGAGCTAAAAAGAAAAGCAACGCTGGACCAGCTTGATAAAAATACTGGGGTGATCTGTGAAGTCTGCAAAACCGAGGTTACCGACGATTATCTTTTTTGCCCGGTCTGTAAAAATACTCTTAAGGTAGCCTGCAATTATTGCAAGAAGCCACTAGAGCTAGATTTCAATATTTGCCCTTATTGCGGTCGCAAATCGCCGATCATTGCCAAAGAGAAGGATAAACAAGAAAAAGAATAATCCCTAAATAAATGCCTAACTTTCTTAACCCGCTCCAACCAAAATATTGGTTTGGCAACTACCCTAGCTATTCTAGTGTAGCTATGCCGACCATGCTGATAGTTTTTGTCCTTTTGGCCGTATTGGGTATTTTCATTTACATCTTTTTACGCAAGGCCAAGATTGATAGCCAGAAGAAAAAGTTTTTCCGTGGTTGGCCGGGTCTTTTTGTCTGGACCAGCTTATTTTTGCTTTTCTTTTGGTTTTGCCGCTATCAGCGCGCTTATATTCTTTCCATGCGGTTCTGGATGATCTTCGTCGCAGTTATTTTCTTGGTTTATCTGATCAAAGATATCGTTCGTTATCGGCGGGAATATCCGCAAATTGTAGCCAGAAGAAAACAACAAGCGGCCAGTGCCAAATATCGGATGGTTGGCAAAAAGAAAAAGAAGAAACGGAAGTAACAGATAGCAAAGCGCTAAACAGATCCAAAAACAAAAACCGCCAGCGAAGTGCCAGCGGTTTTTGAGCTAAAAAAGCAGTGCCTATTTTTTCTTCTTGGCAGCAGACTTTTTAGTAGCCTTCTTAGGGGCAGCCTTCTTAGGGGCAGCCTTTTTCTTCGTGGCCATCGAGGGGAAGGGTTAAAAAATATGTCTTTAATTTATAACGATAGGAAATAAAACACAAGAAAAAATTACACTTTTTTTCAAAAAGACTTTACTTATCTACTCACTGTCTTAATAGTCTTTTTTGTCGTTAAGCTTTTGCATTCGTAATCATCACTTTTTGCTTGACAAGTGTAGCACAAATCGCTTATACTGAAGTTGTAAGCATGCTCATTAAAAATCTATCAATCATCTTGTAGACGAGGCCAGCGCCTCGTCTACGTAGCTGAGGATGATCATCCTCAGCTACAAATCCGCTTAAAAAGAACAATCCCCTCTAAAACGTCGACACCAAATTAACAAGAAACCAGCCCCCAAAATTTCTGTATTACGAACTGAACATTCCCCACTTAGTCAACTTCCGTTATATTTTTGCATAGATAAGCCAAAAAATAGGCGTGACACCACTTGACAGTTGAAATTCGAGAAACATCCCACCAAAAACTTCGCGGGTTCAAGTTTGCAACTTGAACCAGTCGTTTGGGTTTTCAGCAGCAACGCTAATTCTTGGTTTGCCGCTGAATAAAGACATATGTCCCAAAAATCACAAAAATCCCAATCGTCTCAAAAATCCCCCTAAAAACCCGTGTGACAGAATTTTTTCTAAGTCTTTTAGTCAACTTTGGCTGACATGAGCCCTAAACTCCTGAATTTTCCATACCAATCCGTCAACGAGAACCCCAAAAATCAGAAGAACCCGAAGAAAACTATAAACAACCCATCGACGTTTTGCAGAACATCCCAACTTGAAAATCATGTCACGAGACATGATTTTCCAGACAGCAGCCGAATAAAGCCACTCTGTAAACTTCGTACTATTCGCTATTCTATCGCCAGCTCCCCGATCACTTCTACCGTCTGCATATTAGCTGCTTTGATCTTATTCATAGATATAGTATAAAGGTTCTCACCCATATAGATAATCCGGTGAATCTGGTCTTCGTAGGATATCCAACCCGCATCTTCCAAAGAAGCGGTGTCAACACTACTAATCTCTCCCCGCTTCTTAAAGCCATTTTGCAGGGTAATATCGTAAACCATCGCCCCATCAAATGTTATATCGCCGTTGCTCCACCAATCGCATTCATCTTCTTCACCACAGTCTTCCTCTTCATAAACAGTGATCGGAAAAGCTAGCAGTCCCTTCTCTTTATCAAACAGAAGCGCTTTATGGTCATTTAATAGCTCGGAATCAGTATAGCGATCGCCAATGGTTTCTTTAAACATCTCAGCCGGGTTAGCTACATCGCTGACATCAAACAGGCTCATCTTAAATCCTTGGAAGAATCCGTCTTCATCTGCCTCTTTACCAAATCCAATCAGGTGAGTATCGTCATAAGGATGCAGATAATTTGAATAGCCGGGAACCTTCAAATAGCCAAGCACCTGCGGGCTAGCTGGGTTGCTCAAATCAATAACGAATAGCGGATCAACCTGCCGAAAAGTGACCATATAGGCCCGATCGCCCATAAACCTAACGGAATAAATCCGCTCGCCCGGCGCCAGACCTGCTAATGAGCCGATCTGCTGCATATTCTCGTCTAAGACATAGATATTATTGATCGTCTCACCACCAGACCATCTAGAGCTCTCTTCTCCCTCTTTGTTACTGGTGGTAGCAATACGGAATTTGCCGTCCTGCTCATCCATGGAGAACTGATTAAGCGTGTAGCCGGGCACTTCACCAGACACCTTAAACTGTATATTTAGCCCATCTAGGCCGAATTTGTAGACCGTGGTCTTTGGCTCCCAACTCCACCAAGAATAATCGTTAGCGGTAGCAGCTATATAAAGCGCGTTGGGTGACATATAGACATTTTCCGACGAGCCCAGATAGACCTCTTTGGTGATATCTTGGTTTGGGTCATCTAGAGGAATAGCCGAAACAACCATATAGTTGCTAACCTCCTCCAAGTCGGAAAAATAATGAATATCGCTGCAGCCGCAAGCCGGGCGGAAGCCGCCGACTTCGCTAGAGTCTTTTACCTGCGGCAGCAGCAGCCGCGGCTCAGATATCACACCAAAATAGTTCTGAGACTTATTGATCACTAGATAAACCGTGCCGTAGGCGAGCCGAGAAGTGCTATAACTGCCTTCATAGGAGATCTCGCGCGCGACTTCCGGAGCAGCCCGGTCAGTGATGTCCACCAGATAGACCTTGGTCAAATCACGACTAGGCGTCCAAAAGGAAGAAGCAAGAGCTTCCCAGCTAACACCCTGTGTTGCTATTGCCTCTTTAATTCCTTCTATCGTCGCTTGAGAGGCAGTCATTTCCTCCCATGAGCTACCGATAACCACAAGCATATTATCTTCAAGCAGAAGCTCTGTGGGGGAGAAATTCTCATCATCAAAAGTCAGATAGGCCACTTGGGCCAGCTGGTCGGCCGGATAAGCCTGCACAATCCGCACGGTGTTATCCTTGACCCCATAGATATACTGACCATCATTTTTCACAATATCGGCTTCATCGACACCGGCTACCTGCACATTGGTCTGTGAATATTCATCGGCTGGTGCCTCGCTCTCACCATCATTAGTATCAGCTCCTCCACCCTTGCCACCCTCCATGGCAGCCGCAGGTACAGCCACCTCTTCCTTCATCACAGCCATGTCTGTCAGTGCATAGCGACGATTAATGCTACCAGCGCTTAGCTTAACAGCCTCGCTTAGCTGCTGGCACGAACTAATTTGGCCAACTCCCCCGCTTGTCAGATTGCCCGTTTGTAGCTCCAGTTGGATCAGACTTTTGGTCGGACGATCAGTCTTATTTTCCACCACCCGGTAAAGCATCTCCGCCAGCTCAGCTCTGGCCAACCTATGATCAATCTTATCCACAGTGGCTGGAATAGCCGCTTGTCCTTCCATTACTTTCAAATAAGGCAAATACCACTGCTCGCCATCTCCCGCGCCTTCTACGCCCAAGCCGCGCACCTTGACCAACATTTTGGCAATCTCTGGCAGATTAACATTATCATCCGGCCTAAAATTTCCATCACTATAACCAGTGATGAATCCTTGCTGCTGGGCATAGCAAACATAAGGGGCAAACCAGGAATCTTTGGGGACATCCCGAAAACCACCCGTAGTCCAGTAGGAATCCAGACAGCTATTCCCCGCATCTGTATTAAAATTAGTTTTGGTTTGTAAGATCATCTTTAGCGCCTCCGCTCTGGTAACTTCCACTTCTGGCCGGAAATTGCCGTCGCCAAAGCCACTGACCGCCCCGGCAGACCGCAAAAACTCCACGGCCTCAGCGTTTAGATGATTACTAGAAACATCACTGAAACTTCGCGCCGACGAAGGCAAGACTAAAGAAAAAGCAAAAACGCCGACAACCGCTAAAGCAGAGATGACTTTCTTCATGGGACATTGATTAGATGATAATAGAAAAATCCCTTCCTATATATTATACGGGATTTCGGGAGGAAAAGTAACAGGCAATTCGCTAGGGACTGCACCAGTTAAGTGTGGGATTTATGATTAAGATAAGATTGCAGCACTTGGCAGCGTGTTTTGTAATCTCTGACATTATACCTGAACATAAACTCTGGTAAATATTCTTTGATGGTTTCT
>Ga0265297_10005069_pt1 | contig 20601 bp, 21 predicted proteins | sample Munlanlwell13791_FD_192502 | JGI IMG/M metagenome (GOLD analysis project Ga0265297, IMG submission 192502) | Leachate microbial communities from a municipal landfill in Southern Ontario, Canada - Leachate well 137-91 | ecosystem: Engineered > Solid waste > Landfill > Unclassified | place...
TTTCAGGCTGACAGACTTCGCAGCGCCGGCGCTGTTTCCGCACAGATCAGCGACATCGGGAAGAAAAGAGATCTTCGCGCCCTTCGGACCAGCGGAAGAAAAATACAAAAAGTTATTTCCCTTTATCATACTCGAATACTTCTCCAGCCTGGCGGCCAGTTCATAACCCTTGCCGTCTTGCGTTGATCTGTAATAGTAGCCGTAACGGCAGCCGGATTTGAAATTCTTCGGAAATAAAGGGTCGAAAAAATCCTTAGACGCAACGCTTTTAAGCCCCGAAGAAAGATTCGAGCAATAATAACGATCGCCGCTATCTTTAATCCCGGCAACACACCAGCTCGTTTCTATGGGATACACGCCTCTGATTTTATAATAATTATCCAAATCTGAACGCAGGCTGGCGAGCGCGGCCTCGCGCAAATCGTTGCGAGCGGCTATTTTGTGGTCATTGAAAACCACGAAGGCTATACCCGCCAAAATGCCGATCACAACGATCACCGTCAAAAGCTCCAGCATTACAAAACCCGCCCGGCCTTTTTCCATGGCGAGGATCTCCCGGAATTTACGGTCTAACGCGTCAAATAAGTTAAAACTTTTTGAATGGCTGGCTGTCATCCTTTATTTCTATGATAAAGAATACTTTCGTATTTGCTATTAAAAATTACATATCTTGGCCCGCTTGCTTTGGTCATCGCGTTTGCCCGAAAATCCCGATCAAATAAAAGCAAGGCAAATACCGGAGACGATCAGAACCAAGGCGGAAATTTTCTGCAAGATCGCGAATTTGGAAAATTTTTCTTTAAAAAAATCGAATTTAAGCGAAAGCAGGATGGTGAAAAAAAATAAGAAGATATATTGCACTCCCTGAAGCGCGGCTATAAAAGACAGCTGCGCGGCCGGGGCGAGAGAGATCGATAAGCTCTCAAAAATGAATCCAACGCCGCCCGCGACTTGGGTCAAAACAAAAATTCCAATGTTCGACCTGTTAAAAGACGGCTTGGAAGAAAAAGCTTCGGAAACCGCCGCTTTTGCAAAAAAGACGGAGGCTCCCAAGAAGCTTCCTATCCTCATCCAGATAAATCCCTGCCAAAAATCCTGGCTTTGAAAAACCATCTTCGAAAGATTATAGCTCAAAGCAAAAAGCGCCCCGGCCAGAACGATTATTTTCAGGTTTTCTTTAGCCGGCGATTTGCCCTTTTCCCAAACCGCCGCCAAGCTGCCGAACAAAAGAAGGAAAAAAGCCGCTATATTCCTTATTGAGAATATTTCCCTCGAATCGAAAAACAGGGACGAAAATAAAAGCGTAAAGATCGCGATAAAACCTCCCAAGGCCGGCATAGCCCTTGAGATCTCGCAGGCTTCCAGCGCGCTGTATAAAAAATAAAGGCCGTATATATAAGCTATCCCCGCGAATAAAGCCAAAGCCGCTTGCCCGTATCCGGGAAAAGAAAATCCTACGAACGGTATCAAAAATAAAGCGAAGGCTCCTCCCGTTGCCACCCAAAAAGTATAACTTTGGGGCTTGGGCGGTCCGGCCAAAACGAACTTATCTCCCAAATTACCCAAGGCAAACAAAAAATAAGCGGTTATGGCGGCGGCCAGCCAAAGGAATATCATTTTTCTATTTCTTCTTTTATTCTTAACGCGCCAAGCTGCTCTCCTTCCACGAAAGCCTGCATCGCGGCCTCGGCCAGATAGCCTTGGCCAATCCAATCAAAAAGCCACTGGCTGGTATAGTCGGGGTCCTCTTGATTGATCCCGAAGCCGGATTTCAATATCCATCTCTGGTTAAAATCTTCCTGCGATCCGATGGGCGGGGCGACAATGATCGGCAGCCCCAAAGCGGAATAAAAAGAAAGTTCGCTGGGCTTGGTCCACAAAACATCGGTGGTGCGCAGCGCCTTGTTGAACCAATCGAAATATCCGGAGATCGACTTGCCAAAAATGATCTCAATGTTCCCTCCCAGCTCGTTTTCCAAACCGATCTGTTTTATTTTTTCCACAAAATATTCCCTGGACGATTCCCTGGTGCCGACGGATAAAATGACTTTCACCGATCCGAAAATTATTTTTTCTTTAAGGCTTTTCAATATTTTCATTCCCGTTTCTTTTTGCGCTCCGGCGCCGCCCATAGAAAACATTATCGTCAGCGGATGGCCGGACTTCTGGGGAAGCTCTCCCAAATGTTTTTCTATCAAGACCTTATAGCGTTCCCTGTAGCGGCCGTTGGGATCCAAATTCAAAAGGCGCTTGCGGAAATCCTCTTTCAATATTTCCATTTTCTCTCCGCCTATGTTTTCCAGCGGCAAAGGAAATCCGGTAAGAATTATGTTCGACTGGTTGATCCCGTAAGATCCCAGCCTTTGAACAACGCGCTGGTTCGGAGCAAAATATTTTATCCGCGTTGTATACGGGTTCAACGGCGCCCACGCCCTCGCTATATCCGCGTCGCAAATTATGCAATAAATATCCCCCGGATAACCAAAAAACTCGGCCATGAAAGCCACATTAAAAAAAGTTGTGACAAAAGGAATTCCCGGATGTTTTTTGGTCAGCTTGGCGATCAGATCTTTTCCCCAGCCGCTTTTCAAAAAACGGTAAACCTGGTTGACGCTGAAATTCGATTCGGAAAGATCTCTCTTTGGATAATAGCTCAAGATCTTTTGGAAATAATCCATTATTAAAAAACAAAGACCGCCGATGACCGGCACGCCCTTCAAGCGCGAAACGAACTCATAGAAATTCCGGCTGCTCTCCCAGATCATCTTATCCCCGTCAGGTATGCCGTCATAATCATTGGCATCGATTATTTTCAGTCCGGGGGCCAAAAATTTCAAAGGATAAGCGGTGCGCTGATGGCCGTATCCCATGTTAACATCCACTATCCAGGCTTGAACATCCTTGTTTCCCGAACCCGCCGGCTCTTTGCCGCGCGAAGCGGGCTTTATCGTTTTTCCGGCAGAATTATTTTTTAACGCCATAAATTTCGTTTTTTATTACGGTTCAACGGATCAACTATAATTTTAGATTATTCCGCGGCAAAATCAAAATCCTCCCGCGTCCACGCGAATTCCGATTCATTGATTTTTTGCGTATATTCGCCAAAGTTGATTATTCTTTTATCAAACAAATCTTTCAGCCCCAGCAGATAATTCGACCTTATTCCGGACAAAGATAATTTTCCCCCGAAAATCCTGACATCGTCAATCCTGCCGTGAAATCCGCTCCCGGCATAACCGCAACCTATGGTAACCGGCTGGGTGCTGGTGCTCGCATCCTGCCATGAACTTCCGCCCTCCCCCTTATTGTAGCCGTTGACATAAAGCTTGATGGAATGAGCCGCCGTATTCCGCGTCAGCACTAAATTAATCCAAGTATTATTTTTAAAAACATTGCTCCAGCTCCTGGACATATAACCCGACACCTCCCCGCCGTTGGGACCCTGAAAATAAGAAAGAGACCCGCTGGTTTCCTGGGTCAAAGCGAATTCCCCGCCGTAAGCCTTATCTATGGGGTTCTCTCTCCCTCCCGCGACATTGGTCGGATAAACCCACATTGAGATCGTCATATCGCCCGTCAGCTGCAAATTCTGCGGATTGCCGGCGCTGAAGCAATCGGCCGTGCCGTCGAATTCCAAACATTGGTCCAGCACGCAATCCGCTCCGGACTTGTACTGCGGGTCGCCGGAGATCGTTCCGTCGTTTCCCCCTAAAGAGTCTTGGGCGGTTCCGTCGATTCTCCACTCCGAGATCATCGAACTTAGAAGCGAATTCCTGGCAGAAGCCGCGAAAACTTTTCCCTTGGCAATGTTGGCCGCCTCCGTGGCCCCCGACATGCTCACCACAGCCAGCCCGGCCAGAATGCCCACGATGGCGATGACAACCAAGAGCTCGATCAGAGTGAAGGCTTTTTCTGTTTTGGATTGCCGGCTATTTGTTGGTTGCATAGGTTGAGTTCAGGTTGGCTAATCTCTGCTGGTAATCTTCATTTGTAATTTGTCCGTTGGCCAGAAGCTTGTCGAGGCCAGCGACATACTGGTCGCGGACAGCGGAAGCGGTCATGGCGGCGCTGTAAACGCGAACTTCGTCTATGGAGCCGTTGAAAAATGTAGAAGAAGTGCCGTCTCCCCTTGCTCCGATCCTATTATTATAAGTCGTCCCGGAGCCAATATTCGTTGAACCATTGCTCGGGGAAAAAACACCATCTTTATAAAAAATTCCTGTCGAACCTTTAACGCTATAAACGATATAAACCCATTGATCAAAAGAGATAACAGAATATGTTGATTGGTTTATAACGGCAGACCCTCCCCTATTGAATAAAACACCATATTTTTGAGTGACATCATCGGTGATGATCTGAAAATTATTAGACGAATCGGGGATCAAGCTAAGAACACGGTCATTATCATATACTGAATCTCTCTTGTTTATCCAAAAACTTACTGTAAAATCATTTGCTAAATTAACTGCGTCAGAGGACAAACTCACATAATTATTCGTCCCGTTGAATTCCAGGCATCCTCCCGACACGCAGTCAGAGCCAGATCTTCTAGCCGGGCTGTTAACCAGTGTTCCGTTGTTGGTACCGACCGTATCTGTCGCGGCCGATCCGGAAACTTCGTCAAATTTCCATTCGGAAATCCGGTTGCCTAGTAATGAGTTGTTCACGGAATTGGCGAATACCTTAGACTTTGCTATCTTCGCGGCGGTTGTCGCTCCCGACATATTCACCACCGCCAAGCCGGCCAGAATCCCCACGATGGCGATGACCACGAGGAGCTCGATGAGAGTGAAGGCTTTTTGCGTTTTGGGTTGTTGGTTATTCGTTGGCTGCATAGGTCAAATTTAATTTTGATATCCTCTGCTGGTAATCCTTTTCGGTGATCTGGTTGCTGGCCAGAAGCTTGTCCAGCCCGGCCAGATACTGTTCGCGAATCACGGAAGCAGTCAAGGCGGAATTATAAATACGGACCTCGTCCACAATAGCGGAGTTGGAGTATTCACTGGCGGCATCGCTGCCTACATATAATTTACCGTCTATCATGCTCGGAGTTGCCGAAGTACCAAAAGTCAAAGACTGCAAAATTCCGTTGATATACAATTTTGTTGTACCGGCACCGATCGCCCCAGGCGTCTTGGTCGCGACAAAGTGATACCATTGCCCCGTAGTGACAGCCCCTGAAGCAGTGCTTCCCGTGTTTGCTACGCCGCCAAAAAAAGCCACTCTCACAACGCTGCTGTCCGGAGTAAATTGAGAGAGAGCAAAACCCTGCAAGGTTCCTGTTTGGCCAAAGGATACCAACGTATGATAGCCGCTGTTATTCAGTGAATTGAATTTAGCCCAAGCCGAAATTGTTGCGGCAAAATCGCCGCTCGATCCGGCATTATTGGCACTCACGACATAATTACTCGTCCCGTTAAATTCCAAACATCCTCCCGACACGCAGTCAGCGCCCGACTTTCTGGTCGGATTATTGGTCAGCGTTCCGTTACTGGTGCCGACCGTATCTGTCGCTACCGATCCGGAAACTTCATCAAACCTCCATTCGGATACCCTATTGGCCAACAATGAGTTATTCACGGAGTTGGAAAATACTTTCAGTTTCGCTATCCTCGCCGCCTCCGTCGCCCCGCTCATATTCACCACCGCCAGCCCGGCCAGAATCCCCACAATGGCGATAACCACGAGGAGTTCGATGAGCGTGAAGGCTTTTTGAGTTTTGAGTTGTCGGTTATTCTTTGGTTGCATAAATTGAATTCAGATCGGCTAACCTCTGTTGATAATCTTGTTGGGTAATTTGGCTATCCGCCAAAAGCTTGTTTAACCCGGCAAGATAGTCTTCTCTAGCTTGAGAAGCGGATATAACGCTTTTATATATACGAACTTCATCGATAGAACCCTTTAAATATGTTCCCGTCGGCCTCCTCCCAATGTTCATTTCATCGCTAGCCCAGGTCCAATAATTGTTTGCCCCCGTGGTCGTAATTTGAGAACCATTAAGCCAAAATGTCGAATTTTCGGAAGAGTCATAAGTAACCGCTATATGGTTCCAAGCATCATTTATAAAAGCATTGCCGACATTGAATATCGGTTTTGCTTGCGCGACATCTCCAACTCTGACAATAAAATAATTATTTCCGCCCGAAACGTAAAATCCTAACCCTATTTTTGAAGCATAATGTCCCAAAATCACTTGAGAACCATTAGCAAAAGATCCTTTGACCCATAATGAAATTGTAGCAGGGACAGACGGCAAATCATCATTAAAAATTGTTCCCAAATTAATATAACCATTCGTCCCATTTAAGTCCAAAGAATACTGGCCGGTAATACCGTTTCCTGCCGGAGTGCTGGTCGAATACACCGCTCCCCCCGAAACAGTCCCGTTATTGTTGTTCCCCGAAGAATCATTTGCATTCTGGCCGTCGAAATTCCACTCGCCCGCCAAGCTTGTCGCCATACTGTGCTGAATGCTGGCGGCGAAATTTTGGGCTTTGACTGCACGGGCCCTGTCCGTCGCTCCCGACATGCTCACCACCGCCAAACCCGCCAGAATCCCCACGATGGCGATCACAACTAGGAGTTCGATGAGCGTGAAGGCTTTTTGCGTTTTGGGTTGTTGATTATTCGTTGGCTGCATAAGTTGAATCGAGATCGGCTAACCTTTGCTGATAATCTTGTTCTGTTATCTGGTCATCGGCCAAAAGCCTGTCTAGCCCGGCCAGATAATCTTTGACAATTTGACTGGTTCTCATCGGCTGGCTGTAAATTCTGACATCATCGATCATCCCGCTGAATCTCTCCCCGTCTCCCGCGCTTAAAGCTCCTATGCGCAAAAATTCCCAATCGGCAGCATCGGCGCAAACTCCTCCAGTTCCGACTTTATTGCCATCAATATAGTAAGTGAAGCCATTGTTGTAGACGGCCGCCACATGCACCCATTTATTCGGGGGCACAGAACCGACTGACCCGCAGGGATAAAAGCCAAGTCCATTGGCGGGATAAATATATAAACCATCATCGTTATCGGCATTTACTTGGACTATCACGCGCCAACCGGAAGTTTTTTTATCATAAACCCAAGCTTCCATTGTCCATACTCCCTGGCTGGTGCTCGCGAAATTCGTGTCCACCCAGGTATTCGATCCGTTAAAATTCAAGGAATATCTGTTGGCAACGCCGTTGCCGTAAGGAGTACTGGTAGAATAAGTGCCGTTATAAACAGTACCGTTGACTCCCTTGCCCGAAGAGTCGCTGCCATCTTGGCTGTCAAAGTTCCAAATGCCTATGGGATCAGCCGCCAAAAAATGCTGGGTGCTTCCGGACAAATTCAAACCTTTCGCTATCCTCGCCGCCTCCGTCGCCCCGCTCATGCTCACCACCGCCAGTCCCGCCAAAATCCCGACAATGGCGATCACAACTAGGAGCTCGATCAAAGTAAAAGCTCTTTCCCTTTCGGGTTGTCGGTTATTCTTTGGTTGCATAAGTTGAATCGAGATCGGCTAACCTTTGCTGATAATCTTGGTTTGTGATCTGGCCGCTGGCCAAAAGCTTGTCCAATCCGGCAGCATATTGCTCGCGGATGGCGGAAGCGGTCAAAACATTGTTATAAAGTCTGACTTCATCGATAGAACCTTTAAAAAAATATGCCGGGCCGGGCCTGCCGCTGATCTGAAGATAATAAGGCGTCGATCCGGCAAGGGCGGACGTGGTGTATGTTTGCGGACTGCCTGTCAAGGCGCCGTTTATATAAAAACGGGCCTGCTTGGTCGAACCGGCGAAAGTGATCACAAGATGATACCAATTATTGACCTTCCAATCGAAATTGACTCCTTGAGATTGATACGACCCGCTATTCGCTTTATAAAAATATAATGCTCCCGGACCCAGATACATTTCCCAATTAAGATAATGCTTGCCGACGATATACGACCCTATTTCGGAAGTGGGATATATCCAAGCCTCGACCGTAATGGCATCTGTTATATCCAAACTTGCATCGCTCCCGCAATTCACATAATCATCCACCCCGTCAAACTGTAAACAATTTCCCGATACGCAGGACGATCCGCTTCTCCAGCCGTCGGTGGAGCCAAAGTTAAAATTATTAAGAAACCCATTACTGACTCCTACCGTATCTGTAGCAACAGTGCTCGTTCCTTCGTCAAACTTCCACTCCGACACGCGATTACCCATCAGAGACGATCTGATGGAATTGGAATAAACCTTCAATTTGGCTATCCTCGCGGCTTCCGTCGCCCCGCTCATGCTCACCACCGCCAGCCCGGCCAGAATCCCCACAATGGCGATGACCACCAGAAGCTCGATCAGGGTAAAACCCGATCTTAACGAAAAATCAGCACTTTTATTTTGAGCGAATTTGCAGAACATTAATTATTGATTTTATCAAATTTTACACGAATTAAAAAGGAAAAAATCCTTATCTGGTGTGGATAACCCTAGAGCTTCCCGCGGCTTATAATTTACGGTTTCAGGACAAATACCCTGTTTCCAAAAACCTGTGTTTCCTCCGCCAGACAAACACCCAGGCAAACAACAAAACATAGATAAGAAAAATCCAAAAAGGAGATATTCTCAATGCCAGTTGGGCGAATGGCAGACCAGCGCAAAGATCGATCGTTTTGGTACAATACATAAGAAGCGCGGCAACCGGCCAGGACAGCACCCAGCCCAAAAACGGCCAGATGATCCCGGCCAAGATAAAAATAGATCCGAAAGCCATAAGCCAGGGAATGGCCGGCAAAACCAAAATGTTGGCCAGCGGAGCTACCAGCGAAAAATAACCGAAATTATAAATAAGGACGGGCAGGGTTATGATCTGGGCAGACAATGTTTGCGACAATATTTCTTTCAGATCAAGGAATTTTTTATCAGGAATAAAATTCAATTTCTCCTTCAGCACCGGCCCTATATAGATCAGCCCGGCAACGGCCAGGAAAGAAAGCTGGAAACCGATATCATATCTTAAAAGCAGAGGGTTGAAAGCGAGCATTGCGGCGGCGGCCAGGATCATCGCCCGCCAGGCCATATTCTGCCTGCCTAAAAATTGAGCCGACAAAAACAAGCTGGCCATTATCCCGGCCCGGACCGCCGAGGCTGGCAACCCAACCAGCAGAACGAACAGCCAGATAAAGACCAGTGCCAGCCAAAAAGCTTGCTGCCTCCAAAGCCCCAAGCTTATGAACAAGCTCATCAGTATCCCGCTCAATATGACCACGTTCATTCCGGAAACAGCGGTAATGTGGCTCAAACCGGCCACGCTCATCTGCTGTTTGAAACTTTTCGGCATCAGGCTCTTGTCGCCCAGAAGCAGACCGGACAAAAGCGATCCTTCTTTTAAGGGAATATTTTCATAAACCGGCTCTTGAAATTTCTTCTTCAGGCTCAAAATATTGGAAAACAAACCTTGCCGGATCCCAAGGGATTCCTTTCCCAGAAATTCTGTTTTGGGAAAGATGATCTGCCAAGAGATCCCTTCCTTGGCAAGATATCCCGGCCAGTTAAAACTGCCGTCCGGTTCCGGCAGTTGCAGCTTCCCTTCCAGCTTCAGCTTATCGCCATAAAAATATTCCGGATAATTTCCGACAACAGCCAAAACCCGGCTGCCGGCGATATCAGCGGCCGTTTCTTCTCCGCCGGCCGAAGGACCGGACCCGGTAACAATGATTTTCAAATTCGTATAGCCCGGCCTTTTGTCCGGCTCGGCGGCCACTCTCCCGACAAGGCTCACGGCCTGCCCGGAAAGACTGGCGCTTCTTGGTCCAAGTATCTCCGACTCAAAAGACTGGAAACGAAGTACGCCCAGAACCAAAAAAACAAGGCAAAAACCGAAAACCGCTATCTTCGCCCTTTCCCAAAAAACCCCGACCAGGGCCAAAGAAAAGATAAGGATAAAAATTATAAAAAACAGAGAGAACTTAAGAAAAGAAGCCGATGCCACGCCCGCCAAAAAAGCGAAGCAAAGATATAAAAAAATTCGAGCGGGTGTCATTTAAAAATTACGACAGCTTCTTCCGGCTGTCCTAAAACCTCTTTAAGAGCGATGCCAAAAAAAAGCCCGTAAGAAAACCGCCGATATGACCCCAATAGGCCACCATATCCTCGCCGCCGTACAGTATGCCGAAAAATTGCAAAACGAACCAGATCACAATAAAAATAACGGCCGGCACCGACCAAAATATCCAAAAAAACATCAGCGGCACCAAAGATTTTATTTTATTTTTCGGGAAAAACACAAGATAGCCTCCCAATATTCCAGCTATGGCTCCCGAAGCGCCGATGGCCGGAACGGTCTTGTCTACGGCGGCCAAAGAATAAAGAAACGCCGCGCCCAAGCCGCAGGCCAAATAAAAAAACAAGAATTGCAAGCCGCCCAGCCTCCTTTCAAGGCTCTCGCCGAAAACCCACAAAAAAAGCATATTGCCCAAAAGGTGCGCTATATTGGCGTGCAAAAAAAGGGAAGTGAAAGCGGAAAAAATATTTTTTCCGGAAAGAAAAGCATCCGGAAATATCCCGTACAGGCCTATAAAACTGCCCAAATCGAGATAAGTTTCAAAAAAAATGACCGCGCTCAAAACGATCAAAAAAACAGTGACCCAGGAAGTTATTTTCGAGGAATGAGATTCGTCGTATAGCGGAATCATTGCGAGGAATTAGGAATTAGCTTGTAGCTTGTAGGGGCTTGCCTTCGGCAAGAAGCGAAACGCCTACAAGCTAATTCCTACAAGCTGAAAAAACTACAAGCTAATTCCTAATTTCCTAAGGTTCTCACTTGGCAGACGTCGAAAAACGGCTCTATTTTTTTCTGTATATCCGCGAGGAATTCCTGAGTATAAGGAACTACTTTTTCAAAGTCCGGATCAACCGTCTTTTCCGGCCGGAAATTTTGGAGAAAATACCTTTTGGCCGGAGATATCCAGCGAACGATGCTCAATATGTCTTCTGCGGTATGGACGTTGGAAACAACGGTGGTCCTGAACTCATAATCGACCTTGTTTTCTTTCAGAAGATTGATGCTTTGCTGGACATTAAAGGCGCCTTCTTGGGTGTAGCAAACTTCGGGATAGCGCTCAAAAGGAAGTTTTACATCCATGGCCACGTAATCAAGCATCTTTTCTTCTATAAGGACGGCCAGCATCATCGGATCGGAGCCGTTGGTATCAAGCTTGACCGCGTAACCCAGATCTCTTATCCGGGATATGAACTCGGGCAGGTCCCTGTTCGTTGTCGGCTCGCCGCCGCAAATAGTGACCCCTTCCAAAAGGCCTTTTCTTTCCTTCAAAAAATCGAAAAAATCTTTTTCGGAAAATTCAGGCAATTTTTTGCTCTCCTGCGGCAGCACCAGCTCCCTCGAATAACACCAAGGGCAGAAAAAATTGCAACCGGCCAGAAAAACCGTGCAAGCCAGCTTCCCGGGAAAATCTATCAACGTTAATTTTTGGACTCCGCCTATCTGCATGGATTTTAAAGACAAATTAAGAAATTATTTGGCTGATGGGATTTTCGGCAGCTTGAAAACTTTTCTCTCTTCGAATTCCTGCTGCTTGCCATTGTTCCATTGGCCGACAGGACGGTAGTAGCCGACTATTCTGGAATAAACTTCACAGGGCTGTTTGATGGTGCATTTCGGACATTCAAAATGCTCTCCTTCCAGATAACCGTGGGTCGGACAGATGGAAAATGTCGGAGAAAAAGTAATGTAGGGCAGCTTGAAATTTTCAAAAACTTTCTTTATAAGCGATTTGACGTTTTGAATATCGGATATCTGCTCTCCAAGGAACATATGCATGACCGTTCCTCCGTTATACTTGCATTGCAACTCGTCCTGCAAACCCAAGGCTTCAAAAACATCGTTCGTGTAATCGACCGGCAACTGGGAGCTGTTGGTGTAATAAGGGGTTTTCTTGGTACCGGCGCAGATTATATCGGGATACAGCTCTCTGTCTCTCTGGGCCAGCCGGTAAGAGGTCGACTCCGCCGGAGTAGCCTCAAGATTATAGATATTTCCCGTTTCGGTTTGGATCTTTACCAGCTCTTTTCTCATATGATCCATTATATCCAAGGCAAAAGCCTGGCCTTTTTTGGTGGTCAGATCCTCTCCGATAAAATTAAGCAAAGCCTCGTTCATCCCGGTAATGCCGATGGTCGAAAAATGATTGGCGAAATATTCGTTGCGGGCGGTCTTTACCTCTGACAAATAAAATCTGCTGTAAGGATAAAGGCCTTTTTCAATAAAGTGCTCGACGGTCTTCCTCTTGAGCTCCAAGGAATCCTTGGCCAGCTCTATCAACTTGGAAAGGCGCTCAAAAAATTCTTTTTTAGTTTTGGCCAGATAACCGATGCGCGGCAAATTTATCGTCACCACGCCGATGCTTCCGGTCTTGCTGCCCGAACCGAAAAGTCCTCCGCCTCCACGGTTATAAAGCTCTTTCAGGTCAAGGCGCAAACGGCAGCACATCGAGCGCACATCGTCCGGGCTCATATCGGAATTTATGTAGTTGGCAAAATAATTCGTGCCGTATTTCGCGGAAGCCTTGAATATCCCGTCAAAAGCCGGCTCGTCCCAAGGAAAATCCTTGGTTATGTTGATCGTCGGTATGGGAAAATGGAAAGGCCGGCCCTGGCGGTCGCCCTCAAGCATAGCCTCAAAAAAAGCTTTGTTAAAAACTTTCATCTCCTCGGCGAATTCCCCATAATTCTGATCCTGCGGCTCGCCGCCGATGAGCACCGGCATTTTGGCATAGACCGAAGACGGCCTAAGGTCCAGCGTGACGTTGGTGAATGGACACTGAAAACCGACCCTGGTCGGGATGGCCATATTAAAAAGAAATTCCTGCAAAGCTTGTTTTACCTGCTGATAATTAAGATTATCGTAACGGATAAAGGGCGCCAGCAAGGTGTCGAAATTGGAAACGGCTTGCGCTCCGGCGCTCTCTCCTTGCAAAGTATAAAAAAAATTGACCAGCTGCCCCAAAGCCGTCCTGAAATGCTTGGCAGGTTTGGTTTCGACCTTCCCTGCCACGCCGCCGAACCCTTTTTGCAAAAGGTCGTAAAGATCCCAGCCGCAGCAATAAGGAGCAAGCGTGTCCAAATTATGGATATGAAAATCTCCCGACATATCGGCTTCCTTGATAGCCTGCGGATAGATTTTTGTAAGCCAATATTTTTTTATCAAATAAGAAACGCCGTAGTGGTTCAATCCCTGCAAAGAAAATGCCATATTGGCGTTCTCCTGCACCTCCCAATCCAATTTCTCCAAATATTGGTCCAAGCGGTCCACTCCGGCCTCGAAGATATCCACGGCCTCCCTTATGCTGCGCCTTTGCGCGCGGTAAAGAATATACGCTTTCGCCGTTTTCACCAGCCCCTCCAAGATCAAAACCTCTTCGACGATATCCTGTATCTGCTCGATCTGCGGTACCCCGTCTTTTTTGAACCTGCGATTCAAGATATCGACTATTTTCTGGGCCAGCTCCTCGCTTTTCTCTCCGTCGGCTTCACCGGTGGACGTCAGTGCCTTAAAAATAGCTTTCTGGATCTTCTGCGAGTCAAAGGCGACGATACTGCCGTCTCTTCTCTGCACTTTGTCGATTTTGGTTTCCATTTTGGTTTCCATAGAAGGGTGTTACCGCTGATTATTTATTATAAATTTATCCCGGACTCTCATTATAGCTTTTGCAAAAAACCCCTGTCAATTTTGACAAATTTTACAAAGGTTTTATGATATTTTACCGGTCAAACAGCCTCGGAACCGCAAGCGATCACGGTCACTTTAAGCTGCCCCTTCTTCAAACTCTTGTCGAAAGAGGCTCCGAAAACGACTTTAGCCCCTTCAGGGATCTCCTTCTTCAAAAATTCCCCTATTTTGCTTACCTCGCTCAAGGAAAAATCCCCGTTCGAAGCCGCGTTGAACATAACTCCCTTGGCCTTATTCAGCGGGAAAACAACTATCGGAGAAGAAATGGCTTCCTTGAAGGCCTGCCCGGCCCTCTCTTTTCCTTCGGCAACGCCAGTCCCGAAAAATGCCATGCCGCCTTGAGCTAGGATCTGCTTTATGTCCGCGAAATCAAGATTCAATATTCCAGGATTGAGAACTATCCCGATGATGCTTCCTATCGCATCCTTCAAAACATCATCGCACTTGGCAAAAGCCTCCTCTACCGTAGCCTTTGGCGAAACTATTTTCGAAAGCTTGTCGTTTCTGATGACGATCAGCGTGTCAACTTTCTTTTTTAATTCCTTCAAGGAGCTCAAAGCTATGCTCTTTCTCTGGCGGCCCTCAAAAGCAAACGGCAAAGTCACGACTCCGATAACGACGGCGCCGGTCTTTTTGGCCATCTCGGCAAGAACCGGAGCCGCGCCGGATCCCGTTCCGCCTCCCAGACCGGCCGATAAAAATATCATATCCGCTCCCTGCAAAGCCCGGCCGATCTCCTGGCTGCTTTCTTTGGCGGCCATTTTTCCGACCTGCGGATCCATTCCTGCGCCCAACCCCAGCGTTAATTTTTTGCCTATCCTGATTTTCTGATGGGCGTCTTTTTTGGCCAAATCCTGGGCATCAGTATTCAAAGCGATCAACTCGACATTCTCAATGCCGGATCTCATTATGCGGTCAACGGTATTGGAACCGGAACCTCCAACCCCGACAACTTTTATCTTCGCCCCTGAAAATTCCATAATCTTTATCTCTAACCATTTACTGCTGATTATTTTAAACCATTTAATGAAAAAAGGCGATTAAGCCTTCATCATGATGTAAAAAAGGACGCCCTTGCGCGGCTTGATACGCTTAAGATCATTGATCCTTTAAGGTTCAAACGCTTTAAATATTTTCTTGACCATCCCGAATATCCCCTTTCCCGGCATTTCCGATCCGATATTCAGCCCTCCTCCGATCCTGCCCTCGACGATCAATCCGCAAACAGTGGCCAAAGAAGGATCGTTCTCCATTCCGATAAAACCTTGGGCGCAACCGATGCGGGACGGAAGCTTTAATATTTTTTTGGCCGCTTCCACGGCGATCGGCAATTTAACGCCTCCGCCGGTAAGGACTATTCCTGCCGGCAAGAGCTCCTGGCGGCCGACTTTTTTCAACTCTTTTTGCGCCAATTCGAATATTTCATAGATCCTCGCTTCAACTATTTTTTTTACTTGTTTTTGTGAAAAATCGAGATAATTTTTCTTTCCGATTTCTTTTTCGAGGGCCTGATTTTTATATCCCCTCGCGCCGGCATGGACCGCTCCTTCGCCGATTTCGATCTTTTTCTTTTTTGATCTTTTCTCCGGATCAACCGCGCTGAATTCTCTTTTTATCCTCTCGGCGATGTCTATTTCTGTTTTCAAACCGATAGCGATATCGTTGGTAATATTGGCCGAACCGACCGGAAAAACAGCCATATCCAATAAGTTTCCTTCTTCGTAAACGGTCATACCGGAAGTATTCGCGCCTATGTCCAAAACCGCGACGCCTAATTCTTTTTGGCCCGGAGACAAAACCGCGCTGGAAGCGGCCAAGGGCGAAGGGATCATACTGCCTACGTCCAAACCGGCTTCCGCCACCGCCTCCGTTATATTCTCCACATCCAAAGAAAAGATCGACAATAAAAGGGCTTCCAATTCAAGCCTTACCCCCTGCAATCCCAGCGGTTTTTTCAGGTCCGCTTCGCCGTCCAAAATCCAGCTTCTCGGAAAAATACCAAAAACCTCTCGGTTTGAGGGTAAATTTATCTTTTGGGTTTCTTCAAGAATGCGTTCGATGTCCTCCTGGTATATTTTCTGGTCAGCCCGGGAAACGGAAATAAGACCGCGGTTAGGGACCATCTGCATTTTCGAACCGTTGATATTGACGAAAACCTCATCTATGCGCTCATGGCCCTTCGGAACTTTGGCCAGCAGGCTTGAGATCTTTTCGGCCGCATCTTTTGGGCTTCCGACCCGGCCTTTCTGAACGCCGAAAGAACTTATCCTGTCCGAATGAAAGACCTCCAATTCCCCGGTTCTGGGATTTTCCCGGACCGAAACGATCTTTATCGTATCGCTGCCGATATCCAAGCCGGTGATGATCGAAGGTTTTGACATAAAAATTTTATTGTCTGCTTAGAAAATTATTTGAACGATCTGCAAAGATAGCATTCCTGCTTCTCCTGCATGATCTTTTCCTCCGCTCCGCCCTTTTCATGATCGTAACCCAAAAGGTGCAAAATGCCGTGGATCAAAACGAAGCTCAATTCTTTTTCAAGACTGTTGCCGTTCTCTTTGGCCTGCGCTTCGACATAATTGGGACAGATGACCACTTCTCCCAGCGGATAGATCTCAAGAGCCTCTTTTTCGATGCCATCGTCGCAGCCCTCGAAAGAAAGGACATCCGTCGCCCCATCCTTTCCGCGGTATTTTCCGTTCAGCTCTTTCATTTTTTCAAGACTGACGAAAACCACCGACAATTCGCATTCCTCGCAAGCTCTTTCAGCGCGCAAAACATCCTCGGCCACCTTTCCAAGGAAATTTTCGTCGATCTTGAATCCGGTCAAATTATTGATACCGATCATAACCTTGTTGTTAGCAATATTTTACCAAATAGCAAGGTTTAGGGCAATTGTTGAAAAGATTGATCTGTAAAAAACAAAAAGGACCTCTTCAGGGTCGTTTTTAAATTTAGTTTGTCATTTTATTCTAAATCGCCGAATCATCAACATCATTTAAGGCAATTTCGGCAGCCTTCTCCGAAACGCCGAATATCTTCGACACTGGCACGGCAAGATAAGAGTTTATGGTTTTTCTGTCTATATTTTTCAAGCCCTCGCCGCTCTTCTTGATAAGCCTTTTCTTTTCAACAAGCAACCTATCCCTAGGAAGCAACAGATAACTCGCAAATTTATTAGCTTGCGTCTCCAAGTAGCCATATTCTTCTTGCGGCACTTCTTCTATAAACCTATAGAAACCTTCTACGTTTTTAATTTTAAAATCCGTATAAATATCTCTATGTAAAATAAAGTGACCTATCTCGTGAGCAAGCGAAAATCTCAAACGATTTTTATAACGGTCATCTGAAAACCTTTCATCGTCAACTAAAATGGATTTCCAGTCGGAAGTTATCAAAGCGTCTGTATCACATAGTTTTTGCAATGAAGGAAGAGGAATAATGTCTATTTTCAACTTAATCTCTATAATATCTTCTATCTCGACAGGGACAGAAACACTTTCAATTTTTTTCCTGAACAAACATACTCTTTCATTAATTCTAGAGTTGTTTAAAAGTGGAATAATAATCTTTCTGTAGTCTCTTTCAGGCATTACGTATTAACCTTATCAATCGATCAATCTCCTCTTTGGTCGGCTTTTTATTGCGGAGCGTTCTAAAAAATGCCGGCAAATATTTCATCACTTCGGCATCGGATAGAATATCTCGAGGTATGATGCCTTGAGCTAAGATTGCCTCGTCTATAAAGTCTTGCACTTCTTTCTTCGTTTGGACGCCCAGAACTTTAGCCCACCTAGCCAATATTTTTTCATCGGACGGAGGAGGTATCTTTCCTCTTTCTATTTTGCTCCAATTGCTTGGATCGTAGCCGGTCAATTGACATGTCTTTCTCAAACTTAACTCCTGCCTGATCCTCATTTCCTTTAGGCTCTCTCCGAATTTTTTTGCAAAATTGTTAGGCATAAAGCTTAAAAAAGTTTTATTGATTAATGTGGTATTATTTTACCACAAACAAACTTCAAGTCAAGCTGCTCCTTCCCACTCTTTGAAAAACTGTTCCAAATATTTTTCCAGGAATTTATGCCTTTGAACGGCTATTTTCCTGGCGGTTTTGGTGTTTAGGCGGTCTTTCAATAATAAAACTTTTTCGTAAAAATGATTGATCGATGAGCTTTTGTTTTTCTTGTAGTCCTCGAAGGTCTTATGGAATTTCGGCTTAATATTCGGATCATATATCTCTCGGCCGACGGATCCGCCGTAGGCAAAAATCCTGGCAGCGCCAATGGCGCCGATAACGTCCAGACGGTCGGCGTCCTGAACGATCATTCCTTCTTTTGTTTTTATTTTATTCTCAACCCCCGCGCCCTTGAAAGAAACATTATCAACGATCTCTCCGACCTGTTTTATTATTTCTTCGTTTATTCCTAACCCCTCCAAGAGATCCTTTGTTTTCTTCGACCCGGCCTTCTCGTCTCCATCGTTGAATTTCCAATCGGCTATATCATGCAATAAGGCGGCCAGCTCGATAACAAAAAGATCCCCGCCCTCTTTTTCGGCGACCACCTTGGCCATCTGGCGGACGCGCCGGATGTGCCACCAATCATGGCCCGTCGAATCGCCAGCCAATTCTTTTTTTACGCAATTCTCAACTTCTTTAATGATTTTTCTTTTATCCATAGAATCAAAGAACATTTTCTTGCAAATACTTTTTAAAATCATTCCAATAACCCATATTCTCGGCCCAAAATTCAAAAACTTCCTCATCTTCCATATCCGAGAGCGTTGTTTTGCATCCTTCGGGAATAAGTATCTCATCCATCGGCGTCATTCCTTTCCGTCCGGGCTTTTCGGCTAATCTGCCTTTGACCAAGCTAATGAACAGCTTCGGTTCTTTTCCCGGCTGGCAAAAAGCGATACAATCCTTGATCTCCACGGAACGGTTCTTTTTTCCTTCCATTAAATGCAGATAGCCGTCTGCCGAGAACCATTTATTGGTGTATTTCACGAACGGACCGGGGAAACCGTCAAAGGCCTCGAAATAAATTCCGGCATCGGTCAAAAAAGCCGGCGATTTCAGGTCTTTGCTGGCCCATCTTGCGGAATACAAAGCCACGTCCTCTACGCTGGTGCTTTGGATCTCCGGCGTTTCAATATCTTCTTGAACCAGTTCCAAATCCAAGCCAGCAAGCGCCCTCTCCGCTGTCGCGAATTTATACTTGTTCCCGGTCATAAAAATTATTCTCTTCTTTTCCATAAATTTTTATTCTTTCGAGCGATATTATTACCATAATCCAAAACACCCGGATTATAAAGGCAGATCCAGGGAGTTGATCGAATCCAGCGATGAGTTTATGGCGTTCATGAGCGGCGCCAGCAACACGGTGGAGAGAATAAAACTTACCAAGCTGAGCAATATCATAAGCAACAGGCCCCATTTGAAGTATTTCCCCTTGGCCGCGTCATCGGGCAGATTAGACTTGAAAAAATTCTTATACCCGATATACAAATTGGCCGCGCTCAAAATAAAAGTGGCCGCCAAAAGCGGATAGATAACTAACGGATCAAAAGAAATATCGGCTCCAGCCGATCCGGCCAATGAGGCGGAAGCGTCGTTGAGCAATTTTAGGATGTAGGGATAACAGAAAACGCTGATCACCCCCTCCGCCCCCAATGACAGATCCAAAAATCCTACAGTCTTGTTTTTGTTTATTTTCATATACTTTTACCCGGCTGTTTTTCAAAAAATTATCTGTCTCCCCCGAATTTATCGATCGCCTCTTTTATTCTTGGCAAAGCCTCGATAGCCGCCTTCTCTCCTTCCAAAATTATTTCCTCTCCTCCTTTTAAAAATTTGTCCAGTCCCAGCATGTCTATTCCCGCAACCGACGGTTCGATGACTATATCCGCGCATTTCAGGCACTCCTTGGATAAATTATGTTGCAAAGCCTCTATCGCTCTGGCCGCGGTCTCATAAACTCCTTCTTTCTTCTCGCCCTCCCGGGCCTTAAAAGCGGTTTCATTGTACAAATTCACGGCGATGACGATATCCGCTCCCATTTGCTTTGCCGCATCAGCCGGTACTGGATCGGACATGCCTCCGTCCCACAAAAGCTTGCCCTCCAGAAGCACAGATTTAAAAACCAATGGGAAAGCCGCGCTGGCCTGTACGGCCGAAGCCAGATCGCCTCCGTTCAATACCGCCGTTCTGGCAGTATCGACTTCCGACGCCACGGCGCTGAAAGGGATCTGCAATCCGTCAAAACCTGACCCCTCAAAAACCTGGACCAAAAAATTATTAAGCTTGTCCCCCTTAATCAAACCGCCGCTAAACGACGGGTCTATGACCAAATTAAGAAACTTAAAAAGATCGTTGCCCAAAGCGACCTGCTCCACGTCTTCATATTTCTTGAAAAATGCGTATAAGGCGCCGACCAAAGCGCCCGCGCTGGTTCCGGCGATAAGATCTATCGGAATATTGTTTTGTTCCAAAACCTTGAGAACGCCGATGTGCGCGTAGCCGCGCGCTCCGCCGCCGCCAAGCGCAAGACCGATCTTTGGGAGTTGTTTTATGTCCATATTTTTTACGCTTTACCTTCTTTCTCGTTCTTCAGTTCTCTTTTGATGGTCGCCCAATGAAAGATATAGAGAGGCAAACCAATAATGATCATTGCCAAGTCCGTGGCCATTTCGCTTTGGCGCTGGGCGGCTATCTGGTCGAAACCTTTATTCTGCTCCTGCCAAGCCTTATAATCGCTAACCCATTGCTGCATATCCGCCTTTTCTTGGGCAGTCAAACAAACGCTGGTGGTCGTGGCAGCAGTAGAAGTCCCGACATTGTCCGCAACAGAGGGAAATTTCTCGATCGCGGCCGGAGCGCAAAC
>Ga0265297_10005070_pt1 | contig 20601 bp, 17 predicted proteins | sample Munlanlwell13791_FD_192502 | JGI IMG/M metagenome (GOLD analysis project Ga0265297, IMG submission 192502) | Leachate microbial communities from a municipal landfill in Southern Ontario, Canada - Leachate well 137-91 | ecosystem: Engineered > Solid waste > Landfill > Unclassified | place...
TCCGCACATGGATCGGCATTATTTACACGAGGTGAAACTCAATCACTTACAACGGTTACGCTGGGTAATAAATTGTCAGAACAACTGATTGACGGTGCCTTATTCCAGAGATACGACAAATTCATGCTGCATTACAACTTCCCTTCTTTTTCGACAGGGGAAGCCAAACCCAACAGGGGACCAGGACGAAGGGAAATCGGACATGGCAATCTGGCCCAGCGAGCCCTTGAACAACTTATACCCGGAGAAGAAATCAATCCTTATACGATCAGAGTGGTTTCCGATATTCTGGAGTCGAACGGCTCCTCTTCCATGGCCACGGTTTGTGCCGGAACATTAGCTCTTATGGATGCCGGCATTAAAATACCCAAGCCAGTGGGTGGTATTGCCATGGGGTTGATCATTGACAATTCCGGCAACTTTGCCGTTCTTTCGGATATTTTAGGAGATGAGGATCATTTGGGCGACATGGATTTCAAAGTTTGCGGAACTGTTGACGGCATTACCGCCTGCCAAATGGATATAAAAGTGGATGGCCTTTCCTATGAAATCCTGGCAAAAGCATTGGAACAAGCCCGTTTGGGACGAATTCATATTCTTGGTAAAATGAACGAAGCCCTTTCTGAGCCTCGTTCTGACTACAAACCACATGCACCTCGGATTGTGAAATTTAAAGTTGAAAATGAATTTGTTGGCGCTATTATTGGCCCGGGTGGCAAAAATATCCAGCAAATCCAAAGGGAATCCGGTGCTGAAATCGTTATAGAATCTGAAGAAGTGAATGGATACAATTCCATCGAAGTGTCAGCTACCAATAAGGAAAGCATGGATAAAGCCATTGCTTGGATCAACAGGATTACTGCCAAGCCTGAAGTAGGTAAAACCTATAATGCGAAAGTAAAATCCATTGTGGAATTTGGTGCATTCCTCGAATATTTACAAGGAAAAGAAGGTCTGATGCATATTTCCGAATACTCCTGGGAAAGAATGGACACGCTTAAAGATGTACTAAAAGTTGGGGAAATGATGGAAGTAAAGTTGATCGGACTCGATCCCAAAACAGGAAAAGTGAAATTGTCGCGTAAGGCACTATTATCAAAACCGGAAAATCTTCCTCCCAGAAGAGAGTCATACAGGGATAATAGAAAATCTGATTTTTAATAAATGAACCATCTCATTGCACCCTCTGTGCTGTCAGCCGACTTCGGCAATCTGGAACACGATATCCGGATGCTGAACGAAAGTGCTGCTGACTGGATACATGTTGATGTGATGGATGGGGTTTTTGTTCCCAATATTTCATTTGGTTTTCCCGTAATGAAAGTGCTGCAAAAACACAGCACGAAACCCCTGGATGTGCATTTAATGATTGTTGAACCTGATCGCTATATCAAACGCTTTGCTGAATATGGTTCTTATATGCTTACCGTTCATTATGAAGCCTGTACGCATCTGCACCGGACCATTCATGAGATAAAAGCACATGGAATGAAAGCCGGAGTTTCCCTTAATCCGCACACATCAGTCAACCTTATTGAGGGAATTCTTCCCGATCTGGATATGGTTCTGCTTATGTCGGTCAATCCCGGTTTTGCCGCTCAACATTTCATTCCTTCCACGCTGAAAAAAATTCATGATCTTAAACAGATCATCCTGCGCAATAAGTTGAATGTTCTGATACAGGTGGATGGAGGAATCACTGTGGACAACGCTCCTGAACTCTTAAAAAAGGGAGCAGATGTTCTTGTGGCTGGCCATACCGTTTTTGCATCTGAAAATCCGAAAAACACCATCACACTTCTGAAAACAATCACTATGTAATCCGCCTTTTATTTCAAATGAAAGAGGACTTACATATCGTTCATGTTTCCGCCCATCCCGGGTGGAGAGGTGGCGAACAACAATTGTCCTATGTGTTGTCGGAACTTTCAAATTTCCCCTGTCAACGACTGCTTTTTTGTTCACGGAATCATGCCATGCATTCGTATGCGATTCAACATAAAATCCCTTATAAACTTTTCAATTCCTCTCCCTTTTTATGGCTTTATTCTGCTTGGCAACTTCACCGCATTTGCAGGAAAAAAAATGTTCATATTATTCATGCTCACGATGCTAAAGCCCATACCCTTGTTTTTCTCTCCTTTCTTTTAGGCAACAGAACCCCCTCAATCATCAGCCGGAGAGTTGATTTCCCCATCCAAAAGAACTTGTTCTCAAAATGGAAATACAATAATAATGGAATTGCAAAATACATTTGCGTTTCTGATAAGGTTCGCGAAGTGCTTATAAAAGATCTGGCAGATAAAAGCAAAGCCGTCACCATACATTCAGGAATTGATAAAAACAGATTTAATCCCGACTTGAAGTCAGCTATTTTAAGGAAACAATTCAACATTCCACCCTTTAAATTCCTTGCAGGAAATGTGGCCTCACTGGCTGACCATAAAGATTATTTCACTTTCGTTGATACTGCAGAACATGTGCTTCGCCAGTGTAAGGACATTCAGTTTCTCATCATTGGAGACGGGCCTTTACACCAGCAGGTCACGCGTTACATTCAATCCAAAGGACTTGAAAAAGACATTATTCTGACGGGTTTTCGATCCGATATTGACCAAATACTCCCCGAACTTGATGTATTACTTTTTACATCAAAAACAGAAGGCCTCGGGACAAGCATTCTGGATGCCATGGCTTGCGGAGTTCCCGTTGTAAGTACCAATGCTGGTGGTATCCCGGAGATTGTTTCACATGGCGATAATGGATTGATGGCATCTGTTGGGGATTCCGTAACTCTTGCCAATCATGTTTTAGAAATAATCCGAAACGTCTCGCTGAAAGAAAATCTTATCAAAGCAGGATTTGATACGGTAAATTCGTTTTCCAAAGAAGAAATGTCAAAAAAAACATACGAAATGTACCTCCGGATTGGAAACCGAAAAAAATGAATACCTGTTTTAAAATCCTTATTTCAAACTTGTTTCCATTGAAATTCATATTCAATAATTGTTATTTGATTAATGTTTATAATTTCGCAATTTCTTATAAAAATCGTTTAAAACAAGAAAATGAACATATCACTGATCAATAAAGTAAGAGCTGAGATTTCTTCATATGGGCTTAAAAATACCAAAGAATTATATTACAACATCAGCTATGACGATCTTTACGAGCACGAGTTAAATCCTGAGCTTGAAGGTTATGAAACAGGTTTTTTAACCGATACGGGAGCTGTTGCCGTTGATACCGGTATTTTTACTGGCCGTTCGCCAAAAGATAAATATTTTGTGATCGAAAATGAATCCAAAGATAAAATATGGTGGGCTGATCCATTGAAAAAAAGTAGTGACAACAAAGCCATTACACCGGAAATATGGAAAGACCTTTATGAAATCAGCACTGCACAATTAAGTAACACCCGCCTTTATGTAATGGATGCTTTTTGCGGGGCAAATGAAAACACCCGGATTAAAATAAGAGTAATTACCGAAGTGGCCTGGATGGCTCATTTTGTAAAAAACATGTTTATTCGACCTACGGAAGATGAACTGAAAGCCTTTACTCCTGACTTTATTATGTTAAATGCGTGTAAAACCATTAATCCGAAATGGGAAGAACACAACCTGAATTCTGATGTTTTTGTGGCATTCAACATTAAAGATAAAATGGCGTTGGTTGGCGGTACCTGGTACGGAGGAGAAATTAAAAAGGGCTTCTTTACCATCATGAATTATTTTCTTCCACTTCAAGGAATTGCTTCCATGCACTGTTCAGCAAATATGGGGAGGAATGGAGATACGGCTTTATTTTTTGGATTATCGGGCACGGGAAAAACCACTTTGTCTGCTGATCCTGACCGTTTTTTGATCGGAGATGACGAACATGGATGGGATGATGAAGGTGTTTTCAATTTCGAAGGTGGTTGTTACGCCAAATGTATTTCCCTGAGTAAGGAAAAAGAACCTGATATTTTTAACGCCATCAGAAAGGATGCCTTGCTCGAAAATGTGGTCTATAATGAAGAAACAGGAGAAATTGATTTTAACGATGCATCAAAAACTGAAAATACCCGTGTTTCTTATCCTATTTATCATATCGAAAATATCGTCAAACCTTTATCAAAAGGCTCGCATCCTAAAAAAATCATCTTCCTTACTGCAGATGCATTTGGTATATTTCCTCCTGTTGCCAAGCTTACGGAAGACCAGGCTATGTACTATTTTTTAAGCGGTTATACAGCAAAACTTGCCGGTACTGAACGTGGAGTCAAAGAACCTATGCCCACTTTTTCGCCTGCATTCGGAGCAGCTTTTCTTCCTTTGCATCCTACGGTTTACGCAAAAGAACTATCCAAAAAGATGAAAGAACATGGTGCCACAGCATATATTGTCAATACCGGATGGGTTGGAGGAGCCTATGGCGCAGGAAAAAGAATTGATTTGCCTTCCACAAGGAATATCATAAAAGCCATCCTTGACGGCACACTTGACAATGCAGAATATTATGAATTACCTACTTTTGGACTTCATATTCCACTTGAGGTTCCCGGTGTGGATCCTGCTATTCTAAATCCCCGAAAATCGTGGAAATATGAAAATGCCTATGTGAAACAGGCCTTGTTGCTTGCTGAAAAGTTTACTGAAAATTTTCAGAATTTCACCGATACCGAAGAAGGGAAAAGGCTGATTGCTGCCGGACCGAAAAACCAATACATGAAGCAATACTATGATTATTACATCAACAAAATAAATACAACTGAAAATAAATTCAAAGAAGAGATTCAGCGATTAAAAGACCAGATTTACATCCTTCAGGAAGCATTCAGCGAATACATTTCCTTCAATTCCATTGATACGGAATATAAAAAACGGTCCATCAACCGGTATTTACCTGTTGTGTTTTACGCAGGTCCCTGCAATTCCAACAAACAGGACAAACTTGATGCAATGATTAAGGAAATTATGGATAAAGCCGGTTTCAAATTCTACTTATCTGAAAGCAAAGATGAACGCTACTTAAAATACCTTGCCTTGTCCAAGGAGCGGATGAGTTTCTCGCAACAGCTCGAAATGTTGGATGCTGTAGGAAAAGCCTTTATCAATTCAAAAACAGATCCTGAACTGGAGTCTCTGGTAAAGAAATTCAAACTTGAAGCAAAAGACACCGCAAAAGTCACTTTAAAAATCGGTTCAAACCTGATCCTTAAAAACCCGGACACTGAATCTGCAAACGAATATTTGTGCAAGCATCTTACAATTGCTTCACTGATACATATTGACAAACATCCCGGAATTTTAAAGGATCCGCAAAGGCTATTCTCAGAATTGAATATCTTTTAAGTAAGAAGCCTGATACATTCAGAATAAAATTCTTCCTTTTCAACAGGAACCACTCCAACCTTTTCACAAACAAGGCCGCCCGCAATATTGGTAAGCTGCGCAAGCAGTTCGTTTTCAATTCCGCACGAAATAGCCAGCGAAGCAACAGCTGTAACGGTGTCACCGGCACCCGACACATCATAAATACTTCTCTTATGGGAGGGAACGATCAAATCCTTTATCCTGTCATTAATATAAACTCCTTCATCGGAGAGCGTTATAAAAGCTATCTGCACATTCATTTTCCTGAATAACTGCTCGGCTGCTTTTCTGATTTGGTCCATTTTTACCGGACGATCAATCTGTACATTCAAACCGGCACGCAATTCCTGAAGATTGGGTTTAAACAGTGTGCAATTCTTATATTGATGGAAATTCCTTTTTTTAGGATCAACGATGCTGGGAATATTCCTTTTATTGGCTTCATTGACCAATATCCTGATCATTCCGGCTGATAGCAATCCTTTGTCATAATCTTCAAAAACAATGGCATCACAATCATCCATAGCAGCAAGCACATTCTCAATGATTTTTTTGCTTTCTCTGCGGGTAATAAAGTCTGTCTGCTCGTTGTCAAGGCGAATTAATTGTTGTTGATTGTTGGCAATAACTCTTGATTTTACTGTGGTTTTTCTTTCTTTGCATTTCAGGATATTCCCTGAATCAATATGTTGTTTTTCAATTATCTCTTTAAGTATTTCCCCTTCCTGATCATCACCGCAGATGGAAAGCAACTCAACCTCCGCACCCAGTTCTTTAATATTCAATGCGACATTGGCTGCTCCTCCCAAACGGTATTCTTTCCTGTCAACCTGAACTACCGGAACAGGAGCTTCCGGTGATATCCGCCTGACATTACCACAGATGTAAGCATCAAGCATAATATCACCAAGAACGAGAATTTTCTTTCGACTAAAATCATCGAAGATTTTGTGAATTTTATCAGGGTTAATTTTTTCCATGTGTTATTTTAACTTGCCTAACGCAATTTTCATGCGTTTAATTGCCTCAACGATCTTTTCTTCGGAAGTGGCAAAGGAAATACGAATAGCTTCAGGTACACCGAAAGCATCGCCACTTACAGTAGATACACAAGCTTCACCAAGCAGAAACATGGCCATTTCTCCACTGTTGTTGATCGTATTTCCATTAAAACTTTTTCCATAAAAATACGAAATGTCAATTAAATTATAAAAAGCACCGTCAGGTTTGTTGTATTTGATATTTGGTATTTCTTTCAGATGTTCGATGACGATATCCCTGCGTTTGAGAAATGCATCCCGCATTTGCAGAGTGGGTGAAATATCTTCCGATACGGCAGCCAATGCAGCCATTTGGGAGATGGTGCAAGCTCCGCTGGTCAGTTGACCCTGCAGTTTATTGCATGCTTTGGCAATATAGAGTGGTGCTATTACCCAACCGATACGCCAACCCGTCATTGCATAGCCCTTGGAAACTCCGTTTACAATTACGGTGCGATCCCGCAAGTCCTCAATTTGGCCAAAAGAGCACATTTTGCCAAGGAAATTAATATGATCGTAAATTTCATCGGCAAGAATTATAATATCCGGATGCTTGCGCAACACTTCAGCCAACTCATGTAATTCCTTCATGCAATATACGCCTCCGCTGGGATTTGAAGGCGAACTGTACAAAATCATTTTTGTTCTGGGTGTTATGGCTTCTTCAAGTTGCTGTGGTGTGATTTTAAAATTATTCTCAATTTTTGCATTTATCACAACCATTTTTGCATCGGCAAGCTTGATCATTTCAGGGTATGAAACCCAATAAGGCGAAGGCACAATCACTTCATCACCTTCGTCAAGCACACTGAGAATGACATTGGAGAGCGATTGTTTGGCCCCATTGCTGACAATGACCTGATTAAAATCAAATTCGATATTAAAATCTCTCTTGTATTTTTCAACAACAGCTTTGCGCAATTCCGGAAAACCGGGCACAGGAGGATAATGGGTAATATTGTCATTTATCGCTTTAATAGCTGCTTTTTTAATATGATCCGGTGTGTCAAAATCCGGTTCACCAATACTCAGATTTATAATGTCTTTCCCTTCGGAAATTAACTGGCGTGCCATCTGGGCCATCTTCAATGTTTCTGATTCTGCCAGCTTGTCCACCCTTTTTGATATTTTTTGATTCATAATACTGTTTTTTATTGCAGCGAAATTATGAAATTCATTACGAATGCGACTTATTTTAAAAATTGATTTTGTTGGTAAAGAACTATCCTGCATGTACCAAATACATATTCTTTTCCTGCTTTATCAACACGGCAATTCTTCTTTTCATTTTCTCTTTCCACTTCAATCTGGTGAAACTTCTGATCAAAATCCCTTGTTTAATTATCAGCTGTTAAAGCTGCAGTAAGCTTTTAAGAATTTTTTTCCAAATTCAGTATTTAAATTTAATCGAATGAGAAAATCTACCATTTCAATTTACACAAATTGTAGCATCGCTATTTAAATAACGTAACGAAATAAAAACCATTCTGGCAGTCGGATTAATTCGAAGGGGGGATTGTTTTGTTAATTCCATAATTGAAATAAAAACAATATGAATCTTTGAAAAACAGTAAAACAAGCTATCTGACGATTGTTTTGAAAAATAAAAAATTTTATTGCGTATTTTTAAAACATACTATTTTTGGAGCGTCAAATTAATACGAACAAACGTATTGAAAAGCATTCAAGGAATTGTAAAGAGCATATAAAGGAATCATTTTGGAAAAGAAACGTATTGTAAAAGATTACGACAAATTATCGGAAGACGTTATCGCAAAGGTAAAGAAAGCTTATCCCCGCGGCTATGTTGCACATCTGATTAACTATACGGATATCAACGGGAACAGAGTATCTGCTTTGCCTTTTGAAACTGAGGAATTTTATTACCTGATTCGTATGACCATTCAGGAAGCACGGCAGATCATTAAGGATGATGAGGATTATGATGAACACGGTAACCTAAGGGAAGATTTCGGATCCACTGAACTTCCTGATGATGATATTTTATCGGATGTAGATATGGAAATCGTTGAGGCTGCTGAACCCGAAGAAGATATTGACGACATGAACGACATGGACGATCTTGATGATTTTGATGAGGAGGAGGAAGAGGACTTTGATGATAGCTTTGATGATTCTGACTTTGATGATGAAGAAGAGGAGGCAGATCGCAAAGACAAAGACGATGAACCTGAAGAGGATGATTTGGAGAAATATTATTAACATTCCTGTTTTAAAAAGCTTTACCTGCTCTGAAACACACTGTTTAAAAGGAATATATTTTCATCCTTATTAAAAAAACAATACCTTTGTATCAAATCTAATCGTCAATAAGGTATGCTTTTTTTCTATCACTTTGGGAAATACCTGTATTTAATGAACCGTGCTTTCGGCAGACCTGATAATCATCGGGTACTTTTTTCAAGGGTGATGCGCGAAATGAATGTAATCGGAATTGAATCCCTTGGTATAGTTCTTCTTATTTCTTCTTTTATCGGAATGGTGCTGACTATTGAAATTGCCTATCAACTTGTATCCGCCTGGATACAGGATACGGTTATCGGTGAAATTGTCAGCGATACGACCATGCTTGAACTTGCTCCCACCATTACCTGTCTTGTCCTTGCAGGAAGAGTTGGTTCCAATATTTCGGCTGAACTGGGAAATATGAAAATCACAGAACAGATTGATGCTATGCGAATCATGGGTATCAACGCTGAATCATACCTCGTTATGCCCAAAATCGTTGCCTCCATAATTGTCATACCAATGTTAATTATTATTGCCATTGCATTCAGTATCGGAGGAGGCATACTGGTCGGCCATCTCACGGGCATCTGCAGCTATAATGATTTTATGGAAGGTATCCGGACCTCCTACAAACATTTTACGCTTATATTTTCTCTGATCAAAGCGTTTACCTTTGCATTTATCATCAGCACCATAAGCTCTTATCAAGGATTTATTGTTAAAGGTGGTGCCATAGAAGTGGGCAAAGCCAGTACAAAAGCAGTTGTTCAAAGCTGCATTCTTATCCTGGTGTTCGATTATTTACTCGCACAATTGTTATTATAGCGTCTATGATTGAAGCAAAAGGTTTATATAAAATATATGAAGGCCACGAAGTAATGACCAATGTTAATGCTGTCTTTGAAAAAGGCATGATCAACATGGTCATTGGAAGTAGCGGAAGCGGCAAGACCGTACTGATGCGCTGCCTTGTGGGACTGATCAAACCCGAAAAGGGAAATGTGTTTTATGATGGAGTCAACTTCACCAGGATGAGTTTTTCCGAGAAAAAGAAAATTCGCCTCAATATGGGTATGCTCTTTCAGGGAAGTGCTCTTTTTAATTCCCTGACTGTTTTCGATAATGTTGCATTTCCTCTGGTTATTCATTCCTCTTTCTCAAAAATGGAAATCCAGAAAAGGGTACAATTTTGTCTCGAAAGAGTAAACTTAAATTATGATGTAGCCCAACTTCATCCGCAGGAACTTAGCGGAGGTATGCAGAAAAGAGTAGGTATTGCACGTGCAATTTCCAACAATCCAAAATATCTTTTTGTGGATGAACCCAATTCCGGCCTTGATCCCAAAACTTCCCGGGTCATTGATAAACTAATTAAGGAAATTACCATTGATTTTGATACCACAACCGTGGTGAATTCCCATGATATGAATTCTGTTTTCGATATTGCTGACCGCGTCTTTTTTATTCATGAAGGAAAAAAATGGTGGGAAGGTGTTTCATCCGACATTCTGTCGTGCAACAACAATGAACTGTTGCAGATGATGAAAGCCTCAGGGCACCTGATAGAGGACGAAAATCATACTAACGGATAATCCTATGATTTCTGAACAGGAAAAAGTACTTCGCACGTTCAGAATGAGAAATATTTTACTTCCGGTTATTATCGGATTTGGCATTGCCGCCATTTTCATATACCGCGACCTGATGCATCATGGCTTCAAGCATATCCGTCTCGACTCCAATTACCTGTACTGGTTTTTTATGGCACTGCTCATGATATGCATCCGTCATTTAGCTTACATGTACCGGATTTGGCTCCTTTCTGATAAAAAGATACATTTCAAACATTCATTCTCTACCATCATGTTATGGGAATTCTCCTCTTGCCTGACTCCTACCGTAGTGGGCGGAACTGCCGTTGCTTTTTTTATTATCAACAGGGAGGGAATTAAAATGGGACGGACAACTGCCATTGTTTTAATTACGGCCTTCTTAGACGAAGCCTTTTTTATCCTCCTCATCCCCATATTCATCCTTTTGGGCATTCCCAACCTCTTTATCGAAGGAAGTATTGATTTCTCCTCATTTTCTCTTGGTTTTCGTGAGGTATTTTTAATTGGTTATATCATTATTTTTATTCTTACATTCCTGATGTTTTACGGGGTCTTTATAAATCCGCATGCTGTTAAATGGCTTTTTCTTAAAATTGCCAACCTTCCTTTCTTTAAAAGATGGAAAGAGAAAGCCGAAACTACCGGAAATGATATCATTACAGCTTCAAAAGAGTTTAAACATAAGTCTTTGGGATTTTGGATCAAATCATTTCTCTCCACCTCACTATCCTGGTCGGCCCGTTACCTGACCGTCAATTTTTTAATTCTGATGTTCGTTACTTCAAACGACCAGTTCCTGATTTTCGTCCGCCAGATGCTGATGTGGGTCATTTTATTGGTAAGTCCAACTCCGGGTGCCAGCGGCATTGCTGAATATGGATTTACAGTATTCCTGGGAGAATTCCTCCCGGATGGAATCAGTTCCAGCCTTGCCTTTCTATGGCGCTTGATCAGTTATTATCCCTATATTCTTGCAGGGATGTTTGTTTTACCGGTTTGGCTGAGAAGAACATCCAAAAACAAATCTACAGCAATTGAGCGTCAAAAACTTCCTGAAAATTCTTCTTCAGAACATTCTTGACCTCTTCCTTATTAATATCTTTTCCTATTTCTTTTTGCATCGAAGTGACAGCCTTTCCCTTTAGTCCACAGGGAACAATAAAGTTAAAATAACTCAAGTCCGTGTTCACATTCAATGCAAAACCATGCATACTTACATATCTGCTGATGCGAATACCCATTGCACATATCTTTCTGCATTTGACAGGATGATCGTAATCTATCCATACACCGGTCATACCTGCCATACGCCCTCCCTTTAGTCCATATTCATCAAGCGTCAGGATGATCACTTCCTCCAGTGCATTCACATAACTTTTCACCGAAAGCCTGAATTTTTCCAAATCCAATACAGGGTAACCCACAATCTGACCAGGTCCGTGATAGGTAATATCCCCCCCTCTGCTACTGTTGTAAAACTCAACACCCTGCTTTTTTAAGTGTGCTTCACTGAACAGTAAATTTTCTTTTTTACCACTTTTACCCAAAGTCAGAACATGATGATGTTCGCATACAAAAAATGCCGATGCCGGCATATTTTCAAGAGATCGTCCCTGTAACTTACTATCTATGATAGCATGAAACAAAGACTCCTGCGTATTCAATGCTTCATCATAATGTATCAGTCCCAAATCTTGGTAATGCACTTTTATAGCCATTATGCCTTCTTACTTTAAGCATACAAAAATAAGAAACCGTGAACTGAAAGGTTTAAAAAAAAGCCACTTACATCCTCTTCAAATGCAAATGGCTTGATAGCAAAGGCAAAAAATTATTTTTGGTACGTTCTCCATGCCCGGAAAAACATTAAAGCACACAACAAAACGGGTACACTTATTATGGCTTGAAATGTCAGCAAATAATCCAGTGCAATAAGTTTGTAAAGTTCAATACTGAAATTAAGAGCAGACATGACAAGAAGAAAAACATACCCCTTGATTCCCATAAAATCAAGAAAACAGCACTTGTCCTCTTTCTTGTTGAATATCCGGTTAAGGTATTTAAAAATTATCTTTTTAAAAACAAAAAGGTAAAGTATTATTCCTGTAGGAATGGCAATTGCAAGTCGAAATATAACTCTTGTATTGTCGCTCAATATATTGGCAGTTGCTCTGAAAATAAGATAACAACTTGAGGCAAGCCATGCCAATCCTGCAATAAACAACAAGTTTCGTTTGCTCACTTTGGGAAGATATTTTAGCAAATCATCCACAATATCTATTTTCGGATAAGGCTCATTGTAAGAATTTTTTTCTGGCAACTTTGTACAGAAAAATGTTTACTTGAAGCAGAATGATAAAATCTCCGTTAAAAGCCTCATCCATTAATTTAAAATTCATACCATTAAATTGCTTGCAATTACGTGAAAGGCAAGATTTTCAATTTTATATAAAACGATGATACGTCAGGAATAGTTGCCTGTACTGAAAGTCTAAAAAAGGCTCAGCTGCTCTGCATTACCATCTTTCGGGGGCTTCTTTTTTGATGCGGGTTTTTTAGTGGCCAGATTTTTTTCATCCTGATCTGCAGGTTCATCTTCCTTCTCTTCCATGTAATCGTCTGTCAACATGTTTTCTTCATCCGTATCTTCATATTCTTCATCAGGTAAATCTTCGACATCAATCTCAGCTTCTTCCTTTTTCTCTTCGTAAATAACCTCTACCAATTTGACTGAGTTTATTTTATGGGACGACAATTTTTTACCAACCGATTTCCAACCCATGATTTCAATGAAACCGGATATGTCTATAGTCTCCGTTTCCTTTGTGTCACTGTTCTTTGTGGTAAAAGTATATTTGATGATGGTTTTATCCCCGTTGGAAAGAATTATGATTCTCGAATCTTTATGGTCATTGATGAAACGAAAAGACGTATTGGTTCGTGATGTTTCAATACTAAAACGCTTCACAAAATAGTTTCCTGAATCACCATTGAAATACACAACGGAATAAACCCTTTCCGGATTAAATTTTTCGATATGTATAATTTTATCAATATCATAATGATTATTGAGATCAAAGCTTTTTAACTCATAGTAACCGTCTGAAGCAAAGGAAATAAGCAGGTCTTCCGGAACAAATTTACCTAAATGTTTTCCTATTTCCTTGGTGTTAAGTTTACCTACATATTCGTCATACCAAACATCAATGCTCAACACGTTGCTTGTATTTACCGATTTGGTGACAATTCTTCTTACCGGGTAACGAGTCAGAATATTCCCCATGGAATTTCGGCCCCTGATCTCAATGCTTGCAAAATCAAACTCAAAAATTTTCTTTCTTGCTTTGCAACTTGGTGTCAGGCTTACTGTTACAATCTCAGTTTCTCCCAAAGGATTGGCGGTTAAATGCAATATTTTTGAACCTGAATGTCCCATAGTCAGGTCATATTCCTTATCCCTGTTGATAGAGGTAATATTATAACGCTTGACCATAGCTCTTTTGGTCTTCCCATCAAAATAAACCACATTGTAGGTCATTCTTTCATCATCCTTTCGGAACACATCAATGTGCACGATGTCCTTCCCAGCGAATACTTTTTCATCAACCCGCATCACAGAATATTTCCCATCTCTGCGAAACACAATGATATCATCCAGTTCTGAACATTCTCCGATGTTTTCTTCTTTTTTCAACCCGAAACCAAAAAATCCTTCCTCCCTGTTTACATATAATTTCTTAGTAGCCGCAGCGACATTTTTAGCCTCAATATTATCAAAAGTACGAATCTCAGTTTTACGCTCCCTTCCCTTACCGTATTTCTTCAGCAAATCTTCAAAATAATGGATGGCAAACTCAATGATATGATTTAGATTGTATTCCACTTCATCCAGATCACGTTCAATTTGCAAAATGTATTCTTCTGCTTTAAATGAATCGAATTTTGAAATTCGTTTGATCTTGATTTCCGTCAGGCGAATGATGTCCTCCCGTGTCACTTCGCGCAGTAAATGGGCGATATGAGGTTTCAATCCTTTGTCAATCGTTTCGATAACGGACTCCCATGTTTCACAATCTTCAATTTTGCGGTAGATCTTTTTCTCGATAAATATTCTTTCGAGGGAAGAAAAATGCCATTTCTCAAGCAGATGTTCCTTTTTAATCTGCAGCTCCAGTTTTAAAAGATCCACTGTTTTCTGTGTGGATTCCCTTAAAATATCCTTCACACTCATAAAAACAGGTTTATCCTCCTTTATGACGCAGGCGTTTGTAGATATGGATACTTCGCAGTTGGTAAATGCATACAAGGCATCAATAGTGACATCCGGTGAAATCCCTTTTTGAAGTTCCACCATGATCTCCACATTTTGAGCTGTGTTGTCGGTCAACTGTTTGATCTTGATTTTCCCGCTATCATTGGCTTTAATGATGGATTCAATGAGACTGCCTGTTGTCACCGAAAAAGGAACATTCCGAATTACAAGTGTTTTTTTATCCAGGATTTCAATTTTTGAACGGACCCGCACTCTGCCCCCCCTGCGCCCTTCACTGTAAGCGCTGAAATCAGCCAGACCATTGGTTGGAAAGTCTGGCAGCAATTCAAAATCCTTATCACATAGCACGGCTATGGATGCTTTGATCAGTTCACAAAAATTATGTGGTAAAATTTTCGTTGATAAACCAACTGCAATTCCTTCTGCACCCAAAGCCAGAACAAGAGGAAACTTCACAGGAAGATAAACCGGCTTCGATATAACGTGCTGCTGCTGCGCTATCACCGGTAACCACATCTCCCCAGTTTCCCTGTGTATCTAGCAGTAACTCTTTTTGTCCCAAATTAACAATGGCTTCCGAAATGGACGCATCCCCGTGAGGATGATATTGCATGGTATTGCCAATGATGTTCGCTACTTTATTAAATCTGCCGTCATCCGTTTCTTTCATGGCATGCAATATCCTGCGTTGTACAGGTTTCAACCCGTCCTGTATGGCAGGTACTGCCCTTTCCAAAATAACATAGGAAGCATAGTCAAGAAACCAATCCTTATATAGATCAGAAACTTGTCCTATGGAAGCAGTCTTCTTTTTTTCGGGCCCGCTGGGCGTGCTTTGTTCTTCTATATTATTGTGTTCATCCATTTTAAATGCCTTAAAGCTCTTTCATTTCAGCTTTCCGATAAAATTTAAGGGGCAAACCTAATTGAATTTTATGAAACACGCAAAGACAGTTATTCACAGGAAAACCAATACTGCCCGTGGATAAAATCTTTCAAAAAATGCTTTAGAAAATTATTTAATCAGAGTATTTGATTATTAATTCAGGTTTTCGAGCAGTACTTTATTATTTTCGTCCTGTAATAGGTCTTTTTCAATTTTCAGATTTGTAATAATAAAATCTTGGCGTTCAGGTGTATTTTTCCCCATATAATAATTCAGAAGGTATTTAATGTCGGCATTGTCTTTTACAATAACAGGTTCAAGTCGCATCTTCGGCCCGATGAACAATCCGAATTCATCAGGTGATATTTCACCAAGACCTTTAAAGCGCGTGATCTCAGCTTTCGCTCCCAACTCCCGAAGGGCTTTTTGTTTTTCTTCATCCGAATAACAATACATGGTTTTTTCTTTATTGCGAACCCTGAAAAGAGGCGTATCAAGAATGTATAAATGTCCGTTCCTGACCAAATCAGGGAAAAATTGAAGAAAGAAAGTCATCAGCAGCAAACGGATATGCATGCCATCAACATCAGCATCGGTAGAAATGACGATTTGGTTATACCTAAGCTCATCAAGTCCTTCCTCAATATTCAGAGCATGTTGCAAGAGGTTGAACTCTTCATTTTCATACACAATATTCTTTTTCATCCCGAAAGTGTTCAAAGGTTTCCCCCTCAAACTGAAAACCGCCTGTGTTTCAATATTTCTCGACTTGGTGATGGAGCCGCTTGCAGAGTCCCCCTCGGTAATAAATAAGGTAGTGTCGAAACGCTTTTCGCTGTCGGAATCGGTATAATGGATTTTACAGTCACGCAATTTTTTATTATGAATATTGGCCTTTTTTGCCCTGTCGTTTGCCATCTTTTTTATGCCTGATATGGCTTTTCGCTCTTTCTCGGAAGAAATAATCCTGCGCAGCATGGCATCAGCTACCGAAGGATTTTTGTGCAGGTAATCGTCCAGTTCTTTTTTTACAAAATCGCCAATAAAGGATTTGATGGTTTGTCCGTCTCTTTTGACATGTGTAGAACCCAGTTTTGTTTTGGTCTGCGATTCAAAAACCGGTTCGATCACTTTGATACTTATTGCAGAAATAATGGCAGCCCGAACATCGGAAGGATCAAAATTCTTTTTGAAAAACTCACGTATCGTTTTAACAATGGCTTCTTTAAAGGCAATCAGATGTGTTCCCCCTTGCGGTGTGTATTGTCCGTTAACAAAAGTGTAATATTCTTCACCAAAATGATTGTTGTGCGTCAAGGCAATCTCGATATCCTCTCCCTTAAGATGAATAATCGGATAGTCAATATCTTCCATGTTGATCTTGTTGGATAGCAAATCAAGCAAACCTTTGGTAGAAAGGAATTTTTGCCCGTTGAAGTTAATGACCAATCCGGAATTCAGGTACGCATAATTCCAGAATAGTTTTTCAAGATAAGCCGGTACAAATCCGAAATTTTCAAATATTTCGTCATCCGGAACAAAACTTATAATGGTTCCATCAATTTCAGTGGTGGGTTGCAAAGCTTGTTCATTTACCAAAATACCTTTTTCAAATTCGGCTACTTTTGCCTGTCCGTCTCTGATGGATTCTACCCTGAACTTTGCTGAAAGTGCATTAACAGCTTTGCTACCAACACCATTCAGTCCCACCGATTTTTTAAATACCTCGCTGTCGTATTTTGCCCCGGTATTCATACTGGCTACACATTCTACCACTTTTCCCAAAGGAATTCCTCTTCCAAAATCTCTTATCCGAACTTCTTTATCATTTACAAAAACGTCTATCTTTTTACCATAACCCATTACGTATTCGTCAATGGAGTTATCCATGACTTCCTTGACCAGTATATAAATTCCATCATCCCTTGAAGAGCCATCCCCCTGTTTTCCAATATACATCCCCGGACGCATGCGAATATGTTCGCGCCATTCCAACGATTTTATCGTCTCTTCGTTATAAATTGCTTTTGACATTATTTTCAAATTAAAAAGCGCAAAAATAGAGAAAATGATCTTTCATAACCAAAGATTAATACAAACCTGTTGTGGATAAAGGTTTTTTGAAAAACAAACGGATTATCCATGCAAAGCATATCCAACCTGTCCCGATTTTTATTCGTCTGATTTATGCCAAAGCAAGGACTTTAAAGGATTCTGTTGGCATAAATATTGTGAAAACCAGAACATTAAATTGAAAAATATGACTCAATTCATCAGGCAATACGGTCTTTTATTACTTACTCTTATTTTTTCTTTTTCACTTCACTCACAGGAACAGGCTATGATTGAATTTGAAAAAGTGACTCATGATTTTGGAACCATTAATGAAACAGACGGGGCAGTTTACTATGAGTTTAAATTCATTAACCGGGGAAAAGTCCCTTTTGAAATTACAAAAATTGAACCTTCCTGCGGCTGCACCACTCCTGATTACAGCAAAGAGCCTGTAAAAGGGGGAAAATCGGGTTATGTGCGCGTAACTTTCGATCCGACCAATAAAGAAGGTGGTTTTAATGAATCCGTTGTCATCGAATCAAATGCCAAAGGAAAACTCTATCTCACCATTACCGGGATTGTCAATCCGCGCCCACGGACATTTCTGGATGATTATCCGGTAGTTATGGGTAATTTACGTTTTAAGGTTCATCATGTTGTTATGGGCGAAGTGTTCAGAAACAGCATTGATACCGGTTTTATTTACGCCTACAATGCCGGATCAAAAACAATAAAAATTTCAGGTTTTACTACACCTGATCATATCCGCGGAGAGATTACACCTATAATAATTCAGCCGAATGAAAGCAAATCCATTCAGGTATATTTCAGCTCCTATATTTATCAAAACCTGGGGTATAATTTCGACCGCATCCATATGATCACAGATGACGCAAATATGCCCGAAAAAGAATTTGTTGTCGTGGCGAATGTGGTCAATAATTATTCGGAAATGAAAGAAGAGGATCTGAAAAACGCCCCGAAAATCGAATTCGAAAAGAGCGTTCACGATTTTGGAACCGTTAATCAAGGTCAGGTTCTGACCACGGAATTTAAATACAAAAATACAGGGAAAGACCAGTTGGTTATTTATGACACGAAGTCATCCTGCGGCTGCACTGCCACCACCATGGGCAAAACACGTGTAGAACCGGGAGAAGAAAGCGTAATTAAAGTGGTCTATAATACAAAAGGGAAAAAAGGCCCAAGTTCGGAGGCAATCACGGTCAAAACAAATGATCCCAACCAACCTGAATTTTACCTTTATATTAAAGCAGATGTCAAAAGCATAAACTAAAGGTTTTATGAAAAAATATTCCTTTTACACCATTCTCGTATTGATTGCCTTTACTTCAGGTATCGCGGGTTCCGTAACAATCAACCATATTAGCAAAAAAAGAGAGCGTAACGCCATTTTCGATTTCAAAGTGCCTGCCGAAATGACCAGAGGCAGTGCGAGCATTGATCTGAGTAACATTGATCTCAATGAAACATTTAGTATGGCTTCTGAAAAAGCACGTCCTGCAGTTGTTTTCATTAAATCAATACAGGAAGGCAGCCAAAGAAGCTATTCGTATTGGGACTTGTTTTTTGATTATTTCAATAACCCCGGGCCTGTAAGCAGTTCCGGTTCAGGAGTAATCATTACGGCTGACGGATATATTGTCACCAACCATCATGTTGTCAAAGATGCCGATCGCATTGAAGTAGTTGTCAACAACCGGAAGAAAAACTATCCTGCCGAACTGGTAGGCAGCGACCCTTCCACAGATTTGGCCTTACTGAAAATCAATGCCGATAAACTTTCTGCGATTGAATTTGTCAACTCCGATCAGGTTAAGGTGGGAGAATGGGTGCTTGCGGTTGGAAATCCCTTCAACCTGACATCCACAGTCACTTCCGGTATTGTCAGTGCAAAAGGACGGAATATCAATGTTTCCAAAGATAATTTACCTATTGAATCCTTTATCCAAACCGATGCAGCCATCAATCCGGGAAATAGTGGCGGAGCTTTGGTCAACCTTGATGGGAAACTGGTGGGTATCAATGCAGCCATCATCAGCCGCACGGGATCCTATGCCGGTTACGGTTTTGCCATTCCTTCCAACATAGTCCTGAAGATCATTGGCGACCTGAAAGAGTTTGGTATGGTACAAAGAGCCTTCATCGAAGCGGAAATAACCGATATTGACGAGCAGATTGCCACTCGTTTGAAAGATGAATACCTTACCGGAGTTTATGTTTCGAAAGTAGTGGAAGAAGGCAACGCCCAAAAATCAGGTCTGAAAAAAGAAGATATCATCATCCGGATGAATGGCATAAATATTACCGACAGGGCTTCATTTGACGAACATCTGGCCTATTACCGTCCGGGCGATAAGGTGAAACTTGAAGTGCTGCGCCAGGGTAAAATCCTTGATATCACTGTACAGCTTGTAAATAGTGACGGAGAAACAAAAACCGTAAAAGACAATACCATTTCGTCTGTAAAATTAGGAGCTTCCTTCGGAACCTTATCCAAAGTGGAAAAAAATGCTTACGGAATTGATTCGGGAATCAGGATCAGCAATGTAAAGAACGGACTTATCCGGAATATGGGATTACCCAATGGCTTTATTATTCTTTCCGTAAATAATCAAAAATTTGAAGATCCGTCTGAACTGGTAACCACTTTGGAGAACTTTAAAGGTTGGCTTTCCATTAAGGGCATCACTCCCGAGGGATGGATCACCACGCAGACGATCAGAATTTATTGAGATTATACCAAATGGATTTATTGGATTGTCCAAATTTATGGTAGGTCAATCTTTTTTTCGTAGAATTTCTGATCAGGGCTTCCGGTAACCTAGTAAAGCATAGAGATGAAGAACAAGCCCTCAAGCCGGGCAGGCTTTATTATTCTTTTTGCTTGAACAAAAAGAATCAAAAATTCAAGGCTTTGAATAATTACTGGCTTTTCTATTCTTCGGATTGTCCACGAAACGCAAGCCACTCGGAGGTTGAAGGTATGATAAATTTTCTGAGTTTTGTGGTTCCTCGTTCGTGCATTTCTCACTGCAAAGCCCCCCGCTCAAATCCTCAGAAAGAAAAGCAGGCGTAATTCTTCAATGCCCCGCTTCTGCCT
>Ga0265297_10005071_pt1 | contig 20595 bp, 15 predicted proteins | sample Munlanlwell13791_FD_192502 | JGI IMG/M metagenome (GOLD analysis project Ga0265297, IMG submission 192502) | Leachate microbial communities from a municipal landfill in Southern Ontario, Canada - Leachate well 137-91 | ecosystem: Engineered > Solid waste > Landfill > Unclassified | place...
CTCAAGTGCGAGAACGAGCGGTAACGCCGCATCCGGGGCCTTGAGGATGCCCAGGGCCAGGGCCGCCTTGTTTCTCACGGGCGCCTCCTTGTCCTTCAGCATGCCGATTAGCCGATTTGCGGATGCTACTGAACCCGCTTTTCCAAGACCTTCCGCGGCAGCCGCCCGGAAGGCGGGATCATCGCTTTCAAGCATTTTTTCCATAAGGGGAACGGCCCTCGAATCCCCGAATCCGGCCAGGAAGACGAACAGGTCGAAGCCGTATGGATGGTCCTGCCCCACAAGGCCGATGAGGTCCGGCACTGCCCGCGCATCCGCGAGTTTGGCAAGCGCGCTTGCGCATATGAGCTGCGTTTCAGGATTCCTGCCCCGGAGTTCGCCAAGCAGGATTGCGGATACCGAAGCGCCGGCGGTTTCCATCAGCCGCTTGGACGCATCAAGCCTCTCGGCTTCATTTCCGAACTTGATGGAGTTCAGGAGCCCCCGCATATCCTGCTTTGGGCTGGTTATGCCGGATGCGGGGACGGGCCGGAGAAGCGGCATGCCCCCTGCCGGCTCGGCCATCGGCTTCCTATGGCGGATGCATGAGGAGAGGGCCATGGCTGCGATTACTGCTGTAAGGATTTTTTTGTCGTGGCGCATAGGTTCTACCACAACAGAATATATCTGGAAACATTTAAAGAAATTGTGATTTTATATGGAAAATCATCTTTATCTGGCGAGAGGGTATTTCTCCATGTACATCTGCGTCTGGAGCACCGTGAAGAAGGGCAGTATCAGCAGGCAGTTCACGAGCAGGACGAAGAAACCGGAGAACGGGCTCGAGAATACGAGGTCCGCCCCGATTTTTACGACCGACACCGAGAGAAGCAGGAGCACGGTCCAGAGCATCACGAAGTGCGGGTTCTGGACGGCCATCGCGACCGAGCGCCTTATCGCGGTCGGCGTGTCCGAGTTGTCTATGACGACGGCCGGAGGCACGAAGAAGAGCAGGAACGAGAGCGCCAGGACGGCCAGGGGGTATATCCATGACTGCAGCGGGTTGTCGTAGGTGACGAGCTGTAGGATGAACATTATCAGGAGGAACATGGTCATGATGTAGAAAATCCTCATCGCGTAGGAACCCATCGCGTTGATGACCTCGTGCCTGATGGACGTGAGCGTCCTTTTCGAACGGATGATGATGTTGATGTTGACGATGGTGTCCCCCATGATGAACATTCCGAGCGCATATGCAATCGCCGTGATGACGATGTCGAGGAGCGACAGCTCCGGAAGCGAGCCCGTGCGCAGGAAGACTCCGCCGAGCGCCAGGTATGTCGGGGCAGGCACCAGGATGGGAATCAGGAACGCGAGGATGAACGGGACCGAGAAGACGATGATAAGCCCCAGCCGCTTCAGGTAGAACTCTTTCGCGTACTTGAAAGTCCTCGTTAAGTCATCTTCCATGCCCACACTTCGAGCGCATAATTTAAATAATTCTCGGATATCACCGTGGGACTGTGCCGGCGCACGCACCCGGAACGCGGACCGGTTGGAGGGCGGCGCTGGCCGGGGGGAAGGGGGGCGAGCAATTAGCTTTAAAAAAGGAAGCAGATGAATTAATTCGAAGATTATACGCTTTCTAGAGGTTTTGATATGAAGACTATTGATGCGATTGTGGAAGGCGGAAAGGCCACACCAGGCCCGCCGCTCGCGCCTGCGCTGGCTCCCATGGGAGTCAACATAGGCCAGGTCGTTGCGAAAATCAACGAGATGACGAAGGATTTCGGCGGGATGAAAGTCCCGGTCAAGGTCCACGTGGACCCGAAGACGAAGACATTCACTGTGGAAGTCGGCAGCCCGCCAACGGCAGAAATCATCAAGAAGGAGGCCAATATCGAGAAGGGCGCGGGCAACAGGGAAGCGCCGGCAGGCAACCTGACCATCGAGAAGGCCATCGCGATTGCCAGGACGAAAAGGAATTCGCTCGGAAAAGACCTTCGCGATACGCTTAAAGAGGTGCTCGGTTCATGCGTTAGCATGGGAGTCACCGTCAACGGCAAGAACGCGAGGGAGGCAATAAAGGAGGTAAACGAAGGAAAGCACGACTCGCTGCTCAGCGGATGAGGACATGAGACACGCGCTATTCCTGCTCCTGGTATTGGCGTTATCCAATGCGTCGCTCGTCTGGCAGTACAGCACGGACGGAGCTGTCAACGGGAAGCCGGTCATCTTCCAGGGCGCCGTCGTGGTCGCCTCGGATGACGGCATCGTCTACGGCCTCGACCCCGCGACCGGCGTCAGGCGCTGGCAGACGACGGTCGGGAAAAAGCCCAACGTCCTCATCGAAGCGGACAACTCCATCTACGTTTCCACCAGCAACGGCAGGATATCCAAGCTCGGGGCGAACGGCGTGAAGCAGTGGGAGGCGAACCTCAACGTCTCCACGTACAACGTCACAAGGCTTTACGGGGCGAGCGTGAACGCGAAAGCGATTTACGTGACGGCCAACAACGGAGTATACGTAATAGAGAAGAACGGCTCCATAGGAAAGAAGATAGCCAACTACAATGACACGGTGCTTACGCCGCCCAAGGCCGGGACGGATTTCATCATCTTCGGCAAGGAAGGCGACCTGGTGAAGATGAACGAGGCGGGCTCCGTGCTTTGGAGGACCAGCCTCGCGGAAGGCTCGTTCTGGCTCTCCGAGCCGGTCATCGAAGGCAACGTGGTCTATATCGGCTCCCTCGATGACAAGATGCACGCTTATTATACGACGAACGGCGCCGAGCTCTGGGGCGTGCGCACCCGCAACTGGGTCGTCAGCACGCCGCTGGTGAAGAACGGCGTCGTGTATTTCGGCAGCAATGACGGGAACGTCTACGCGCTCGACGCCGGAGACGGCAATGCGAGGTGGACCGCGCAGACGCAGCTTGCGGTGCAGACGCAACCCGAATCCGGAGTGATGGGCGGCTTGGAGGTCGTATTCGCAGGCGGCACCGACAAGAGCATCTACGCGATTTCAACGGAAACGGGCGAAATCGTCTGGAAGGGCTCTTCGACCGCGGCGGCCGGCAGCCCCCTGTTCTACCAGAACAAGGTCATTTTCGGCTCGGACGACGGAAAGGTTTACGCATACAGCACCGAGCGCGCCTGTTCCATCACGAACCCGCACGAGGCGGACCTGGTCGGGTTCAAGGAGCTAGTGGTGAACGGCAAGCACGTCTCGGAAAGCGGCGGTGCGACCGTGCTGGTCCAGATTAACCAGGGCGATTGGATGCAGGCCAACACGAGCGATGTCGACTGGGTGCATTACGTCAACCCGAAAACGATGCTCGTGCCCGGGCTCAACATCATCTCCTGCCAGGTTTCGGACGCAGGCGGCAGCGAAATCGGCCCCGCGTTCACCACGGTGACCATCAACCATGACCCCGGGGCGCCGCTCAGCGACCTGGTCGTGACGGTTTCGCCGGACATCGTCGAGGGAAGGAACTTCACGGTTTATGTCAACGACGCCGATGACGGCTCTTCCGTGGACAGGTTCAACATCACCGTGGACGGCAAGACATACAAAAAGGACAAGAACTTCACGACGAGCATCGCCACTCCGGGCGAGTACGTCATTTCCGTCAGCAAGATAGGCTTCAAGGACTCGACGATTAAAATCAACGTGAATGCGAGCGGCGTCAACCCGCTTTACCTCGCGGCGGGCGTGCTCCTGATTGTCATCATCATCTGGCAGGTATGGACCAAGGTCCTGAAAAAGAAATTCGCGTCCAAGAAGAAGAAATGACCCCCCGCGCACCTTGTCCTTTTCTATCCTTTTTCTTAACCCCATATCCATTTTTTATCTCGTCGGGCGGTTCATTCCACCGTGACTGATTTTGCGAGGTTTCTCGGCCTGTCGGGGTTGATGCCCCTCAGCACGCTCGTGTGGTATGCGAGGAGCTGCAGCGGCACGATTAGCGCGAACGGATAGAGGACGGGGTCGATGCCCGGCGGGAGCGGAATCGACAGGTCGCTTTCCCCCCTCACCTCGTCGTCGTCGGTTATGGCCAGGATGAACGCGCCCCTCGCCTTGGCCTCCCGGATATTGCCGAGGAGCTTCTGGAGCGTCTCGTCTTTCGGGGCGAGCGCCACCACCGGGACGCCAGGCACGATGAGGCTGAGCGTGCCGTGCTTCAGCTCTCCGCCGGGATACGCCTCCGAATGTATGTATGTTATCTCCTTGAATTTGAGCGAGCCTTCGTAAGCGATGGGGACGTTCCTCCCCCGTGCGATGAAGAACGCGTTCTCCTTCCCGGCTATTTTCTGGGCGATTGCCTTGATTTCATTGTCATGGCCGAGCATCGCTTCGATAAGCCCGGATACCGGTTTCAGCTTCTCTTTCCCGTAGAACATCTTGTATATGACCGCGAGCTGGGCCGTGAACGTCTTTGTGGCCGCCACACCCACCTCCGGGCCGGCGTTGAGATAGACGACGCAGTCGGCGAGCGTGGTTATCGTGGAGCCGACGACGTTCGTAATCGCGATTTTCCTGCATTCCTTCCCGAAACGGAGCGCCTGGAGGACGTCTGCGGTCTCCCCGCTCTGGCTGATTGCGATTATAAGCGTCTTCTTGTCCGGTTTAGCGATGAAGGGGTAGTCGCTTGCGATGTACGCCTGGGCCACCTTGCCCGAGTTCTGCAGGAGGTAGGATAGCATGATTCCGGCGTGGTAGGAGGTCCCGGCGGCGATGATATCGACGCGCCCGCATGACTCGACAAGCTTTCCGGCCCCTGAAACGTCCGAGGCGAGGCTCTCGTTGATGAAATGCTTCTGGTCCGCGATTTCCTTCAGCATGAAGTGGGGATACCCGCCCTTCTGGGCCATTTCCACGTCCCAGTCAACGGATATCTGCTTCCTGGTCGCTTCGGACCCGTCCTGGTTGTATATCTTATAGCCGTTCCGGCTGATGACTGCGATGTCGCCTTCCTGGAGCGGTATGAACGTGCGGGTGTATTTCAGCATCGCCGGGATGTCCGACGCGCAGAGCATCTCCCCCCTTCCCGCGCCTATCACGAGCGGGCTGTTGCGCCTCGCCATGAAAAGGCGCTCTTCGGCGTCCGAGGCGCTCATGGCCACGATGGCATACGAGCCTTCGAGCATGTTGACCGTGCGGATGAAAGCCTTGATTAGCGGCTGGGTCTTGGCGTTCTCCTCGATAAGGTGGGCGATGACTTCGGAATCCGTCTGTGAGGCGAACTTATGGCCCTTGGATGCGAGCTCGTCCCGGAGCCTGGCGAAGTTCTCTATCACGCCGTTGTGCGCCAGCACTATGCCGCCCGAGCAGTCCGTGTGGGGGTGGGCGTTCTCACGGCATACGGCCCCGTGCGTCGCCCAGCGGGTGTGGCCGATGCCTATGTTGCCGTCCATCGATGTGAAACGAAGCGCGGCCGAAACCTCTTCCACCATTCCCTTGTCCTTGCGGATTTCAACCTCGGTGGGGGTCTGCAGGGTTGTCTGTACTTTACGCACCGCTATACCTACCGAATCGTAGCCCCTGTATTCGAGCCTTTTCAGGCCGTCGGTTATGACCTGCGAGGCCCTGCCAAGCCCCACATATCCTATTATCCCGCACATCAGTCATCAATACAATGACAAGATAATAAAGGTTTATTGGATGAACACCACGTTCGCGGTGTCTCTGTCGTAGAGGGCGAGCGTAATCGTATCCCCCCCATGGGAAAGCTCGGCCACGTCCTGCGAGCTCTGGAGGAGCTTATCCCGCACGGCCCGCAGGGTTTTCAGGTCGGGGTCCAGTATCACGATATTCCGGTTTCCGCCCGTCTTCCCCACTCCCGACACGTGGCCGCCGTCAAGGAAGCCGGCGTATCTCAACGAGCCGACGGCAGACAGCGAGAGCGCCTGGCCGTTGCTTACCGCCCTGAAGTCCTCGGTCACGCAGAAAATCTCGTTCGGGCTGGAATCGAATATCTCCCGGGGGCCGTTAACTCGGCCGAGCCGGTAGGGGTCGTAGTAGATTATCGCATGGGAATACTGGTTTTCCGGCGTTATCCCGTTCGACATGGAATACTCCCAGGACCTTATCGTCACATCACGGAGCTCCTTGTAGATGTCGTCGGGCACCGCCTGCGTTATGGATAGCCATTCCAGGTCGAAACGCCCTTCCGTCCATCCGCTCCAGTTCTCGAACAGGGGGTGTATGTCGTTGCCCAGGCCTGCCGAATCCAGGATGGCGGAGGCGTTGAGGGCCTGCGTCCTCGCGTTCCATCTCGAGAGCATATCCGCGTCCTCTATGATGGCGACCCCGTGGGGTATGGAATCGATGATGTGGTCTATCTGGGGGTCCCTGGATTTTTCGCCCTTGATGTGGAAGTCGTGCGCGGTCTTCTCGCCGCCGCAGCTTTTGTGCGTGGACACGTACCCCCTGCCGAAAGGGTCCAGGACCTTGAATACGCCCCCTTTCCTGACTACAGAACCTGCGGTCCGCTCGTGTATCACCGGGTGGCGGAGCAGGGTATTGAGATTGAAAAGCGCGGACCTTGCATCCACGCATTGCTTCACCCCGATCATGTACTCGCCGGGGGACGGGTGCTGGAGGGGGCCGAAAGATTCGGTGAATTCAGAGACGACCGAAACCACGCGCTTATTGCCGAGCAGCAGCGCCTGCTTGGACAGCTCGATAGGTATAGGCTGCTTGTCCCTCATCGCCCCGTACACGGCCTCTATCATAGGGCGTTCCGCATGTTTGCGGTAGAAATCGTGTTTCCGTTCATAGAACGTCTTATTAGCCTCTGCCAAGTACTGAATTTTCGGGGTCGTCATTTTCATCTACCTGGAAGTCCCCTAGCAAAGCCAAACCCAGTTGAGGCTGGGGTCAGTTTTGCTAAGGGGTTGTTTCCGTAATTATAGTGTCTAAAAGTGTTTTTAATGGTATCGATTAAATACATATTGAAACTTATTTTAACACAATATAATAATCATGGATAATCAATGAATAATTAATATACCGGCTGGGAAATCACATCATGGCAAACAGACTTCCACAGGGGATGCGGCATGTCGCGGCGCTCCACCACGAGGAGCATGTGCGGAGGCACGCCATATTCAAGAGCTACCATGCCGGGGACCAGCATACGAGGATACATGAGAAGATACGGGAACGGAAGATGCTGGACCCTATAGAATCAGCGTACGCCCTCCAGGAGGGAAACAAGGGGCATGCGGCCCGCGTGTCCGGCTTCCAGGGGGAAATGCCGGAAAAGATAAAGACGCTCATGCTGGTATGCGCCGATGCGCGCATGGGGGGGATGTTCGATTTCGACGATTTCGCGAGGCGCGGCATCGCCGCGGTGTATGTGGCCGGCAACGTGTCCGACTTCCTGAACACTTCCGGGGTGAAGGAGGTCTTCAGGCGCATGGACAAGGATTCCTCGATAGTCATCACCGGCCATGCCAAATGCGGCGCCGTCCATTGCGCTTCGGAGAAGGAGCGATACTCGCACCTCAAGAACATCGCCATCCTCCTCCACCTGGTCTCGCCGACCGGGGAGCTCGACAACCTGCGGGCGCAGGCCGGGACGCTCGCGGCGAACGAAGCCTTCCAGAAGCTCACCGCCAGGAAGAACGTGCGAATCGTCAGCGCTTTCGTCGATATCGCGCACCATGAGCCCCAGATACGCCTGGTGGACGGCGACAAGGCGCAGGAGCAGGACAGGGAGCTCATCGACGGGCTTGACCGGGCCTTCCGGCGCTCGAACGGCGGCATGGACCTGTCTTCGCACCAGTTCGCCCATGCGGTCGTGATATCCGGGCCGGCGCTGCCGTTCGACGCGCGCGAGATATTCTCCGCCGGCTCGAACGAGATATTCTGCGTGACCGGAGGGGACTACGGGGGGAAGAAGCACAAGGGCCACCTGTCCGAGACCGAGATTGCCTCGGTGGAGATGGCGTCGCTGGGGATGCTCGACGAGCAGTCGGTGGCGTCAATCGAGTATTCGGTCGAGAAGAACAAGTCGCAGCATATCCTCCTGCTCCATACCGACCTCGCGGTCATCGATGCGTGGGAAGCGCAGCTTATAAGGAAAAGCGACATCGTCTCGAACGCCCTAATCGAAGGCAGGCTGGAGATAACGACCGCCGTGTACGATTCGAGCACCGGCCGTGTCACGATGGTGCGCCACCTCGTGAATGAGGATGCCGCAGCCGCGATTTCCGCGAAGGCTTGACGGACGGCCTTTCCAGCCGCGCTCCCGGACAGGGATTCCCGGCTCGTCAATCCAGAAGCGCAAGGACAGACGGCTCCCTTATGCGCCGGTTGAGCACGGATTTGTGGTCTTTCGGGAAATCCTTTATCGACTGGTGTATCATCTTCCGAAGGTCGGGCTCGACAGTGGAGACATACGAGTTTATCCCTTCGGCTTCGACTTCAGGAACGGTCAGGACATGCAGGTGCACGCCAAGGTGCTGCATGATTGTGCTCATCAGGGGGTCGTTCTTGACCTTCCTCCGGATATTATTGGCTTCGAGGACGTCCTTGCCGAGAAGGTAATAGTCGCGGAGGCCGAGGGTGACTATCGAATAGCATATGCCCCCCAGCTTATAGGGTCCGAAACTGCTGAACGGATTCAGCACATTCGAGCCTGTCGCCAGGAATACGCTGCCGGCGACGTCGTAGTCGCTGGACTCCTTCAGGTTGAGGTATCGGATGAGCGTTTCCCTCGGGTTGGCGATGTCCGGCGCGCATATCAGGCCGCAAACCGGCTTCTGGATGCTGCTCCGGCGAATCCTTTCGGGGTGGTTCTCCGGAAGGTGGTCCATGACGTAGCGCATGAGGCCCGCCATGTCGTCCAGTATCGTATGGACGTGGAGGTTGTCGTCGATGCGTATCTTCAGGCCGGTCCGGTAATTGAGGACGCCGCAGTTGACGTGCACCGGAATCCGCTCCAGCTCGTTGTCGGCGTCCAGCGCAGTCCTCAGGTACTTCTTGGATTTCAATGGCTCCTTGACCGTGTCTATGCTGGTGAGGAAATCCTCCGCGCTCTTGCCCTCGTGGGCATACACGTTTTTCAAGAGGATGTAGAGGTCATCGTCGTTATCCAGCATGATTGATTTTTCCTTCTTCGCGGCTTTGTCGAAGAAGGTGATTTCCGGCTTTATATTGTAGAGCAGGGCCCGGATGGTTTTCCAGGCCTCGTTGGAGTGGCTCATGCCGCAGTTGATTTCCGAATCGGGGTTGATCATCTCCACTTCGGTTTCGGGATTGTACACCAGCTTGTTGACATCCGGCACTTTTATGTCCGCATGCCCGGAAATCTGGACGACGGTCTTGTGCAGTACGCCAGGCCCCTGGTCAACCCTCACTTTTTCCCCGAACTCGGTCAGGCTGGAGTTGAGCCCGCCCTTGATTATGTCCTTTATCTCGATATAGGATTGCTTGTTCACGACCGAGCCGGCGATGGTCACACGCGATATTAGCACCTTGACCCCGCGGGCGGCGTATTCAAGAATAAGGCTCCGAAGAATCTGGTTTTCCACCGCCCCCCCGTCCCGCGCGTCTGCGCAGCGGACCTGGATGACGTGCTGCACCTCGTCAACCGGATAGTTGACGTTGAATGATAGCGTTGCTCTGGTTCCCATATGTACTCAATCCGGGTACATCCGGCCTGTCCCATGCGGGATATCGGCCGTCTCGGCTATGGCTGCTGCCATTCCGAACCCCCCGGAAAATAGTTGACTGCTATGGATTATATGGATTTCGGTTTTGCGTTTTTGGCGGATGCCCGGGGGCTATTTGCTTTTCCCCTTTCTTTTCTGGTCGATAATCATGCCGGCCTTCAATATCCCGGCAAGGAGCTCATACGGGTCCGGCGGGTTTCCGGGGACCTTCACGTCCACCGGGACGGCGCTCTCTACACGCCCGTCCCCTGCAAGGGCGTAGCTCCCCTTGAACGGCCAGCCGGTGCATGCCCCGTCCCCTGCGGCGACGACCGCGCGGGGCTCGGCCATGGCTTCGTAGCTTTTAATCAGCGCGACGCGCATGTTCTGGGTGACCGGCCCGGTGACTATGAGGACGTCTGCGTGCCTCGGGGAGGCCACAAAGTGCACGCCGAAGCGTTCAGCGTCGACGCGGGGCGCCATCATGAGCTGCTCTTCGAGCTCCACGTCGTTCGGCGAGCCGGCATCGACCATCCGCACATGGATGGAGCGCGAGAACAGCGACATTGGCCGCTGCTTGAGCAGGAGCGCGACCTCGCGCACCGCCGGGTCGGGCGATTTCTCCGACACGCGGTCCGGAAAATATTCGAATGCGAGCTTCAGTGTTTCGAGCATATCAATCCCTCACAGGTCTGTTCCGGCATATGACATATTGAAACTCTTGTTTATCAGCGGGAAATCCGGCACGATGTCGCCGGGGACGAGGTTCTCGGCGCCGCGCCAGTTCCGGAATGACGCGGTCCTGCAGGCAAGGCGCCTGATTTTGCCGTCCTCGGAAAGTTCGACAAGGAACGCGCAGCCCCCGCGCGGGGCCTCTGCCCATCCGGCCCCGGCACGTTCGGGCTCTTCGCTCTCGGCCACCGCGGGTCCGCATTGCAGCTTGCCGGAGGGCATGTGGGAGGCGAGCCAGTTTACCAGCCGTACGGATTCCTTCACTTCGGCGAGCTTCACCAAAAATCTCGCAAGGACATCCCCGGTCTTTTCCGTCGATTCCCTGAAGCCGGCATCCGGATAGGCCGAGTAAGGAAGCGCCCTGCGCAAATCGCAGCTTACCCCGCATGCGCGGGCTACGGGGCCCACGAGTGCAAGGTCAGCCGCGGCCTTCTGTGGGACGGCGCCGGTCGAGAATATGCGGTTGAGGTATGTCGAGGATTCGAGCGTAAAGCGCTCCACGTGCGCAAGCCTATTCTCGAAGTCTGTAAGGGTGGATGTGATTATGGACAGCTTCTCTTTCGTCATGTCGTCGCTGACGCCGCCAACGACGCACATCCCCCGGAGGAAGCGGCTTCCAGTGACCTTCCGGTTGAGCCTCATCATGTCCTCGCGGAGGACTGCGAACCTTGATGCGGACATCGTGAAGCCGACATCGGTCGGCATGCCGCCGAGGTCCGAGAGGTGGCTGTATATGCGCTCGAGCTCCATGAGGATTGCGCGTATGTATTCGGCCCGCTCCGGGACCTTGAGCCCGCAGGCGCGCTCGACGGCATGGCAGTAGGCGACGCCGTTCGCGACGGACTCGTCCCCGGAAATCTGCTCTATGACGGGCAGGATTTCAATGGCGGCCTTGCCTTCGACGCTTTTCTCGACTCCGCGGTGCAGGTAGAACATGCGGGTTTCCAGCTTGTTTATCTGCTCGCCCAGGATATGGAACCTGAAGTGCCCCGGCTCTATTATGCCCGCGTGGACCGGGCCGACCGCCAGCTCGAATTCCCCTTCGACTCCGGTGCCCTTAATCACATAGTCGTCATTCTTCTGCCGCACGAGGGCCTTGCCGCCGACAGGATGCTTGTCCGGCATGCCGCTTTCGGGGTGGAAGATGAGCGGCCTGGAATCGGGTATGCCGGTGAGTTTCAGGCCGGTCAGGTCCTGCATCTTGCGCTCGTCCCATAGCGCGGCGTTCACCGTCGCAGACAGCGCGGCGAACTCCTTCCCCTTGGCCCGGAGGATGAGCATCCGGCCCATCGCGGGGACGCGGAATAGGTAGGAGACCTCGAATGCGCCCCCGGGGCGGGACGAGACGAAGCCTGAATCGAAGATGGCCCCGTTCGCCATGCAGGCCTTGCAGGCCGGGACAAGGTCGCCCTGGCGGAGCGCCGCCCAGATGCAGCCGCCACGATCCTCCCAGGCCTCGATGGCCCCCGGCTTGAGTGATTTTTGGATTATTCCGGAGAATTTTTTCGTTTCGTCAGTCATGTCATCCACCGATTACTTCCTCGACCACCATCGATATGAGCCGGATGAGCGGTTCGGGAACCATCAGGCCGAAATAGACTGCAAGCAGCAGAAGCGCCACGAACGGCACGACCATCAACAGGGATGGCTTGAACTTTTCGACCCCTTCGGGCATTTTGCCGAAGCACATGCCGGAAGCGCGGTATAGCAGGCTCGCGAATGTGACCGTTGTGAAGATGATGAGCAGGAGAGCGACCAGGTACTGCCCCCCGGACAGCGAAGCGGCGAGGATCCCCACTTCGGAGATGAACGTGCCGAAGGGGGGGCTGCCCGAAATTCCGACTGCGATGAAAACGAAGGGGATTGCGACCGCCGGGACCATCTGTGCGGCGCCGCTGATGAGCCGGATTTCCTTGGTTTTGAAAGCCAGGGCTATAACGCCGCTTGAGAGGAAGGCGAGGGGCTTGGCCAGTGAATGGGATACCATGTGAAAGAGCGCGGCGAATATGCCTATCGGCCCCCCGAGGCCGAACGCAAGGACGATTATCCCCATGTTCTCGACGCTGGAATAGGCCAGCATGCGCTTGAGGTTGTCCTGGTAATATAGGCGAAGCGCGCCTACGGCAAGCGAGAGCATGCCGAAGACCATGAGCAGGCTGGACGCGAAAGATACGAGCTCGGGGTACGGGGCCAATATCTGGTAGGCCCTCACAATCCCGTGGAATGCGATGTTCAGCAGGACGCCGGAAAGCAGGGCGCTGACAGGCGTCGGGGCCTGGCTGTGCGCGTCCGGAAGCCATACGTGCAGGGGCACGAGGCCCACTTTCGTGCCGAATCCGACGAGTATGAATGCGAAGGCGATTTTCATGAAGAACAGGTTCACGCCGGTATGCGGGGCCAGGAGGCTGGGCCAGTCCCCCCATGATGCCGAATCGGGCGGGAGGACAGCGTACATGAGGAACATTATGCCTACGAGCGCGAGCAGGATGCCCACGGAGTTGATTATGAAGAACTTCCAGGCAGCCTCAATCGAGCTGGTCGTGTTATAGAAGCTGATGAGGAAGACGGATGCCAGCGTGGTGGCTTCAATCGCCGCCCACATCACTACGATATTCGATGCGAGGGGGGCCACAAGCATCGCCGCGAGGAAAAAGGAGAGCAGGCCGTAATATGTCCCAAGGCGGCTTTCGTCCACGGTCTTTTCCTCGACCTCGTGCCTGAGGTAGCCTATGGAATAGATGAATACGAAAAACGACACCAGGGCGGTCAGGGAAGTGAAAAGCGCGGAGATGGAATCCAAGTACAGGAGGCCGTAAGATTCGACATACGGCACCGGCTCCTGGATGAAGCCCCATGTCACGAAGAGCGCGAAGAATGCGGCGAGCGATGCGCCTGCCACCGCGACCAGTTCGGCTGCCCGCGGGTGCTTGGACAGCAGGAACGCAAGGATTCCGGAAATGATCGGCGGCAGGATTATGAGTTCAAGCATGGGTTCACCTTTTCTCTATGAGTTCGTCCAGTTCTTTCGTATCGAGGGTGCCGACCGTGCCGCGTATCTTGAGCGCCAGTAGCATGGCGACGATTATCAGGATTACCACGTCGAAAAGGGCGACCGCGTCGCTTACGAAGGGCAGCTGTATCGGAAGGGCTATCGGAAGCAGCACCACGCCGTTCTCCATGAGGAGGAAGCCGAGGAGCTGGAGCAGGAGGTTCGTCTTGACCGCGATTATGAGCATGCCTATCAGGATGAGCGACAGCACGAGCGGCAGCATGATGGTGGTCCCGCCGAGTATCGAGGAGAGCAGGAACGCGAGGACGATGAGTATGCCGGAGTACGCCAGTATGCGCGCCGGGGTGACGTAGGAGCCCGTGAATAGCGGGTCGAAGTCGAGGTTGAGCCTCAGGTCCTCCTTCGTCGCACGGAACACGTTGTAGAAGCGCGTGGGCAGCAGCTTCACTTCGCCGGGCATCACCCTGAACAGGTTGAAGAGCATGACCGGGATGAGCAGGAATTTGAGGATGAAGGTCGTGCCCACGCGGAAATACAGATCCGGGGCTCCTTCGCTGAGGGCGGACAGGGCGAATATGATGACGAGGCACGCGCTCTGTATCATGTAAAGCTCGACGCTGCGGTTGAATGTCGCGCTGAAAACGAAATACAGGGAGCTCAGCAGCATCACGAACACGAGGGCGGTCTCGACCGGCGCTCCGCCGGCTCCGGTGCCTGAGAGGGTGGTGAGGAACGAGAGCAGTGCGAGAAGCATCGCGAGCATCAGGAGCTCGCCGACCTTGAACAGGCGCACCTTCACGCTTATGCTTTCCACGACCGCGGTGAGCATCGCGAGGAGGAGGGAGACGCCGAGCACGAATACCGAGCGCATGATTGGGTCCGGCGAGGAGAGCGGCAGGAATATTATGGGGATGAGCGCGAAGAGAAGGAAAATCTTCGACGCATGGGCCCATTCGACGAAGGCGAGGCCCGGCCCGGAGTTCTCGAGTATCATCGCCTCGTGGACCATCGTGAGCTCAAGGTGCGTGGCCGGGTTGTCGAACGGAAGGCGTCCGGTTTCCGCCAGGATGATGATGAACAGGCCGAGCGCCGCTATCCAGTGCGCGGGCGACAGCGCGAGCGCTTCCCATGCCATGCCGCCCGATGCCAGAGGGGCGATTACGTTGAAGCCGCCCGATGCCGCCAGGAAGAGCACGACCGCGAAAAGCGCGGGCTCGATGAGCACGGAATAGAGCATCTCCCTGCTCGAGCCAAGCCCTCCGAACGAGCTTCCCGCGTCAAGCCCGGAAAGCGCCGTGAGGAATCGCCCGATGGAGAAAAGGTAAGCGAACACGATTATGTTGACCGCGAGGAATGAAACCGGAGAGAGGATGGGAAGCATGACGGACGCTATCGCAACCGAAACGAATCCGACGATGGGGGCGATGACGAAAATGAACGACGTGGTAGAGCTCTTGGATTCGCCCTTTGAAAGGAGCTTGGCCAGGTCCAGGTACGGCTGGATGATGGGGCTGCCGGACCTCCCCTGCAGGCGGGCCTTCACCTTGCGCATGAGCCCGACGATGAACGGGGAGAACCCGAAGATGAAGATTATCTGGAGGAATGCCAGGAAAGCGGGTGTGGTGTCAGCAGCCATAAGGATCACAGCAGGGCATATATCAGTACTAATCCCAGCGTCACCATCAGGTAGACCAGGTAATCGCTGAGTTTTCCGGTCTGGAAAATCCTGGAGTAGGGCGCGAGCGCCTGGTACACGAGGGTTATCGGCGTATATATGGTATAGTTGAACAATTTGGACCCGTAAGCCGCCGGCTTCGACAGCGGGTCAAGCCAGACGTTGAGGCTCCTTGTCACCGGCATGGCGAATCCCGCCGCGGAATACTGCATGCGCGAAGTCACCGGGATGAAGCCGCAGGCCCATGTATCGCCGGATTCCTGGCGCCTGCCCCGGCCGAATAGCCAGGCCACGCCCCCGACAAGGACCGAGCCCAGCACGAGCGCGAGCAGGATGGTGGACGTCTGGAGCCCCTCGGACGCGGCCACCAGCTGGAAGCTAGATGAGGCGGTGAAGCCGAGGGAATCGAAGATGCCGAGCGCTGCCTGCGCAATGACCGCCGGGAATGCGCCGGCGGCTATGCACGCCAGCGCGAGAAGCGCCATTCCGGCCAGCATCGACGCTGGGGCCTCCTTCGCCTTCATGGCATGCGGGCTCCGCGGAAGCCCGAGGAACGGGATGCCGAACGCCTTCACGAACGCCCCGACCGCGAGCGCGCTGGTGAGGGCGAGGAAGAGGACGGCGAGTGAAAGGATTAGCGAGACCGGAGCCGGGATGCTTACGCCCCCGAGCAGGGCCTCGAATGTGAGAAGCTCGCTTACGAAGCCGTTCAGCGGGGGGATTGCGGCGATCGAAGCGGAGCCCAGCAGGAACAGCACGGCCGTGACCGGCATTAGTTTGGCCAGCCCGCCGAGCTCCTCGATGTTCCGCTCATGCGTCGAATGCGCTATGCTCCCCGCGCCAAGGAATAGGAGGCTCTTGAACAGGGCGTGGTTGAGCGTGTGGTAGAGGCAAGCGAAAAGGGCGAGGGCGGCCAGTTCAGGAAGCTTCAGGGACGCGAAAATCACCGCGGCCCCGAGGCCGATGAAGATTATGCCGATGTTCTCGATGCTGTGCATGGCGAGCAGGCGCTTCATGTCGTGCTCCAGCAGGGAGTAAAGGACTCCGAGCACCGATGAGAACATGCCGAGGACGAGGATTGCGACGCCCCACCACATCTCGGTCCCGGAGCCCACGATTCCAAGGAATCCGAAGAGGACGCGCACGAGGCCGTATATGGCGGTCTTGAGCATGACGCCGGACATGAGTGCGGATACGTTGCTCGGCGCCTGCGGGTGCGCGAGGGGGAGCCAGATGTGGAGCGGTATGATGCCGCATTTCGAGCCGAATCCCACCAGCGCGAGAACGAAGACCGCGTCCAGAAGAAGCGGGGCGTACGATGCCTGCGGGAAGGAGCTGAAATCGGCCGACCCGGAGCCGCCCGCAAGTATGAGGAACATCAGTATGAGCGCGACGGCGCCCACGTGTGTGATGACGAGGTAATTGAAGCCTGCGGATTTGACGCCCTCCTCCTTGTGCTCGAAAGTGACCAGGAAGAACGAGCTCAGGGCCATGGCTTCCCAGAGGACCAGGAAGAGCACGGCATTCTGCGCGGCGACGACCAGGATCATGGAGAGAAGGAAGATGTTGTACAGGAAAGCGAAGCGGCTCAGGCTGTAGCCCTTTTCCCGGTATTCATCGGCATAGGAAATCGAGTATATGGAAACCGCGGCCCCTACGAATGCGATGATGGATACGAAAAGGCCGGAGAGCGCGTCGATGCTGAATGAAAGCGAACCGAGCTGCCCGAGCTCGGCGAGGGTGAAGGCCTGCGGGCCTGCGCCGAGGAAGGATGCGATTCCGGCCGCAAGGGCTGTTATGCTCCCCGCCAGCGCGAGGCCGAACCCCAGGAAGGAGCTTATGCGGGGGTTCCGCGCGGAAAGGAGGGGCAGGAATGCGCCTGCGAGGAAGAAAAGCGACGAGACAATTAGTGCGGGCTGACCTAGAATATTCATATCGAGGGGAGTCATTCTTTGACCTTCTGGGAGTTGATGACTATTATTGTTTATTTCAAGAATACATTTAAAAAGATTGGCAGGGGCCAATCGTCCGGGGCGCGTCCCACGCCCGCGCCCCCGTAATTCGCGCCCGCGTTTCAGTTTATTTTTAAATCATTCATGATGAGATGATACCATGGAGAAAGTGCTCATTTTGGCCGGAAGCAAAAGCGACGAGGACGTGGCGAGGCAGGCCATGGACGTCCTTGCCGCGTTCAGCGTCCCATACCGCTTTGAAATCGCATCCGCCCACAGGAATCCGGAGAAGGTCGACAGGCTGGTCAGGGAGACTACGGCGCAGGTGTTCATCGCCATCGCGGGGATGAGCGCCGCGCTCCCGGGCGTGGTCGCCGCGAGGACAACGAAACCCGTCATCGGGGTGCCCGTCAACGCGTCGCTCGACGGCCTGGACGCCCTCATGTCGGTGGCCCAGATGCCGCCTAACGTGCCTGTCGCGGCGGTCGGAATCGGGATGGGCAAGAACGCCGCGCTCCTGGCGGTGCAGATGCTCGCCCTCGGCGATGCGGCGCTTGCGGCGAGGCTTTCCGAATTCAAGGAAAAACTGAAGCAGTGAACAGTGAAGCGAATGGCAGACTCCGAACAGACTTACCAGTTGAAGAAGACGCTGAAGAAGCTCGAGGGATTCCGCGGCAGCGGGACCGAGCTGATTTCGGTCTACATACCCGCAGGCTCGCCCATACACGAGATGGGCAACAAGCTCCGCGAGGAGATGAGCCAGGCGAGCAACATCAAGTCCAAGTCTACCAAGCTGAACGTCCTCGGCGCGCTCGAGCGCATCATGAACCACTTCAAGATATACAAGAAGCCCCCGGCAAACGGAATCGCGGTGTTCGCGGGGAACGTCTCGGACAATCCGGCGAAGGTGGACATCGAGCTGTTCGCCATCGAGCCCCCGGAAAAGCTCAACATAGGAGCGTACCGCTGCGACAGCAGGTTCTTCCTCGAGCCGCTACATTCCATGCTCGGCTCGACCGATTCCTACGGCATCGTGGTCCTGGACGGGCGCGAGGCCACGATAGCGATGGTCAAGGGGACCAACATCACGGTAATCAAGAAGCTGAACTCGACGGCGCACGCCAAAATCAGGAAGGGCGGCCAGAGCGCCCGAAGGTACGAGCGGCTCATCGAAGAGGCGATAGAGGTATATTACAAGAGGGTCGGCGACTCGATGGACAACGCCTTCCTGAGGAACGAGAAGAGCATCGTCAAGGGCGTCATCGTGGGGGGCCCCGGGCCGACGAAGGAATTCTTCATGAAGATGAGCCCCTTCAACTACCAGCTGAAGGTCCTGGGCGTCGTCGACACCGGCTACACCGAGGAATACGGCATCCGCGAGGTGCTTTCCAAAAGCGAGGCCATACTGTCCCAGCAGGAGGCCGTGAAGGAGAAAATCCTCGTGGACAGGTTCATCAAGTCCGTGGTCAACGAGGGGCTCGCCACATACGGCGAGAAGGAGGTGCGCGACGCGATACTGTCGCACCAGGCCGACAAGGTCATGCTGTCCGAAGGCCTCACGCACACCAGCGTGCTGTACAAATGCCCGTCCTGCGGCACCGAGGCGAGGAAGGCCTTCCGGGACAAGATTGAGGACTCGATGCCGTGCCCGAAATGCAATTCCTCGATGAAGGAGCAGGCAAGGGAGCTCCTTATCGACGAGCTGAACGAGCTTGCGCGGCAGAACGAGATTCCGGTGGAAATCATCTCGACCAATACCGTCGAGGGGAACCAGTTCCTCACAGGATTCGGCGGGATTGGCGCATTCCTCAGGTACAAGACGAGGTAGGCAGGCGGCTTCGAATCTATTCTTCGCCAATCTTGGGCTCAGTAAATCTTAGGCTTAGCTAATCTTAGGCGCTAGTCAACCGGTAAAGGAGAAAGTTGGGAAAAACGGAAAAGGGTTTTGGACCTGATTGGAATCAGGTCGCTTTTATGCCGCAGGTGCCAAGGGCGTATTCCGGCCCGACGAATACCACCATGCCGTTGCTGTAGTATTTCGCCCCGCCCGGGCCATCCCGGACATAAATCGTGGTGCCGTCTTTCAGCATCGCGAAGCATTCCTTGGGCTTGCGGAAGCCGTCAGGAGTCACGCACCCGTCGTTCCCGAAGGAAATCGGAGTGACCTCCTTGCCGCCCATGCCGCTGCTCGCCGCGAAATCCACCCCGCACTGCAGGATGTTGTTGGCGGTCGCGGTGTTCGAGGCGCCCCGGACGTCCATGACGATGAATACGTTCGTGGAGTGCGTGAATATGCCCTTGAACGTCTCGGCGTCGACCTCGATGCCCGGAACGAACGAGTTCTCGGAGAGCGCCATGAAGTAGTATGCGAGGAACAGCACCGCGGCGAGGAGACCGAAAATCATGATGCCCTTGACCAGCCCCCCCTGCTCGCGCTTGCCTTCCGCGCCGCCGGCTGCGGGTTTTGGCGAAGGCTGGACCGCCGGGGTGCTTGCCATGGCGGGCTGGTCCTTTGCCGGTTTCCATGAACTTTCTCCGAGCTCCTGCGCGGGTTTCTGCTCCACTGCGGGCTTGGATCGAGCCACCTCTTTTTCCATCGGGGCTTTTGCGGTCTCGGGCGCTTTCGCCGCGCCCTTTGCAGAAGCCGTTTTAGCGGTTTTTTTTGCCATATGCATCAGCTGAAGAGAGCCACGAGCGGGCATGACTCATAATAATCGAGGTTTGCGTTAATCTCCGCCCGGTTCTGGTAGATGACCGAGAAGCGGGGGGGCTCGTTCTTCTGGGAATACCCGAGGACGAACGACGACGAGGCGTTGTGCGCGGTCTCGAGGCAGTCCGTTGCGGTCAGGCTTGCGTTCGCGCCGAGGCTGTCCGTCTTCGTGCAGGTGTTCGGGGTTATCTGGAACAGCGTCCAGCTCTTGTTGTTCTCGCCGAACGAGGATGCCAGGAGCCCGGCGCACGTGTTCATGGCCTGCGCGTCGGAGAACGACGCGTTGCGGAGGTCGACCACTATGGTCGTCGAATTCCTCGAATTCAGGTCGGATATGAATTCCGGCAGCGTCGCATCCGTCGAGGTCTTCCCCAGGAACAGGTACATCATCAGGCTGAAGATGAAAAGGAGGACGACGATGGTGATGAATGACGCCAGCAGTATGTGGTTCGTCTTGGGTATCGTGAACCGGTTGGTGGAGAACACGTAGAGGAAGACCAGCATCGCGATGGATGAGAACGACAGGAAGACGAGCAGGGAGAACAGCCCGAGCGTGGTGGGGCTGTCGGGAATCTCGGTCTTGGGGACGATTTCGGTCTTCTCGGCCATGTTGGCGATTCCGGTGTTGACCCTGCGCGCGAACCCGCGGAAAAGGAGCAGCACACGCGTCGCAGGCGTGTCGCTTTCGGCCTTCAGGAGCTCCTGCTCCTGGTCCGAGAGGGCGGTGTAGTTCGCGCCGAGCTCTTCAAGCTGGGTGAGCGTCAGGCCGTCCCGGAACTGCGCGTCCAGGTCCATGGTCTTGTTCTCGATGAGCTCGAGCGACCTGCTCGATACCGGGTCAAGGTCCTTGCTTTGGAGGATTATCAGGAGCGAA
>Ga0265297_10005072_pt1 | contig 20594 bp, 22 predicted proteins | sample Munlanlwell13791_FD_192502 | JGI IMG/M metagenome (GOLD analysis project Ga0265297, IMG submission 192502) | Leachate microbial communities from a municipal landfill in Southern Ontario, Canada - Leachate well 137-91 | ecosystem: Engineered > Solid waste > Landfill > Unclassified | place...
TGTCAGCCACCACCAACCCTACTGCCGAGATTGCGATGGAGAAACTCAAGGACCTGGCAGCCAGCGAGGTGCATCTGACGCATATCCCTACGCCAGGGGACGAGGTGGGCCTGCGGAGGCTCAAGGTCAATCTCACTACCGACGGGAATTTCCCTTCGCAGGATTTATACGCCGCGGGATAATGTTAATAGGCCGGAGAGGATGTTTAGATGAGCGGGATATTCGGGGTAGTTTCTAAAAAGGAGTGCACCCAAACCCTGTTCTACGGTACGGATTACCATTCGCACCTGGGGACCCAGTTCGCCGGCATGGCGGTGTGGGGGTTATCGTTGAACAAGAAGATTCACGATATCAGCGGAACGCAGTTTAAATCCAAGTTCTTCCAGGAGTTGGAGGGGTTCAAGGGTAATAAGGGGATAGGGGTTATCAGCACCCTTTACCCCCAGCCCATAGTCGTCAATTCCCGCTTCGGGCAATTCGCAATAGTCACTAACGGATTCATTGAAAACGCCGGGGAATTGGCCGAGGAGATGCTTTCGGAAGGCGAGTCTTTCAGCGATTCTTTCGACGGCCGCATTAATGCTACTGAGCTTGTGGCGAAGTTAATCAACCGGGGCAATAGCATCAGCGAAGGTATTGAGAAAATGTTTGCCCAGATCCGCGGTTCGTGCTCGCTGCTCATTTTGACCAGGGACGGCATCTGGGCAGGCCGCGACAGGTTCGGCTATACCCCGCTGGTGGTCGGCGAGAAACAGGGGGAGCTGGCGGTGACAACCGAGACCTCCGCTTTCTACAACCTGGGCTTTAGCATCAAGAAGTTTCTGGCGCCGCGGGAGGTGGTTTTTATAGACAAGAAAGGCATGAAGACGAAGATAGCCGGCAGCAGGAAGAAGCAGGTCTGTTCGTTCCTCTGGATTTACTCAGGGTTCCCCGCCTCTAGCTATGAAGGCGTGAATGTCGAGACGGTCCGGGAGCGCTGCGGCTCATTTTTGGCAAAGTCCGATACTATCAAGGTTGAGTTGGTGGCAGGCATACCGGATTCCGGAACCACCCATGCTATCGGTTATGCCATGCAGTCCCGCCTGCCCTTTCGCAGGCCGTTGGTAAAATATACCCCGGGTTTTGACCGCAGCTATACTCCTCCATCGCAGGAGAGGCGCGACCTCATCGCTAAGATGAAACTGGTGGCGATACGGGATATCATCAAGAATAGAAGGATAGTTGTCTGCGACGATTCCATCGTGCGCGGCACGCAGCTTAAGAACTTTACGTTGCAGAAACTCTGGAGCAACGCTGCCAGGGAGGTGCACCTGAGGATTGCCTGCCCGCCCCTGATGTTTCCCTGCAAGTTCAATTATTCCACCCGCAGCATCTCGGAATTAGTTACCCGCCGTGCTATCAAGAGTATCGAGGGCAGGGATCCCCGCGATATCTCTCTCTATCTGGATGAAAGCACGCCACAGTTCAAAAGAATGGTCTCTTGGATTTCCAGGGATATCAACGCCACCTCGCTTAAGTACCAGCGTTTGGATGATATGATCCGTGCCATAGGATTGCCGCGGCAGGACCTGTGTCTTTACTGCTGGACAGGTAAGGCTACCTAAACGATGAACAAGGTTAAACTGCGCTGCGGTAGAGCTACTATCGTCGGCAGGCCCAATACCGGAAAATCGACTCTCCTAAACGCCATTCTGGGAGAGAAAATCAGTATCGTCTCCGACGTCCCCCAAACCACCCGTTATCAGATAAAAGGTATTTTTACCGACAAGCGCGGCCAGGTTGTTTTTATCGATACCCCCGGGATACACCTTGGCCACGAGCGCTTCGGGACACTTATGGCAAGGCATATCGGAGAGGCGTTGGGCTCATGCGACGTCATTATTTACCTGATAGATACCAACGATGCCCCGGGCAGGGAAGAGAGTTTTTTGATGGAGCGGTTGAAAGGCGTCAAGGTCCCCGTTATCCTGGGTTTGAACAAGATAGACCTGAAGGCTACTTTCCTGGATACCTATATCAAGTTATGGGAGCAGGTAAAAGGCCGTAGCGTAGGCGAGATGACCGATAGCCTGGTATTAATGCCTCTTTCCGGGCTGCAGGGGACTAATGTTACTGAGCTGACCGAGGCAATCTTCAAATTAATCCCCTTCGGGGATCTGCTTTACCCCGAGGATATTGTTTCGGACTTTCCCCAGCGCTTAGCCCTGGCAGACATCATCCGTGAAAAGCTTTTTAACGTTATGCGCCAGGAGATCCCCCATTTCCTGGCGGTCTATGTTGATGAGATAGAGCCGCGTTCTAACAAGCTTACCTTTATCCGGGCGGTTATATTGGTAGAGAGGGATTCCCAGAAGAGGATTGTGATAGGCCGGGACGGCAGGGTCCTCAAGGAGATCGGGCAGCTTGCCAGGCAGGAGATAGAGGGGATTTTAGGCAAGAAGGTATTCCTGGAGACGCAGGTAAAAGTGAAGGCCGGCTGGAGAGAAAACCCTGATATCCTGCATCAGCTCGGCCACCTTTAGTTTAGGGACGGGGACGGTAGGGACGGGGACGGTTCTCGAGCCCGGTTAGAACTGTCCCCCTAAGGGACACTTTTAACCGTAGTTGAGAACCGTCCCTGATTTTGCTTGTGTTTTTGGAGAATTTATGATAAAAAAGAATATAAAAAAGGAGGGGGTATGCGCCAGCATTTGGGTTTTTTAAAGACCTCAAGCCTTATGGTCAAGGTCGCCGCGTGGATATTTTTGTTTTTTGGCGGCATCGGCGGGGTATCAATCATCATGGGGTTGACCCCGGGTAATCCCCGTTGGATGGGTTTTGTCGTCCTGGCGATATACGCATTTTTCTTTTTCTTCTTTTACCTTATTGCCAAGATTGCCGATCTCCTGACACAGATTATCAATACCATCCACAAGGAAGATTAATCCTGACACAACAAGATGAGAAATAAAAAGGACATCCTCATCGTTGTCCTCTCGGCAATCATCGTCGTGGGGATGGTTGTTTACGTCGGACAATCCAGGCAAAAGGGCCGGCTCCTCAGGTCCCTCCAGAAGGTCAAGGGGCAGCTCGCAATATTGGAGGCCGATAACCGCAGGCTGATGATAGAGCTGGAGAATGAAAGGAAGCTCAGCCGGCAGTTAGCTCAAGATAGGGCGTCGTTAGGGCAGGCTGTTAAAGAGCGCGATGAGAAGCTCGCGGCGTTAAGCGACGTACAGAATACCATAGATGCTTTAAACGCCCAGATCCTGGCTTTGCGCAGTGAAACCCAGAGTTTAAAAGAGGAAACCCTGAGGCTTAAGCTCGAGCTTGCCCAGGGCAGAAAGTCTTCCGAAGCATCCAGGGGGCGCCGTGATTCGGTAGCGGAATTAAAAAAGGCAATCAAGGAGCTCAAAAAGCAGGTTACCGTAGTGAAGCGTCAGATTAGAAATAACAGCAGTGACGTCGCTTTAACCGGCAACCGGGGATTTATCATCCGTGGAGGCAAGTCCACCTATCCTGCAAGGGTAAGAATCGAGGTTAACCCCGCACAGTAAAGAAGCCAGATGGCCAGGAATATCTTTATCGAAGCTTTACATAATAAAATTTTCATGACCATGATTAGTGCCTGGGTGATAGCCCAGGCTATCAAGGTTATGATTGGCGTTATCCGTTGCAAGAGATTTGATTTCCGTTGGCTTGTAGGAACAGGCGGTATGCCTTCCAGCCACGCCTCCGGCGCGGCATGCCTGGCTTCCTCAATAGGCATTCATAGCGGTTTTGACAGCGTTTATTTCGCGTTGGCCGCGGCATTCGCAATCGTAGTGATGTTTGACGCACAGGGCGTGCGGCGGGCAACCGGAAAGCAAGCCAGTATTTTGAATAAGATTACCGAAGACATATATTGGCAGGGCAGGATTAAGGATAACCGCCTGCGCGAACTCATCGGCCATACTCCGGTAGAGGTCCTGGCCGGCGCCCTGCTTGGCATCCTGATCGCTTTTTTAGCGCGTTAATAAAAAAGGGGGATACGGTGAATAAGAAGTTGGCATTAATCATCGCGGCGGTAATAATAGCAGCAGCTATTTTTATTATCATAGGTGTTAAGACCGGTTCCAGGGCATCATTAAATAAAGGCAGGCCTCTTTCTATGACGTCACTATTGAACAAAGCCAAGGAACTTGAAGGCAGGGGGGATTTGCTTGGGACCAGGAACGCTTACCAGGAGCTTGCCAGCAGCTTTCCTAATGCTCCCGAAGCCGACAGCTGGGAGAAGAAGGCGGAGGAGCTTAATATAAAACTTTTGTTTTCGTCTATCGTCACCCCCAAGAGCATCCTTTACAAGATTAAGACCGGAGATACGCTTAACAAGATTGCCCGGGAACATCAGACTACCGTGGAGTTGCTCATGAAGAGCAATAACCTTACCGGCGACAGGATCATACCTGGGAGGGAACTTAAGGTATGGATAGCTCCTTTCAGTATCGTGGTAGACAAATCCCAGAACATCCTGATTCTCAAAAGCGACGAGGACGTGATTAAGACCTATAACGTAGCCACGGGACTAAATAATTGCACCCCTGTCGGGACATTCAGGATTGTAAATAAGCTTAAAGACCCCACCTGGTTTAAGGCCGGGGCGGTCGTGCCTGCGGATAGCTCCGAGAACATCCTTGGTTCGCGGTGGATGGGTTTTAACCTTGCCGGTTATGGTATCCACGGCACCACCGAGCCGGAGACTATCGGCAAACAGGCTACCCAGGGCTGCATTCGTATGGTGAATTCCGACGTCGAGGAGCTTTATGCGATCGTACCGGAAGGCACCGAGGTGACAATCGTAGACTAGCATCCTATGCAAGGCTTAGAATTCGAAAAACCAATCGTAGAGCTTGAGAAGAAAATCCAGGAGTTGCGCAATTTCATCTCCGATAAAAAGATCGACCTCTCATCGGAACTTAAGTGTCTGGAAGACAAGCTGGAGCAGCTTAAAAAAGATACCTATACCAACCTGACTCCCTGGCAGCGGGTGCAGATTGCAAGGCATCCCCAGCGGCCCTATACATTGGACTATATCGGCATGATGATGACGGATTTTGTGGAGATCCACGGAGACAGGGGCTTTGCGGACGACAGGGCTATCATCTGCGGTTTTGCCAAGCTCGACAGCCAGAAGGTGGCGGTAATAGGGCACCAGAAGGGCCGCGACACAAAGGAGAATATCAAGCGCAATTTCGGCTGCGCCCACCCCGAAGGATACCGCAAGGCCCTGAGGATGATGCAGCTGGCCGAGAAATTTAATCTTGCCATCGTAGTCTTTATCGATACCCCCGGAGCATATCCTGGCGTAGGAGCCGAGGAGCGCGGCCAGTCCCAGGCCATCGCCCTAAACCTAAGGGAGATGGTGCGGGTTGCAGTGCCTATTGTGGCGACCGTTATCGGAGAGGGCGGCTCAGGGGGAGCTCTCGGTATAGGGATAGCTGATTATGTGGGAGTGTTGGAGAATTCTTATTACTCGGTGATTTCGCCTGAGGGGTGCGCCGCTATCCTCTGGAAGGATGGCTCAAAGGCGCCGCATGCCGCCGAGGTCTTAAAGCTCACCGCCAAGGATCTTCTCGGGATGGATATTATCGATGAGGTTATCCTTGAGCCTGTGGGTGGCGCTCACCGCGATGCACGCGGGATGTCCGAGACCCTCAAGGCAACGATTAAGAAACAACTCAAGCAACTGGGTAGTTACGATAAGGAAAAGCTCCTTCAGGTGCGGTACCAGAAGTTCAGGAAGATAGGCAGTTTCGCCTAAAATGATTGAGCACGAATTGATAATCCTGGGGCTTTTGCGTCAGAGTCCCTGCCACGGTTACGAGATTAAGAAGCAGGTCAAGAAAGTCCTTTCTCTGGTTGCCGGCTTCGATTTAAAATCCGTATATTATCCCCTAAGAGTCTTGGAGAAAAAAGGACTGCTGCTTAAGCGTACCACCAAGGAAGGAAGGAGGCCGAAGCGCTTTATCTATGAACTTACGGCAAAGGGGGAAGGTCGCTTCAAGGAACTGCTCAAGAGGAGTTTCTTGGATTTTAAGAGGCCGCAGTTCAGCCTGGACCTTAGTCTTTATTTCCTGAGTTTTATCGAACCCCGGATTGCCAGGCGGCGCCTGCAGGTACGCATGCGCGTATTAGAAAAGCTCTCCCGCCAAATCCAGGAGACCCTCAAGACCCTCAAGAAGAAAAGGTCAGAGTCACTGGCGCTTATCCTTGAGCATAATCTCCAGATGCTTGATACCGAATCCGCCTTTCTTCGCCGCCTCACGAATTCTTTTTAACCCCTTCAGTAACCAAAAAATATTCCGGTTCCTACTTGACAAAAACGCTATTTTATAATATACTTAATATGCTTAACTATTAAGTAGATTTACTATAAAGGAGGTTAATTATGCCTGAGGCCGGCCTTATGGGTTTTGCCGATAAATTGAGCCAGGTGATGCCGGTATTGATAAGGGAGTTTATCCGGGATGAAGCCAGGGAGCTTTACCACGGGCACGTTACCCCTCCGCAGGTTTTAGTGATGGATTTTCTTTTTGCCAACGGCGAATCCAAGATGAAGGAATTGGCATCTTTTATGATGGTTTCTACTGCCGCTACTACGGGTATCGTAGACAGGCTGGTGAAGGCCGGTTATGTCAGGCGCCTGTTTGAGCCGACCGACCGCCGCATAATCAAGGTCAACCTCACTTTCAAGGGAAGCGAATTGTTACGTAAGATAAAGGAGCAGAGGCGTAGGATAATTATGCACACATTCAGCAAGGTATCGCAGGAAGACCGCATGGATTACTTGAGGATTATCAGTCAAATCAGGGACGCGTTTGTCAAAGAGCAAGCGGAAAGTAGGTCTTGATTTGCGGAAATATTATGAGATATTCATATCTGAATAAAATAGCTGTTTTTTCGTTGGCCCTGGCGGTGCTTTTGCCGCCTTTGGCAGCTTATGCCGAAGAAGAAATAACCCTTACCCTGGATGAGGCGGTTGCTGTTGCCTTGCGCGACAACCGTGATATACTCATTAAAACGGAAGATATCAAGAAGGCCAAGGCCGGGATAACGGGGGCCAGATCCGCCCTGTATCCTTCTTTTACTTTTAGCGGCGGCTGGAGCTATACCAGGGGTTATTACGATAAGGATATCAGCCAGTACGAAACGCAGAGCAGTTTTAAGCAATACCTTTTCAGGGGAGGCAAGACCGCAAGCAGCATTGCAGAGAATAGATATAAGACCGAGGCCTCGGAGGCCGTTCTTGAAAAGACCAAGCTCGATATCATCGTGGATGTCAGCAAATCCTTCTATGCCTACCTTTTGGCCAGCGAGCTGGCGGAGTTAAACAAAGGGATACTCACTAATACCGAGGCACACCTTGCTTCTCTTAAGGAGCGTTACCAAAACGGGGAGGTTTCGGAGTCAGAGATACTGCAGGTTGAGGAATCACTTGCCAGCGTAAAGGAAGCCTGGGAGTTTTCGGTTAACCAGACACAGACAAGCCTTATCCTCTTGAAGAACCTCTTGTTCATCGATGAAAAGGTAGGCGTAAAGCCCGAAGGAGAATTTATATACGCGCCGAAAGAAATCAGTTACGATGAATCATTTTTAAAAGCTATGCAGCAACGGCCTGAGATCCGCCAGTATGAAGCCCAGGTCAAGGCGAACAAGGAAGGCGTGAAGGTTGCCCGGGCAGACGCCCTGCCTAGCGCCTACGCCTCCTGGGATTATTACAGCCGTTCCCATGCCGTGGTTTCTACCATTAATACCAAGAACTGGAACGATTACAATATCCTTGGGGTAACTTTTGAATGGCCGGTATTCGACGGATGGAGTACCCGCGCCAAGGTGGAAGAGGCGATGGCAGAATTGAGGAGTTCTCAGCTGGGGAAGGAAAAGGTAATCAAGGATGTGGCGCTGGATATCAAGAACGCTTATATTAACCTTAAGGATTCTATCTCCCGCATCCGCACCAGCGACGCCAACATCATATACTATAAAGACAACCTTTACGTAATAAAAGAGAAGTATCGACAGGGCATTGCCAGCTTCCTGGATTTAGACGACGCCTCTTTGAGCTATAGGATATCGGAGTTTAACAGGAAACAATCCATTTACGACTACATAGTGGCTAAGATTAATTTCGAGCGTGCAAGCGGGGGTGTATAATGTTGAGGATGAAAAACGACAATCAGATAATAATTCCGGCAGCAGTTTTATTATTGATATTCTTGAGTAGCGGATGCGGAAAGGCCAAGGATGGAAGCGGCTCATCGGAGGTCCTGCCGGTTAAGACCGCGCGCGTAGAATTAGTGAATATTTTGGAAACCCTCGATTACATCGGGGATATCAAGGCCCAGGATGAGGTGCCGGTTTATCCTAAGGTCAGCGGCAAGATTATAGAGAAGGTTAAAGAGGATGGCAGCAAGGTGGAGAAGGACGATGTTATCGCCTACATCGACCGCGATGAGGTAGGTTTGAAATTCGAGAAGGCGCCCGTAGAGAGTCCCATCCGCGGCGTTATCGGGAGGGTTTACGTTGACAAAGGCACGAGCGTTACGCCCGAGACCCCGGTAGCGCTGGTAGTTAACATGGACACAGCCAAGATTGAGCTGAATATCCCTGAGAAGTATATCCCGCTGGTTTCTTTGGGGCAATCCGCCCAGATCAGCCTTCAGGCTTATCCGCAAGAGGAGTTTGTCGGGACCGTCTCCAAGATCAGCCCGGTTTTAGACCTTGATACGCGCAGCGCGCCTATCGAATTAAGCATCCCTAATTCCGATCACCGCCTGAAGTCCGGGATGTTCGCCCAGGTCCGCTTGATTATCAAGGAGCACAAGGATGTCCCGGCAGTCCTGAAGGAGGCAATCATGGGTAAGCCGCCTCAGAATTACGTCTATGTCGTTGAGGGAGGCGTGTGCCGGCAGAAGAGCGTTTCTTTAGGCATTCGCCAGGGGGCCTATTATGAGGTAGCCAAGGGTTTAAAGGATGGCGACCTGGTGGTGGTGATGGGGCAGCAGAAATTATACGACGGCGCCAAGGTAAGTGCCGAGGTTGAAAACAACCCGGCGCCAGAAGGAGAAAAGTAATATGAATCTTCCGGAATTCGGGGTAAAGAAACCGGTTACCAATATGATGATTTTTTCCGCCATCATCATACTGGCGCTTTACAGCCTCACGCGCCTGAACATAGATTCGATGCCTGAGATAGAGCCTCCGGCGATCTCCGTTATTTCTACCTACGAGGGCGCCAGCCCTGAGGACGTAGAGACGAAGGTAAGCGAGCCGCTGGAGAACCAATTAGCGACTACCCCGGGCCTGGAGAAGATTACCTCCCGCTCGCTGGAGGGGCTCTCGGTAGTGACGCTTAAGTTTATCTGGGGGACGAATCTCGATGAGGCCTCCAACGATATCCGCGACCGCATTGACCTGGCGAAGAGGTATCTTCCGGATATCCCCGATGAAATGGATAACCCCTACATCTTTAAATTTAATACCGCGATGATGCCTATTATATATCTGGGGATTACCGCAGACCAGAGTTACCCCGAGCTTTATGATATGATCGACAAAAGGGTAGGGGATGTCTTAAGGCAGATCCCCGGGGTAGGCACGGTGCAGCTGCACGGTGGCCTGGAGCGCCAGATTAATATCTGGATTAACAGGCATAAGCTTGAAGGGTACGGGTTTTCCATCCTTGATGTAGAGGATGTCTTGGATAAAGAGAACATTACACAGCCGGCCGGCAATATAAAATCCGGGCTCACGGATTATCTCCTGCGCGTGCCCGGAGAATTTGTTAGCCCCGAGGAAATTAATTCGGTCATCCTCGGAAAGCGCGACGGCAAAGTCGTATATCTTAAGGACGTTGCCAGGGTAGAAGATAGTTTTAAGGAGGTAACCCAGATTGTGCGCATCAACCGCAAGCAGGGGCTCTTGATGATGGTGCAGAAGCAGAACGGCGCCAATACCGTGGCAGTGGCAGAGCGCGTTAAGAAGAAGCTCAATGAGCTCCAGGCAGTTTTGCCGCGGGATATCAAGATGAACCTGGTTATGGATAGTTCCCGCGACATCGTCAATTCCCTTAATTCCTTGAAATCCACGGTATGGGTAGCGGCAGCAATGGTAATACTGGTAGTCTGGTTTTTCCTGCGGCAATTTTCGCCCAGTATTATCATCGCCTCCACCATCCCATTTTCGTTATTGATTGCTTTTATCTATCTTTTCTTAAGCGGCAAGACCATTAATACCATCAGCCTCTCTTCCATAATCATCGCCATCGGCATGGTTGTAGACAACGCCATTGTAGTAGTAGATAATATCCATCGCCACCTGGAGCGCGGCCAACGCCCCCAGGAAGCGGCTATCTTTGGGGCCTCGGAGATGTTTTTGGCTATCGGTGCGTCTACTTTGACTACGGTAGTAGTGTTCCTGCCGATGCTCTTTATCCCCGGCATAGTAGGCATTATGTTCGGCGAACTGGCAGTGATTGTTTCCGTTACCTTGCTGGCCTCGCTTTTTACAGCAACAACATTCAGCCCGATGCTCTGCTCAAAGATGCTCAAGGTAGACGGCAATGGCGCCGGAAGTAAGAGAAGCGGTTTTTTGACTAAGATATACAACATATCCGAGCACTGGTTTAAGGCCTGGGAGGAGTTTTACGCCGGGTCCCTGGCCTGGTGCCTGGGGCATAAAAAATTCGTTATCCTGGGATTCCTGGCAGTTTTTCTGACCAGCCTTTTACTCGTGCGTTTCGTAGGCAATGAGTTTATTCCGGAGGAGGACTCCGGAGACCTGCGCGCTACGGTTAGCCTGCCTGTAGGCACGCGGGTTGAAGAGAGCGATAAGGTCGCGGCAGAGATAGAGGGCATTTTAGAGAAAGAGGTTCCCGAGAAGCAATTTATTTATGTAAGAAGCGGCCAGACCTCTGGTATCGGCGCTGTTATGGGCGGGGCCTCCGGCAGCCACGTTATTTCAGCCGGCTCCAAGCTGGTTCCCAAGACCGAGAGGAAGCGTTCCGTAAAGGAGATATCACAAATTATAAGGAATAAGATTAAGATGATGCCGGGGGTGCTCAAGACCGATATCAGCACTGCCAACCCTATCGGTAAAATGATTACGGGCACGAGCGGCAAGCAGATACAGGTAGAGATAATCGGGCACTCTTTTAGCGATACCGATGCCCTGGCCAACAAGATAAAAGGGATCATGGAGAATACGCCTGGCGCGGTGGACGTCAGCATATCCCGCGAATTAAACCGTCCGGAATTAAGGGTTCAGGTGTACCGCGAAAAGGCATCAGCCCTGGGTATCAATATGAGCGATATCGCCGATAGCGTCAAGGCTTTCGTAGAGGGGGTGACCGCAACCAAGTACCGCGAGGGAGGGGAGACCTACGATATATATGTGCGCCTGGAGGAGAAGTTCCGCGCCAAGCCCGAAGACGTGGAGAACCTCTCGATTGTTTCTCCCGCAAGCGGCAAGCAGGTTAGATTAAGCAATATTGCCCGGGTGTATGAGACGGTAGGGCCGGTTGAGATTGAACGCAAGAACCGCGAAAGGGTGGTCAGGGTGGAATGCGGCACCTACAAGCGCTCCATGGGCAAGGTTATTGAGGACATCAAATCCAGGCTTAATAAAATAGCCATCCCCGCCGACGTTACGATTAATTTCGGCGGCGAAGCTGAAGAACAGGGCAAGGCCTTTAACGACCTGATGCTTCTTTTGCTTTTAGGCATTGTCCTGGTTTATATGGTAATGGCAGGGCAGTTTGAATCCCTGCTGGACCCCTTTATCGTGATGTTCGCGGTGCCTTTTACCTTCACTGGCGTAATACTCGGTTTTATCCTGACAGCCACGACCTTAAGTATCATTACCTTCCTGGGGATAGTTATGTTAATCGGTATTGTCGTCAATAACGCCATTGTCCTTATCAGTTACATCAATATCCTGCGCGCGCGCGGGCTGTCTATGCTGGAGGCGGTAACCATCGGCGGTAAAGAGAGGTTAAGGCCGGTGCTTATGACTACCATTACCACCCTGGCAGGTTTGTTGCCCTTGGCTTTGTCCCGCGGCGAAGGCTCGGAGATCTGGCAGCCCCTGGGGATTACAATGATCGGCGGGCTGTCCCTGTCCACTTTTGTTACGATGCTTTTTGTCCCTACGCTTTATGCCTTATTTGAAGCCAGGATAAAGAAAAACAATAAGAAACGTCTTTCCAAATTTGAAGAGATGCTCGGTTAACCTCGGGGAGGGGGTAAGTTATGAAGATGATTATGGTTGTATATAACGAAGCGGTTGATGACGAAATAATGGAAGCACTGGAGAGTTCTTCTCTGGAGAATTATACCAAGATAAAAAGTATCTATGGCCGCGGCAAAACCTCCGGGGCGCACCTAGGAAATGATATCTGGCCTGGAAGGAATAATATGATATTCGTTTCCTGTCAGGATAAGGAGTCCGCTGTTTTTGTCTCCGCAATAGGCAAACTCAGGAAAACGCTCGGCAAAGAAGGCGTCAAGGCCTTTGTTATGCCCCTGGACGAAATTATTTAGATAATCCCCTGCAATACTATCTCTGTCATAATTGCCTCCTTTTAAAAAACTTGACAAAAACGCCTCTTGCTGTATATAATATAACAAAATTGAATAGTAAAATTTTACTATATTTTAAAGCCGGGGAGAAACATGGAAATAGAGCCGCGCACGAAGGAAAGATTTGACCTTTTTATCTCTAAGATACCTGTTTTTCACCGTCATATTACTGAGGAAGCGGTGGTTAACAAGGCAGAAGAGATGGCCCGGTCAAGGAATTCTACCCGCATCGAAGAAGAGGATATTATAGCCGCCTTCTTTCTGGGTGTGCCGTCCCCATTCTATAGCATGATGGTCAGGCTACTTGAGCAGACGGGGTTTGACTACAGAAAATACGGCTTTCCCAAAAATGGTCATTCAAAATAACGATATGCTTATTGCGGTAGTAGGCGCAGGTGCCATCGGAGGGCTGGTAGCAGGTTACCTTAAGTTAAAAGGGCACGAGGTTCAGCTGGTCGGCCGCGCCGGAGCTGTAAGCGCAATAAAGGAGAAAGGTCTGCGTATTTCAGGGGTGCGCGGCGATTTCAACCTCAAGCTCGATGTCTCGGAGAAGTTAGAATCTACGCCAGAGTTGGCTATCATGGCGGTAAAAACGCAAGACCTGGAAACCGCATTGATAGAAAACATCGCTTATTTAAACGACGCCTTGGTTATAACCGCGCAGAACGGCGTGCGTGCCGACGATATAGCCTGCCGGCTCCTCCCTAAGGAAAATGTGATTTCCAGTATCGTAATGTTTGGGGCGACGTCGCTGGAGCCGGGTGAGGTAGTGCATAATTTCGAGGGCAACTGGATTATCGGCAGGGCCGCAGGCGGCAATGATAACCGCGTATTCTCGGCGAGTGAGGTTTTGAATTCCGTATTCCCCGCCGTAGTCAGCGAAGGCATCATGGGGATGAAGTACCTTAAGGTTTTTGTGAACTCCAATAACTGCATCCCGGCGCTGTTAGGGGTCAGCATACAGGAGGCATTTAGCGATGTCCGGATCAGCCGCATTGCCGTAGAGGTCTGGAGGGAGGGCTTTGAGATTATCAGCAAAGCCGGCATAGAGTTGTTGTCCCTGCCGGACTTCCCTCTTGAGCGGATAAAAGGCATGGTTTCCATGCCTGCCGAGGAAGCGGCGGGTATATATGCGGGTATTATGTTGAATCTAAGCAAAGAACCTCTTTACGGTTCAATCCTTCAGAGTATCAGACGCGGTAGGCCCTCAGAAATAGATTACATCAACGGAGAGTTCCTCCGTATTGCCGGCGAAAATCAATTCCAGGCGCCGCTTAATGAGAAGCTTGTGACGTTGGTGCATAACGTAGAAAAGGGATGCGGATTCCTTAAAAAAGAAGAGTTCCTGGAGCGCGTTAAGGAATTCCTGACATAGACAGCGATATGCTTGATACGCCTTTTCCGAAATTAAAACTTACCGTCACTAGGGTGGAAGGGGTCTGTTACCACGGTTACAAGATAGGCCAGGAATTAATCCTGGAGGACTTTACCCACCCCCCGCAATATTTCTGCCTGGGCCTGGCGCATGCGCTCTTTCCGGTAATCTATGCCTTAAGTTTCGGCGCCAGGTTCCCTTTCAGGGATAATCAGCGTTCTCTCCTGGTTACCTGCCCTGACGGGGGTAAGCTTGAATTCAAGGCAGAGATTCTTGATAAGGAGGGCAAGGTAGAGACGCTGCCGAAAGACCCCCATTTTAAAGGGCCGAACCCCAAAAAGATGCTTATCGAGGTAGTCAAGACAAAAGGCAGGTGCGCCTTTAATTATAAGGTAGGGGATAAATGGGAGACCGAGGGGCTCAAGTGTATCCCGGGTTTCTGCGGCGCGGCATTTCATACGGCATTTCCCGCTCTTTTCGCGCTTAATTTCGGCGCAAGGTTTTTCTTCATGAAAGACAACAATTCCATAGATACGGTTACCTGTCCCGACGGAGGCAATGTTATTTTTAAGATTACCAGGCTCGGCGGCCCGGATAAGGAGAAGAAATAGATGGCGAAGCGCAGGGTAGTCATCACGGGCCTTGGGGTAATATCCCCTAACGGCATCGGTAAGGACGCTGTCTGGAAAGCGATGTCGGGCGGGGTATCTGCGGTAAGGCGGGTTGAGGGGTTTGACGTATCGATGTTCAATACCCATATTGCCGCCGAGGTAAGGGATTTCAATCCCTTTGCGCTGGGATTGACTCACGAAGAGGCAATGCGCATGGACCGCTATGTGCAGTTCGGGGTGGTTGCCGCTGACATGGCGGTAAAAGACAGCGGCCTGGATTTTTCCAAGGTAGATACGGAGCGTGCGGGGGTATGCCTGGCTAATGCCATCTGCGGGACCAAATACATGGAAGAGGAATTTGCCCTTGTTACCGATGACGGCAAGAATCCGATTGACCCCTCAAAGGTAAGGAAGGACCTTTATGACGCCGCGATGTTTAATACCCCTTCCATCGAGATATCCAGCCGTTACGGATTGAATGGTGTCACAAATACCCTTTCTACCGGCTGTACCGCAGGAACAGACTCCCTGGGGTTTGCCCTGGAGGTTATTCAGGACGGAGAACAGGATGTTATGCTTGCCGGAGCAGCTGAGGCGCCGCTTACGCCTGTTACTTTCGGGTCCTTTGATGTGGTTAATGTCCTTTCTTGCCGCAATGACGAGCCGGAAAAGGCCAGCCGGCCGTTTGATAAAAAACGCGACGGTTTTGTGCTCTCGGAGGGGGCGGGTATCCTTATTCTGGAGGAACTCGGACACGCCTTAAGGCGTAACGCTTTCATCTACGCTGAGATTGCTGGTTTCGGGACCAGCTGCAACGCATTTCACATGACCGATTTGCCTGCCGACGGCACAGCCATGGCAAACTGCATTATCCTTTCGCTTAAAGATGCCGGGATGAATCCGCAGGACATCGATTACATCAACGCCCACGGTTCGTCTACCCGCATGAACGATATCTTCGAGACGTCGGCATACAAGATGGTTTTCGGAGATTATGCCTATAGACTTCCCATAAGTTCGCTTAAATCCATGATAGGGCATCCACTGGCAGCTGCGAATGCAATTGAGCTGGTGGTAGGGGCTATGATATTTCAAAAGGATATTCTGCCTCCGACTATCAACCAGCAGGAAAAGGATCCGCAATGCGACCTGGATTATATTCCCAATACCGCACGCAGCCAGAAGGTCAACACGATTTTAAAGACGAGCAGCGGATTCTCGGGGATACATTCGTCCCTCATCATTAAAAGGTTCAAGGAATAATGGATAAGAAGATCGCAGTTACGGGTATCGGGGTAGTGGCTCCTTCCGGGATAGGCAAGCGCCAGTTCTGGGCCAACATCAAATCCGGCAGGTCATTTGTAAAGAAGATTACCCGTTTTGACTCCTCAAGGTACCCTTCGCATATTGCCGGCCAGATTGACGATTTGGAAAAATACAGCCATGTCTCCGAGCGGCTCCTGAAAAAAATAGATACCTTCTCGCACATGGCGCTGGTTGCCTCGGAGCTTGCGCTGCAGGATTCCGGTATCGATATCAAGCAGGAAAACCCTAACCTCGTAGGCATATTCCTGGGCAATGCAATTGGCGGCTGGCTCTATGCAGAGACAGAGCTGCGTGACCTCTACCTTGAAGGCAGGCAGGGCGTATCTCCTTATATGGCATCGGCGTGGTTCCCGGCTGCGCCGCAGGGGCAGGTGTCGATTTATTACGGTATCAAAGGTTTTTCCAAGACCGTAGTTGCCGACCGCGCAGGTTCCCTAATGGCCATAGGATATGCCCGCAAGACCTTAAGCAAAGAGAGGCTGGAATTGATTTTAGCCGGGGGGATGGAGGCCCCGGTGACGCCGTATTCATTGTTGTGCTGCAATACCTACGGGGGGTTATCCTGCGATAATGAACACCCGGAGAGCGCTTACCGGCCTTTTGATAAAAAGCGCAGCGGATTTGTGATAGGGGAGGGCGCGGGTGTTATTACCATGGAGGGGATAGAGAGGGCAAAGGCGCGCCAGGCAAATATCCTGGCGTTCATCAGCGGTTATGCCACAACCTGCGACGGGGTGGACAGGATTAACCCCGATATCTCCGGCAGGGAGTTGGCGCGCGCCATAAAGATAGCCTTGGCATCTGCCAAGGCAGCTGTAGATGACATCGATTTTATCAGTCTTGACGGGCTGGCGCTTCAGGATTGGGATGAGAGCGAGGCCAGGGCAATACAGGATGTTTTCGCAAGACGCGCTAAAGAGGTTCCTGTCAGTTGCCCCAAGTCCATGTTCGGGAATCTCCTGGGCGCCTCTGGGGCGCTAGATCTGATTATTACTATCCAGGCGATGGAGCATGGCCTCTTGCCTCCAACGATTAACCTGGGTAAGCCTGACCCCGCAGGCCTTAATTATATTATTGAGCCGCGTGAGTGCAAGATCCGCAAGGCTTTGGTTATTTCGCGCGGCCGCGGCGGCATTAATACCGTATTAGTAGTCGAAAAACCTTAGGGACGGTTCTCAACTACGGTTAAAAGTGTCCCCTGGCGGGACAGTTCTAAGGGGGATTCAGAACCGTCCCTGGTAGATGAGGAGGAGAGATGAAGATTTTATTTGTAATGCCTAAGGTTGGGGCATGGGCAACGCACGGGATACACAGGTCTCCGAACCAGCTTTATGCGCATTGGGCAGCCTATATCCGCGAAGCCGGCTATGCGGATGTCTCGGTTATCGACGGCAGGGCCCTTGAGATACCGATGGATGAATTGGTTGAGCAGGTCAAGGCAAAGAATCCCGATATCGTGGTTATGGGTGAGCAGATACACGGCTACGGCGGCTACGGCGTCCTGCGCCATTTCAAAGAGGCCTCCCAGAGGATAAAAAAAGAACTTCCTAAAACTAAAATAATTTTGGGAGGATTATGGTATTCTGCCATGCCTGTTCCGACATTAGAGGAAAACCCGGCAGTTGATTTTGTAGTTATGGGAGAAGAGGAGTCCTTTGCGGATTTAGTAGAGGCCATAGACAAGAAGAAGGACTTTAAAGATGTCGCAGGGGTTACCTCGCGCATTGACGGCCAGATCGTCATGGGGCCGCACAAGCCTCTTATGACTGACCTTGATAAGCTGCCCCTGCCGGCATATGACCTGTTCCCTATGGACAAATATGTCGGGCATACTTATTGGAAGCCGTTTGTGGATATGGTGACCTCCCGCGGCTGCCCTTCGGCGTGTACGTTTTGTTATGAATGGGACCAGTTTGACCCGCGCCACCCTTCGGACTTTCTGAAATGGCGCGCTAAATCCCCGGAGCGCGTCATCGAAGAGCTTGAGCTCCTGCATAAAAAATACGGGGTGCAGGTCGTAGGCATACAGGATGATAATTTTAACGTGGACCCGCAGCGCGTCAAGAGGTTCTGCGAGCTCAAGAAACAAAAAAATATCCCCACAAAATGGTTTTCTCTAGGGCGGGCCGTGGATTGGGTGAACTGCGAATCCATCCTGCCGCTTATGAAAGAGGTGGGCTTGATTATGGGCGTCTTTGGCATTGAGGTTACCACGCAGTCGGAGCTCAAGAGGATAGCCAAGGGCACGACTATCGAGCAGATAAAGAAGACCATCGAGATCCTGCGTAAGAACGACATCGCGATTGTCGCCGATATCATGATGGGTTTTGATTATGATACCGAGGAGATTATTAAACAGAGGTTTGAGTTTGCCGATGAGGCTGACCCGGACGTCCTCTGGATCGGTTATGTCACGCCCGCTCCGAATTCTCCGATGTGGAGGATAGCCTTGAAGAAAAACTGGATTGACCCCAAAAAAGTTGATTTCAGCACCTGGGATTTTCTGCATCCTGTTATACCTACGGATTACCTGACTGTTGAAGACCTCGGACGTTTAGGCTCATGGTGCATGCGGGAGTTCTTCTCCAAGCCCGGCAGGATTAACCGTATTATGGAGAGCAATTTTGACCCTTTGGCAAAGCTCTGTTTCCAGGACGTCATGGCAGGCGTCGGGAAGTGGGAGGCCGGAGCTACTAAGGGCGAGGTCCACATCTAAGCTTAGGGACGGTTCTCAGGGGCAAAGCTAACCTGTCCCCTAAAAGGAGCAGGTTATAGGCGACTCAAGAACCATCCCTGATTTGAGGGAGGTTAGGATGGAGATAAAAGAAAAGATAAAGGAAGTGATAGCAGGAGTGCTTAAGGTGCGGGCTGAAGAAATAAAGGACGATGCCAAGCTGTACGAAGGCATAGGCGTGGATTCTACCGAGATGGTGGAGGTTGTGATTTCGCTGGAGAAGGCCTTTAATACCAAGTTTAGCCCCAAGGAGATCACCAAGTTCTCCACGCTAAGCGAAATTGAGAAAGCCATTCAATCAAGGCTTTGACGCTCATGCGCATCGTTGACTTAAGCCTACCTATAGACGAGAAGGCGTTCGAGGTCCACAAGGTCGATATCGAGCGCGTAAGCCACAAGGCGGGGATAGAAAAGTTCAACCGCGTCATCATGGGCAAGACCCTGTTGGGCAGGATGCAATATGCCCTCGGCAAGCGCATCCTTAAAAAAGAAGACCTGCCTGACGAAGAGTTCCTTTCGCTGGAGATCGTGCATGCTCCGGTGCACATCGGAACCCACCTGGATTATTCCTTTCACTACGGCTCCCGCTCTGAAAACCGCAAATCCAAGACCGCCGAGGAGATACCTCTGGAATGGTGTTATGCGGACGGCGTCAAGCTTGACCTTAGGCATAAGAAACCGAACGAGACAATAAGCGCCGAAGACATCTGTCGGGGATTAGCCAGGATAAACTACACCCTTAAGGCCAGCGACATCGTTTTATTATTTACGGGCGCGGATAAATTGTACGGCACCCCAGCGTATTTTTCGGATTATCCCGGAGTGGACATCTCGGCAATAGATTATATGTTGGATAGAGGGGTAAGGATATTCGGCACGGATACTATGGGTATTGACCGGCCATACCGCTTTATGCTGCATGAATTTTTGAAAACCAGGGATATAGCCAGGCTTTATCCCGCGCATTTCTACGGGAGGAAGCGCGAGTTTATCCATATCGAGCGCCTGGCGAATCTCAATAGTATCCCAGACTCGGGGTTCAAGATAATCTGTTTTCCGGTAAAGATTAAGGATACCGGCGCTGCCTGGGCAAGGGTAGTAGCGGTGACGGAATAATCAGCGTTTTGCCTTTTTAGCTTACACCCAATCCTATCGCACCTTGACTTAAAGGAATGTCAAGTACGCCCTTTCTGGGCTGGATGGATTGGCGTGCGTCTGATATTATTACGCCCAAACCTATCGGATGGTTTGGCGTGCGTCTCTACGCAAGGAGGGCGATATGGGTCATACGTGTAATTCAATTATAATCAATGCGCCGTACGAATTGGTATTTGATATCTCAAACGATATCCCGCGCTGGACCGAACTCTTCGGCGGCGAGTATCAAAAGGCGGAGGTCACCAAACGCGACGGCAATAAAATCACCTTCCGTCTTACCGATGATGAGGACAAGTCCTGGCAGTCCTGGCGCCTCTTGCTTAAAGGCAACTACCTTGCCTATGCCGAAAGGGAGGAGCCGAAACTCCCGTTTAAATACATGAAGATAATCTGGCTCTATACCCCTAAGCCCGAAGGGATTGAGCTGACCTGGATACAGCACTTTGAAATGGATGAGAAGGCAAAATTCAATGACGAGCAGGTAGAAGGGTTTATCAACAAGCATTCAAAGGAAAACCTCAAGATTTTTAAGGACGTCATTGAAAGAGAAGCCGCTAAATAATTGAAGAAGACCACGTTTGCCCTCCTCTGCATAGAAGGAGCGGTTCTTTCTTTTAACGTAGCTGCCTGCGCGGCGCTTGTGCCGGCGATTGCGCGGGGGTTTGGCGTGGCAACGTTTGTTGCCGGGCGCGCAGTCTGGCTTTATATGATTCCCTACGGAGTAGCCGCGCTTGTCTACGGACCTTTGGTGCGCGCGTTTGACGCCAAAAATGTAGAGTCGGTATGCTTTTTGC
>Ga0265297_10005073_pt1 | contig 20593 bp, 20 predicted proteins | sample Munlanlwell13791_FD_192502 | JGI IMG/M metagenome (GOLD analysis project Ga0265297, IMG submission 192502) | Leachate microbial communities from a municipal landfill in Southern Ontario, Canada - Leachate well 137-91 | ecosystem: Engineered > Solid waste > Landfill > Unclassified | place...
GGAGGATGCGCCGAAGTCAGCGACGATGTTATTTTTGTCGATGCCCAGTTGTCGTCGGATTGTTCCGGGACTTACTCGATAACAAACAGGGACTGTTCAGGAAGTGATGGAGATGCTTATAATACACTTTGGGAAGTTGTTGGTTATACATACATAAATAATGTTCCTGGGATATTATTAAATCCAGGAGATACTGTTTTTATCCGAGAGGGAACGTATTCGAGAGTAAGAGACAGGGATTCTGCGACAGCTTTTACTATTGTAGCGCAAGGCACTTTTGAAAACCCGGTCACGATAAAAAATTATGGCGAAGAGCATGTGGTATTGACGAGCGATAAAAATGAAGCCGGTTCAGCTTTGCATACGGTAATGAGAGTGGAGGGAAAGAATGTGATTATAGATGGGGTTGATTTAAAAGGCGGAAGAAATTTTGGATTTGACGCGACGAATGGAGCCGAAAACATAACCATAAAGAATTCCAGGAGTTATGATAATGGCATGGGATTGACAAGTGGTTTTGGGGTTGGGTATTCTGCAGTAAATGCAAAAAGAATTATTTTCGATCGTGTTGAAAGTTTTGCCAATGGGGGAAATGCTAAGATTTCGGGAATAGGTTTAATGTTAGGAAGAGATCCTGTAAATAGTTCAAATGATGACTTAAGAAAATGCAAAAATTGTGTTATAATAAACAGTATGTTTCACGATAATTATTATAAGTGGGCGTCCGATACGGATCATGGAACAGATAGTGCCGACGGGGTTTGGATTGGAGGAGGTGATGAAGCAGTAGTTAGAAATAATATTTTTTGGAATAATTATGATGATGGGATAGATGTAATGTCTGTTGCCGATGTAATACAAGGAAACGTTTTTGTGATGAACAAAGTTAATGGAATAAAAATTGGAGTCGGCGGAGGCGGAGCTCATTTGATTGAAAACAACATCGCCTTATATAATGGAGCCTATGGGATAGACGATGGAAGGAGCGCAGGGAGTATATATGCGAATAATATTGCTTTTCATAATAATCTTTGGGGCATGGTTGCAGATGGTTCGAGAATGCTCATATCATTCAATAATATTCTTTATGATAATAATTTTGATTCTTCATCATCTATAGCTTATGATTATATGACAAATCCTAATACGCTCTTTTATTCAGATTATAATTTTATTGGCAGAGAAATAGACAAAATAAATATGAATACAAAAGGCTTTGATGTTAATTCAATTACAGGAAATCCGCAATTTAAAGATGTAAATTTTAATTTTAATATTCCTTTGGGAATAAGTTCAGAAATTGATTGCAGCAATCCTTTGGATGTTGATAATAATTGCATACTTGAGCCAGAAGAGATGTTTTCAGACGAGAATGGTGATGGGAAGATACAGCCTGAAGATGTAATTTTGTATCTTGAAAAGCTGGGGTTAGGCAATGCGAGTTTGGCAATTGACAAGGGGATTGATGATAGTCTTATTAGTTCGTTGGTAGATGAAAATTTGCAATTATTCGTTGATGCTACGATAGAAAAAAGAGATGGGGAGACACAACTCAGAAGAATTTATAATTATCAACGATTAATTGACTATTTAAACAATGGTGATTTTCACTCATGGATGGGTTTAGCGGATGAAGATATATTGGGTTATGGTAAAATTGATGGAGACGGAGATGGAAACGCAGAATGGGACCTTGGAACATATGAATATTCTGAAGAAGTTGGTGCGACTTCTGTTAGTCCGGGATTTTTAAAAACTTTTTTTACCGGAGATATAATAAGAAAAATAATGGAATTTTTTTAAGAAATTAGTGGTTTTAGGCTTTTTTGTTAATTATGTTGAAGGTAAAGTAAAAAATTATTATGAGTACAATAATTCCTATCGCCCACCAAATTAACTGATATAAAATTGAAAGACTGCCGAGATATGCATAAAAAATTGAACCAGGAATCGCGCCAATTAAAAGAGTTATTAAAAACATTTTGTGTGAAATTTTCGTGAAAATCCCTGAGGAATAACTTAATATTTCAGAGGGAAGGACTACTCTCAAAAGAACAAGGCTGATAAAAATGTTTTTTGAAGAGAGATTTTCGGCTAACTCTTCTGCTTTTTTAATATTTATTATTTTAGAAACAGCTTTTTTGCCATATTTTTTTGCAATTAGAAACGCAAGGATTGAGCCGATTATATTCCCAGTGTAGAAAAGAGATGATGTAATTAGCACGCCAAAAGTTTTTGACGCGATTGGGGTCAGGGGTGTTGACGAAAATGGAGCAAAGACAATTGCAAGAGCCTCAATGAAAATGAAAAAAATCGCTCCCAATAAATAATTAGCCTGAATTATTTCTTTTAAAAAAGCTATATTTTTTTCTACAATAAATGAAATGATCGCGAATAGAATTATTATAGCGATGACACCCGCTATTATGTCTTTTAATATTTTTGTTTTCATAATTAAAAGCGAAATCAAGATTAATTATATTATTTAAGACAATTTTAGTTTTAAATGTATCGTAAAATTTTTAAAATCAAGGGGCTTATTTGTTTGAGAAAAGATTATTAATCATTATATTTTATTGTAGCCATGATATTATTAGTAAATGTTTGCGAAGAAAAACTCCATTATTATGAATTTGTAAAGCCAATCGAAGATATTCTTAAAAGAGATGGTGTTGAATTTTTCACAAAGCACTATGCCGAAATTCATGAGGAGGATTTGATGAATTGCAGCAAAGTTATAATTTGCGGAACTTCATTAAGGGACAATGGTTTTATGGATAACATAGATAGATTTACATGGGTAAAAGATTTTGAGAAACCACTTTTGGGAATTTGCGCAGGAATGCAAATAATTGGCATAGTTTTTGACGGAAAAATAAAAAAGCATTCTGAGATTGGGTTTTTTCGAGAGAATTTTAAAGATAATTTTTTGGGATTAAATAATGACGCGGAAGTTTATCATTTACATAACTATTATGTTGATTTTTCAAAAGTAAAAAATTTTGAAATTTTTAGTTATGGGGAAATCCCACAGGCAGTAAAACACAAGCATAAAAAAATTTATGGCGTCTTATTTCATCCAGAAGTGAGGCAAAAAGAATTGATAAAGGAGTTTGTAAATGCATGAAAATTTAATTGAAAAAATAAAGCAAAAGCGGGAATTTTCTGGCTTGCCTGATTCAATTGTCGAGAGAGCGGCGAATGTTTCTAATTACAGCGTCAAGGAGACGAGGGCTTTGCTTCGAAAATATTTTGGAGTTTTTCTAACAAATAAAATATTAAAAGGGAGAGGCGAAGAGGTTTTGACGAAACATGTTTCAAGTAAAAACAGAGATTATAAAAGATTATACAATAAAATTTCGGAAAACTTTAGTAATTTTAAAAGTGTTGTGGATTTGGGATGTGGCGTGAATGGATTGAGTTATCTGCAAATATATTACTTGTTAGGCATTAGTGAATATTACGGCGTAGAAGCGAGCAAGCAAATAGTTGATTTGGTTAATGGATATTTTGATAATATGAAAGCAAATGACAAATTAAATTGTATTTGGCTTGATTTATTTGAGATTGGAAAAGTAAAAGAAATTATCAAAAATGCAAGCGGGCCAAAGATGATCTTCATGTTTCAAGTTGTTGATGCTCTCGAAGGAATTGAAAAAAATTTTTCCAAAAAATTTTTCCTGGAGATTTCTAAAATTTTGGATGGGGAAGATAAGGTCGCTTTAAGTTTTTCTCTTGGAAGTATCGGAGGAAGAAAAAGATTTGTTGCAAACAGAAAGTGGCTGGTTAGTTTTTTGGATGAAAATTTTATAATTGAAAAAGATTTTGAAATGTTTGGTGAAAGATTTATTGTTTTTGGAAAGAAATAAATAGTGATTTTTTAGAGTATTATAATGAGAATAAACAAAAAGATTTTGAAGAATGGGCTGACGATTATTCATGAAAAAAGGGATGTGCCAGTGACGACCGTAATGCTTGCTGTGAAATATGGGGCTGCGAATGAAGATGAAAACGAAAAGGGGCTTGCACATTTTATTGAACATATGTGCTTTAAGGGAACTGAAAAAAGAAGTGCGAAGGAAATAGCTGAAGAAGTTGAAAAACTTGGCGGGGATTTGAACGCATTTACAAGTGAGGAGATAACGGCATATCATGTCAAGTTGCCTTCGGAACATTTGGGTGTTGCAATGGATGTTATTTTCGATGTTTTTTTTAATCCGATTTTCCCAAATGAAGATTTTTTTAAAGAAGCTAATGTAATTTGCGAAGAAATAAAAATGTACAACGATAACCCGCGAGCTCATGTTTTAGACGAAATCAAATGTTGTTTATATGAACGTCCTTTCGGCATGTTTATCGGAGGGACAGAAGAAAATGTTAAAAGATTTAGTCCAAAAATGTTGCTTGATAGACATAGGTCCATTTATACGCCGTCAAACTCCATCCTTTGTGTTGTTGGGGATAATGAATTTAATGATGTGGTGCGTTTTGCCGAACGATTTTGCATAGAAAGAGAAGGAGGGAGGATTTTGGTAAAAAACATAAAAAATCAAAACCTGAAGAAAATTGAAAATCGAATGGACATCCAGCAGGCGAATATCGCAATAGGATTTCATTTCCCGAAATTAACCGACAAGGATAGATATGCTGCCGAAATTTTTTCAACTGTTCTGGGCGATGGAATGTCGAGTAAATTATTCACTGAAGTTCGAGAAAAAAGGGGATTGGTGTATAATGTCAAAACAGAAATGGATGCCGGAATTAATTATGGTTATTTGGTGATTTTTGCCGGAACTGATAAATCCAAAATTGATGAGGTAATTAATATTTGCATTGAAGAATTTGGAAAAATGAAGGAAATCACTGAAAAGGAACTTGAGCAAGCAAAAATTCAGGCAATAGGTGGATGGAAGGTTGAACAAGAAGGGTCAAGCGAAACGGCACTTAATCTGATTATTGAGGAAACCGGTGGAAATGTGAAAGACTATTATTCATTTGAAGAAAAAATAAAAAAAGTTAACCTTGAAGACATAAAAAAATTGGCTGACAAAATTGATTATGGAAGTTTTATTTTGAGTTCTTAATTTAAATTGTTTTGTTTTGCCGATGATAATGGAATTTTTTTAAGAAATTAAGGTCGGGGTTTATTTTTCTTTTTTGTGGGCTTAGATTTCTTTTTAATATTTTTTGGATTTTTATTTTTTTTATTTTGTTTTTTTGTAGTAGTTGAGGGTTGTGATTCATTTTTGGGAGTGTTTTGGTTTTCTTCTATAGGTATGTCTTCTATCGAAATATCTTCTATGGAGGATGTTTCCGAGTCATAATTTTCTTTTTTATTTGGATTGTTTTCTTTGCCATAGTCTGTTTCATCCGTGATTAGTTCTTCTTTAGATTCTTCTTTCTTTTCCTCTTTAGATTCTTCTTCCCTTTGGTTTTTCTTCTTCCCTTTGACTTGTTTTTCATCTGATGGTTTTTCTGTTTTGGCTTCGGAATGATCTTCATTAATAATATTTTCCTCTGAAAGAAGACTTTTGTCGATGTTTTCTGTTCTTTTTAATTTGTTTTCAAGATCCAGTATTTTTTTTTCGATATAATCTTTTTTTATATTTTGTTTTAATTCAAAGTTATTTTGCTGGAGAAAACTCGTAATTGATAGTTTTTTATATATCAATCTTGCGATTATAATTAGAACTATTATCAAAATAAAAAAAAACGCCCAAGTTATTAACCATACCCAATTAGCGTAAATGAATTCTAATATTTCAATTCTCATTATATCATTCATGTTTTAGTAAATATAAATGTTGTGAAGTTGTTTGGTATTTTATTTATGATTTTAGTAGTATAGGAATTAATTAGCTGGATCTTATTTTTCTTTGTAGTTCGCTAATTCTTTTGTCTATCAAATCTTTTTTCGACTGGGATTCTGTATCGGATATATGAGAATATCCTCTGGAGATTTTTCTGTGAATTAATCTTGCAATGACAATAAGAGCGATGATCAAGATTGCGATTAAGGTCCATGTTATTATCCATCCGAGGTAGGGGTAGATGTATTTTTGAATTATTTCCTTTTCTGGTGTTAATTTTTCAATACATTCGCTTGCGAGTTCGATATTTTGTTTGGCGTCAATATATTTTTCGCTGTTTATGTTGGCTTCGGCTTTCCCCAAAAGTTCTTCACAGATTTTTATTTTTTCAGGAGATGGTTTATTTTCTTCATTTTTTATTTTCTGAATTTTTTCTTTCAATATGCCAATTTCGCTTAAAAAATATTCTTTTATTGTTTTTGTTTTAAGGGTCGATACCTCTATTTTTTCGAGCTGGTCTGATTTTACAATAAAAATTATTTCTGTATCTAAAGTTTCAGTTACTGTAAAATTTATTAAAAACTCCGACGAGTCGCCGGGGGCAATTTCTTGTATGTTGCTTGGGAATATCGAAAAAAATTCGTTGTTTAAATTTTCAATCATAAGTTTTAAATTTGTCAGAGTTGAGTTTCCTGTATTAACAATATTTAACTTAACAACTTTTTCTAAGTTTTTTGCGAGAGTGATATTCTTATCCACTGTTATTTTGAAACTTGGTTCGTTTTTTTGGACGACAACTTCTCCGACTCCGCCGCCGCTCGGGGTTGTTGGGCAAGCTCCACAATCTGATGGGCAGATAGAACAACTTTCGTCATTGTCGCATGTTCCGTCGTCGCAATATGATTCTGAAGCGGGGATGGAACTAAAAATTTCAAAAGCACCTATTTTTTCGGTTCCCGAATAATATCCTAACAGCGTTATTCTTAGTTGTCCAACAAACTCGGTCGATGGCTGAATGTCCCAAGTTTTTTCGGAATATGCTTCAACCATAAATGTTTCTTCGCCTGCATCCAGAAGGGTTCCGGTGTCTTCTCTTGTGAGGTTCCAAAGTAAAATTAAATCTTTATTTGCTCCGCCGGTATTTTCTGCAACGAATGAGATGTCAAGACCAGGGATTGAATTATCGGTTATGGATATATCTCTGAGATCAAAAGGACCTCCTACGACTTTCCAGAATTGTTGTGCTATATAATTCAGGGAATTTTTCGTTGCATTTACGACAGTTCTCCATTGCCCTTCATTGACGGAAGTCCCGATGGCATAAGTATAACTATATTTCCCCGTTGAAATTTCAGACATAGAAGCGGGTCCCGTTATTAAATTATTCAGAGAATCGTAGATTGAAATTTGCATGGTGTCTGGTTCGGTGTAAATTCCATTTTGCTTGAAATAGGATTCGGTGTAATAATTGTTATTTGTTTCAATTTCGGGATATCCATTTGTTGAAATTTCGTATCCTCCGCCGATTAAGGAAGTGACTTGTATTTCTAAATTTGAAGAATCCCATGTATTGGAATAATCATCCTGATAAGTAATGTTTAAATTGTAAGTTCCTTCCTGGATTGGCGTTGAAACAAACCATTCTGCAGTTTTTGTTTCATCGTTATCAAAATCTCCCAGTAAAAGATTTTGCGAATAGTCCTCTAAAAATGAAAAACCTGCGGGGATATTTAGATATGCGTAGACATTTTTTAGAGAATTGTTCGCGGTCAAGTTTGAAAGGATTCTAATTATGCTGTATGGGAGCGCGATGCTTGGGGCGGTCTCATCTGACGATGAAGCGTTTGGCTTAGAGACAAAAAACTCTTGTGTCGATGAGTTTGCGTTATTATCAAGAATATCTTTCGCGTATATTTTGAAAGAGTAGGTGCCTATTTCGGGTGCAATGATGTTTCCGGAATATATATTTGATCCCTGGTGTGTCATGGAGTGGTTTGTTGAAGAATAGTTGATGTCGATCCATGCGGAAACGGAATTTTCATCAGTGATTGTTGCATTTATAGTGATTGTTTTTCCAGAATATGCGTTTTCATTGTAAACTATTTCTGAGATTAAAGGGTTCTCATTATCAACAACACTTTCTATGCTGAAACTTGAAGCAGAAGAATTGCTTGAGGTGATATATAAATCGTCAATTATAACAGTAAGATAATAGTTCCCATAGATTCCACTGGTGTTCCATGAATATGTGCAATTGTTGGCTGTAGATGTGTCGGCGTCAATATCGTAGCATGCCGAGGAGCCCAATGTAGCGATGAGGTTTTCTGTTGAATTTTGCGATGATCCGTAATACAAAGTGAAATTCATTTCGTCAGAATCTGCGTCTGAAGCCAAGAAGTTTATTGTATAGTTTCCCTGAGATTGATTAATTGTTTCTCCTCCATTGGGCCTGACTATAGTTGCGTTAGGGAGATGATTTGCGTAAATTGTTTTTTCTTCTATGATCGAACAGTTTGTTGCATCACATATAGCTATAAATGTGTTTATCGTTTTTGGATCAGAATTTAGGATTTCATAGTAACATGAGGCAGGATTTGTTGTTGATGATGTGGTTGAACAAAATGTTTTTTCTGAGCATCCAGATATTAAAATTTCAGAAGTATTACAAACAAAAAGCTGTACAGGATTGTTTTCTAAATCGTCCCATGTGATTGTAAAGGTTTCTGACTGTCCAACCAAAATAGGATTCGATGGAGTGGATGTTGTTTCTACGAGAGAGATTGTGGGTATGGCGTTTTCTTCATAGTTTATGAAAATTTTCGGCCTGTACTCCGGCGTTAAGCTATCAGATGATGCGAACTCTTTATAATCTCCATTCGTGGCATCTTGTGATAATAGCGTGATTCCGTAATTTTCGTATTCTCCGTTTACGACGCTTTGGGCCCAATCGAGAACTGATAGGTTGTAGTATCCGGATTGATTTACGGAAATTGATCCGATTTCGATGGAATAATCGCTTCCTGGGCTTGTCCATGTTTCCGAAGAAGTTCGATTGTTCCATCCTACTTCTGATTCGGTCCATGTTTTTGTTAGCCTCATGGCTTTTATTGTCACATTGTTTTGCGTTGGGGCGGAGGATAGATAAAGAGTCATGTATGCTTCTGTGACAGTATATTCTGAAGGAATCGAGGACAAATTGAATTCTATCAGCGAACGCAACTCTACTCCTGCCGGAAGTTTTCCTATTCTGAGAAGGGGGTCTGTTCCAAAGTTTGTATCAAGTCCTTGTCTGATGTAAGCGTCTTTCCCGCCAGTTGAATCTGGTTGTGAAGAGAAAATTGTGAATCCAGTGATGGAGAAGTTTTTAGAAAAATATATGGCCGAATAAAAAATGGATAACGTAAAAATTAAGCCTATCAACATCAGAATCAGCTTCTTTTTTTTCATCAGTTTCTGAAGAGATTGTTATTTAAAAGTTTATAGTTAGCTTTCCAAAATTTCCTTGAACGAATCATATCTTTTGCCGAGAATATTTTTGAGTTGTTCTTCCGATGCATTTATTATGTTTTTTATGGAACCGAATTTTTCGATCAAGTTTTTTGTTGCAACCGGACCGATCCCCGGAAATCCCTCGAGAATAAATTGCTTTTTTTCCTGAATTGTTTTGAGAGTTTTGGTGTTTCTTATTGAGTATTCTTGTTTTGGCTTTTCAAATTTTTTCGCGATGATAACAAGAAAATTTGCAGTATCTTTCTCATTCTGTGTGAGAATTATCGGGATCTGAAAATCAATTGCAACAGACAAAATCATTCCGCGGACTGCGTTTTCGTGAATTTTAAATTTGTCATAATTATAGTTAAAACCTTCGATTATCAAGAGAGATTTTTCGTATTTTTTCATATTAGTGAGCTGTTCGGTCAATCTTTTATCGATTATTGATGATACGAAATCAGGGAAAGTTTTTCTTTCAATTATCACATCTGCGATTTTGTAGTCGCCAATCTCTAATTTTTCTAAATTAATATTCGCTTTTTTTTCAATAAGATTTGTAGTGATTAAAGATTGTTTTTCGCGAGTATCGACGATGATTGGAATTTTTGGGTTCGGGCATTTAATTTCATCAGATATAGTTTTTGTTTTTGAAAAAATATTTTCAAAGGGCATAGTTTTCCTCTAAATATTTTTTCATTTCTTGAACTAAAGTTTTTATTTTCAGCATATTTTTTTCTGTTGCGAGATGTTTTTCAGCATATTTTTTTATAGGAATTATTGACCGGCTCCCTTCTCCAAATTTTTTCATCCATGAATATTGCGGGAACAACCAAAAATGAAAATAATGTTTTGAATCCTCATTCTGAAACAGGAAAATTCTTTTGATTCCAAGCAGCTCTTTCATCCCAACTCTGATTCTATAAACTAATTCTATAAATTCTTTTAGTTCTTCTTCGCTGAATTCACAGACGGACCTTATGTTTCTTTTTGAAGCGATGATGAAGAAGCCAGAGATTGGAGTTTCCCAGTCTTGGTGTGCGTTAAAAAATTTTGTATCAATAATTTCTTCGTTCGGGAATAATTTTTTCATTTACGAATGGGTGTAATAAGATTTATTTAGTTTTGTATTTATGGAGGCCATTTTTAATCTAATGACGGATTTAAAATAGTTGGATATTTAAACAGGGGTGCGATTATTTAATTATGAAATTAGAGGAATACAATAAAGTTCTTGTTAAAGTTTGCTTTGAAAAAAAGTTGTTTTTGAAAAAAATTGGGAAGGTAAAAAATTATCCTATTTTTGCCATTAGAAATTCGAATAAAAATAATTTAAAGACGTTGGTTTTTTGTGCAGGAATTCATGGCGATGAGGTTGCGCCGGGTTTAGCAATGGTTGATTTTATAAGAAGTTTCAATTTTAATTCTATAAAGAAATTAAACGTAATTTTTATCCCTGTGGCCAACCCGGTTGGCTTTAGTCTGAATAGAAGGCGTGGCTATGGAGGCTTAGATATGAACAGACATTTTTCTGACAAAAATTTGAAGGGTGAAAATAAAATAATTATGGATTATCTTAAGAAATTTAAAATTTATTTTTTTTGTTCACTTCATGAAGATTCTGATGAGGATAAATTCTATTTATATGGTTTCGAGGGAGTAAATGGGGAAATTTACAAAGAAATAATTAAAATATCGAAGAGGTTTTTTGGAATCAAAACAGGATGTGTCAGGTTCAAAGACAGATGTCTCGTTGGGCATAATTCTAAGGATGGCGTCATAATAATTAAGAGAGGCGATAAAAACGATGGTTCGATAGAATCGACGTTGTTTGAGAAGGGCATTCCTTTTTTGGTATGCACAGAAACTCCCATGAAACAGGATATGAAAGAAAGGATGTCGTTAAATAAAAAAATAATGAAAAAAACAATTGAGTTTTTTTTGAGATGAATGACGGATTTAAAATAGTTTTTCTTGCTCTTTTTTATCTGATTGGTTGTTTTTATCCAGTTCTTTTTTGATTTGGTTAATTGCTGAATGCATTCTTTTTTCTTTGTGATAGGCTGCGTAGTGATGTGCTTCATCTCGCGTTTTTTTTGTGATCAAAATTTTTAATGAACCCGGGACGAGCCTTGCCGTTCTTCCTGCTCTTTGAATTTTTCTAATTGCCGAAGGAACTGGCTCATAAAAAATAACTTCGTTTACCTCGGGAATATCGAGGCCTTCTTCTGCGATTGAGGTTGCAACGAGTACATTAATTTTCCCTGTTCTGAATTTTTCAATAATTTCTTTTTGTTCTTTCTGTTTTAGTCCTGTTTCTCCTCTCTCGTTTTTTTTGATTGCTTGGCCGACAAAAACTTTCGATTTGACATTTGGTAATTTATTAAGAGTTTCGGAAATTTTTCTTACTGTTTCTCTGAATTGAGCAAAAATAATTATTTTTGAATTTTGATTTTTTTGGAACTGCTCCGAAACAAGTTCTTTTAATTTTTCGAGTTTAGGGTGTTCCAGTAGCGAGGTGGTTGCGAGAGAGTAAGCTTTTGTAAATAGCGGGTCTTTGACTAATTTCTGGACTCCTTTTGACTTTTTTTCCTCGGCTTGTTTATATAAACTTTTGAGATATTCAATTAGTGACGAAATTGTTTGTGTTTCGATTAGCTCCAATGCGTGAGAGATTTTTAGTGCCTGAGAGCAAGATGACACAGCAAGCATTTTGTTGAAATCTCTGGAATGTTTTAGCTCGTCCATTAGTTTTGATTGAATTTTCAAGAGAGTGATTTTATTGACGTTTTCATAGATTTGTGCATGGTTTTTTAGGTCGTGTATTTTATTATTTTCTAATTCCTGTAAAAGCGCTCTTATTTCGATAAATTCCGAAGGAAAATCGACTTCTATTTTTTCAAATTCGAGTTCTTGCAGGTATGGTTTGACGTCCATGCTATCCCTTGTTCTAATTTCTACCGCTTCAATTCCAAGATTTTTACAAACTTGTGAAATTGTGTCTTTATCTGAACCTGGAGATGCAGTTAGCCCAAGAACTTTTTTATTTAAAGATTGTATTTTATATAATTGGGCAACAATATTATAAGAATAATTTTTAAGACATCGATGACATTCATCGACGATCAGCAAACTTACATTAGTTAATTCATATAACTTTTTTTTGAGGTCGTTTGCGATACATTGCGGCGTTGAAAAAATTATTTCTGCGGTCTGCCAAATTTTTTTTCTTTTTTCCGATGGGGTTTTCCCTGTAAAGAGTTGCATATCAGCCCATCCATCAGGAATATTTTTCCTGAATGATTCTAAGTGTTGTTCTATTAATGGACGAGTCGGAGCCAATACGAGGATTTTTTCTAAAGGAAATTTTTTGAAGCGATAAATTGCCATCATTAATGCTATGAGTGTTTTCCCTGTTCCTGTCGGGAGAACAACCAGGCAATCTTTTTCTTTACAAGTTTTAAAAATCGCAATCTGATAATCCCTTGGCTTTGTCTTAAGTTCTTTGGAAAAATCTTCTTCCATTGTCAAGAATAAACCCCCATTCGCTCATTTGTAATTTAATCAAAGTTTTGTTTTGTAAATCCAGAAGGTTTGAAATAGGTTCATGTTTTATAATTTTATTTTTCATTTTATAAAAAGGATAGTGAAGTTTATAAACTTTGGATTTGTTTTTTGGTTATGGTGACAAGTTCTTGGTTTATAGCACTCGTTGTTGTTATAGTAGTTTGGGATTTGATATGGAAAGGGATAGGAATGTGGAGGGCCGGAAGGAACAATCAACTTACATGGTTTATTGTAATTTTAATTTTTAATACAGTCGGGATTTTGTCATTGATTTATTTGATGTGGTTCCAGAAGAAAGAGAGCTTGAAGACGAAAATCATAAAAAGAGTTCTTAGGAAAAAATAAACATTTAGGATTTATAATTATTTAAGTTTAGACGATAGCTATTCCCCAAACAGTAAGAACTCCGATAATTAATGCCATTGTTGCCCAAATTTTTCTGCTTGCGAAAAATATTTTTGTGCCGTCGAGACTTGAGAGGGGGATTATTGACCAAGCGACGAAATAGATGCTTAATTTCGTGAACATTTCAAACCCGGCAAAGTATGCGATTAGTGCGAGTATTACATTGACAATTATTGCCCAAAATGCTATTGCACCGACGTGCCATTCTGTAACCTCGGTAAACCTATAGAGTCCGTGTCGTTTGGAGACTCTTTCGACTTTTGCGGTTACGTCGAATTCAAGTATCGCGAGCCACCATGCCATTCCTTTTGATATTAACGAGAGAATCAACGGGAACCATAACATTGGAATAGGTCTTTTAAAGTGAGAGCTACTCTTAAGTCCGTAATGATACCATTCCCAAAATTTTATTTTTATTCCTATTTCTAAAAAATATCCGATGATTTTTTTTGTAATCACGTTTGCAGAAATTATAATCAAAAAACTTATGGCTGAATAAAGAAGCAGAGAATTTTCTTTAAAGGAAATTGTCGCCGAAAGAACAAGGGCAGCAACGAGAACTATCACACTTTCTTTCAGGATGTTTTTAATTTCCATCAAAACTTTAGGTTTGGCCTTTTTATAAATTTGTTGATTTTGTATCTGCGTAGTTTTAGCAATAATTTTAATTTTTTATGAAGTGCGACAATTTTTTATATGATATAAAATTTTTGAGTGAGTAATTGTGTGAAAAATGTCGGTTCAAACCTTATGAAAATAATTTATTGTTAGATATTAGAACATAGAAATGTATTTAAATCTAATTTTTTTATTTGATTCATGTTAAAAATAAAAAGATTGAGCGAAGTTGTCGGGAAAAAAGTTTATACCGATTCCGGTGATTTGTTTGGGGTCGTAGAAGAAATCAATGTTGTGGATAATAAAATAGATGGATGGAGAATTGTTATTGCTCGTGAATCCGGGATGATGGAGGTTTTAGGCGGTGCCCGTGGGATTATAGTCCCGCATCAGTTTATTAAAGCAATAGGTGATGTGATTATTATTAATAGAAATGCCGTGCCCGTGAGAACCGATGAAGAAGATATTTCTTTAGAAGAAGAAGAGATGAGCTGAACGCATGATTAAAATTAGAGTAACATTTATATAATAAATTTATTTGCTTTTAGTATGTCGATGATAAGCAATTTTTTAAGCACCATGCTTTTGCCTTTTTTATTAACTTTTGTTGTCGTATTTGCGGTATTACAGAAATCTAAAGTTCTTGGAGATGGGAAATCTCAAATTGATGCGATGGTAGCTTTCGTTATAGGCCTGATTTTAATTGGGTTTCCTCAGCCAAGAGAAATCGTGGTCGGCTTAATGCCGTGGATAGCCGTTGGTGTTTCAGTTATTTTAGTGTTCATGATTCTATACGGTTTTGTCGCAGGTGATTTGAGTAAAGCTCCGGATTGGATGAAAATAACTTTTGGAATATTGGCGGGGATATTTACTCTTGGAGTTGTTCTTGGGGTTACGGGGCTTGGGAGTACAATTATAAATTATTTTAATGGGACCGGGAACAGTGATATATGGATGGCATTAGTCATGCTCATTTTGATTGTGGGTGCGGCAATAATTGTAATGCGAGGCAGTAAGGGCAAGGAGAAAAAAGAAAAGTGATTATGAAATTTGGTATTTGCCAAAAAATCCAAAACATATTTAAAGAGGAATTTTCTTAACTGTTGATGGTGATAATCACGGGGATGATAAGCACGGTTACTGATGCTTTAAATTGGTTCAATGAGTTTGGTGGTTTTTCTTATGTTATCCCCTTTTTATTGATTTTTGCTGTTGTGTTTGCAATTTTAGATAAAACAGGAATTTTAGGAGATAATAAAAATTTAATATCTATTGTTGGAATAGCGATAGGACTTTTGGCATTGCAGTTTGATTTTGTTTCGGAATTTTTTGCGGTGGTTTTTCCAAGGTTTGGGGTTGGTGTTTCCGTATTTATTTGTGCGTTAATATTTATTGGGTTTTTTTGGAGTGATGAAGATAAAAAAAAGGGGAAAGGAAGATGGATAGGTTATGTTGTAGCGATTGGGATTGTTGTGTGGGCTTTTAGTTCGTGGGATCAGTGGGGATATTATAGTGGTTTTGGTGGTTGGTTTAGTGAGAATATATGGGCGTTAATAATTTTATTTGGTTTGGTCGCCATTATTTTTTGGGTAAGGGGGAAAGAAGTTAGTCCACCAAGGGGCGGAGCGACTGCTGAGGCTCATTAAAGATGGGTGCGATGACTTTTTTTATTCCAATTTTTGCTTTTCTTTTAATTTTTATTATTATTTATGCGTTGCTCAAGAAAACGGAAATTTTAGGGGGAAGTGAACCTATAATTTTATTTGTTTCTTTTGTCTTGGCGATATTTTTTATTTTTGAGGCTTCGCTTGTTGAGCTTGTAAGATTTAGTTCAGCGTGGGTAACCGTTGTTGTGATGGTTGTTTTTTTTCTTATTGCCATAATAGGATTTTTACCCGGGAAAGAGCCTCTTGGTTTTTTAACTAAAGGAAATTGGCTGGCCTGGGCAGTTCTCATTATAATTGTGGGAATTTTTATTTTCTCTTCGGTGTATGTTTTTAATTGGGTAATTAACTGGGAGCTAATAAATTCGTGGTTCGGGACGGAATGGGTCGGAATGATACTTTTAATTTTAATTGCATTGGTAATTTCGTATATAATAACAAAAAAGGGGAAATGATGAATAACAAAAAAGGATTGATGTTTTGGGTAGGGGTTGCAGTGGGGATAGCTATAGTTATTGCAATTTTATATTATTTTTTTGTTCCGTGGTTCGGGTATCCTGAGCCAAAAGAAATTGATTATGATTTTAATTTGGATGATATACAAAATAAAGGAGTAAATGAGAATGAAAATCAAAATGGCGACAAACTTATTGAATATAAAACTTCTGATAATTTAACAGTATTTTCTTTCTTGCGAGTTTTGAATGATGATGGTTTTGATTTGAGTATGGATGTTTCTCTGGCGGGTTATTTGCAAGAGATTGATGGTGCAACTATCGGAGTTTATGGAGAGGATAGAGTTTTTAGATTTTATAATGGGAAAGTAGATTGGAAAATTGGAGGAGGATTTGTAGATGACCATGGAAATTGCGTTTATGAATATGATTTTGACGGAGAAGGGAATAAAGAGGTAAAAGAATTAAATATAAAAAATCAGGAAGAGATTGAGGGATGGGGGGATGTTTATTTAATTTATAGGGCGAACGGATTTTCTACTAACAAGCCTGAGATAAGCATAAGTGGCAAAGTTTTTTTGTCGATTACGGAAACAGATATAATTGAAGTTAACAGAGTTTCTGAAAATATTGGCTCAATTTGCAATGGGTATACCGAAACCACAACATTGGAAACAGAGGAAGTCATAGATTTTAGGTTCCCGATTTTAATTGTTGGTTTAGATGGCACCGACGTGATTTCTGGTGACGGTAATTTTATAGAAGAATTTTCGATTGAAGATACGGGGTTGAATAATATTGTCGCAGTGGCCCCCAAGTTATCGCTTCCAGCCGATGAAGCGTGGGAAGTTGCGTGGGATATTTATTTGCCTTAAGAAACATATATAAATTGCAATATAATAAAATGGAAATGATAAGAGGATGGATGTTGTTTTTATGCTTATTTTTAGTTAATTTTTCTTGTGCGTATCTTGCTTGTACAGATTCTGACGGAGGAAATGTCTCAACAGTCAGGGGAAATGTGAGCTTATATTCATCATCTCCTCCTCCAATGGTTTTTTACGATACATGTTTTTTGTATGGATCCCCTACGAGCGTTTGCAATGGGGCAGATTGCAGGATTAAGGAATATTATTGTGTGGATAGCGGAGATGTTTACTACGAGGGGTATTTTATAGCCGATTGTTCTGATTGTATTGATGCAAGATGTATAGAGTCTACGCCAACTCCTACTTGTAGCGATGGAATAAAAAATCAGGACGAGAGCGATATTGATTGCGGGGGAGAAACGTGTTATTATTGTGATAATGGGGAAGGGTGCCTGTATAATTCGGATTGCTTTTCAAATTTTTGCAGTGACGGGGAATGTGCAACGGAGCCAGTAGTTCCGACGGATAAAGCGATGGTGAAAAGAGGAAATGATGACCCGGGAAATTTTGAAACTTCTTTGTTATTTGATGTAGTGGTTATGCAACTTGAGATTTCAAATGAGGGAGATGAGGAAATTGAATTAGTTAATGCTTATTTTAAATTAAGCGGAACGGGGGACGATCGAAAAATTTCTACGATTAAAGCGTACAGAGATATGAATAAGAATGGGGAGCTGGAATCAACAGACGTTTTAATTGATGCCGTAGTCGTGTCAGTGGATGATGGGGACAACCAACTTCTTGATTTTTCTGGGCAGGATTTAGGCGGGGGAGTAGTTTTGGATTTTCTTATAGTGTATGATTTTAAGGATAATGTTGAGGAGGACGAGACTTATGCTATCGAGTTTAAAGATGTGGCTTATTATAATATGAATGAAGACTATTTTTTGGCGACTGCAGACGAGATTGTAAAAAATAGAATAACAATAGGCGGGATTGATGACAATAGTTGTTCGAATGGAATTTGGGACACACATTTGGGCGAGACTGGCATTGATTGCGGAGGAAATTGTGAGGATTGTAGCGATATTTGTTCTTTTGATGAAGATTGTCAAATGGGGAGAGTCTGTGTTGATGGGGATTGTGTTGACATAGATTTGCTTGGAACGGGTTGTGTCGATGCGTCAGTAACTTGCTCTTTGGTTGGGTTGCCTTTGTGTGACAATACGAACCAAAGAGTTTATACTTGTGCACAAAATGGTCTTCTTACATTTTTGGTTGCAGATTATGATTCAATCTGTTCGCAGAATCGAGTTTGTTTGCCTGGGGATATAATCTGTGATCATGGATTACGGACTGTTACAAATTGCGTGGAAGGAGAATGGATGCTTTCTAATTCAATTGAAGAATATGATTTAAAATGCGGTGAAGGATTTTTATGTGACCCATCGGATAGAGAAAGTGTCTATTGTTTTGAGGATATGATTCCATATAGATGCAATCAAGAGGGGTCGTTTGAAATAATTTCATCAGATGAAGGCATAACTTGCGAGGAATTTTTGTGCAACTCTGGAGAAATCATGTGTGATTATGAAAATGAAGTTTTGAAATCTTGCATACCAGGTGAGGGATGGGTTGATGTTTCTTCTGAAGGATCAATGTTTTATGCAGAATCAAGTCGAGGGCCCGAAGGAGAAGTTGATTTTTTTAATGGACTGTGCATGGGGCAAAATATTTGTCAGAATGAAGGAGAAAAAAGATGTGGCATTCTTGATGGGTTGATGGAAATATGTTCTAAGGGGGAGTGGGAGCTTATGGATAATTCGGAAGAGGAATTTAATCAAATTTGCAGCGGAATAGATTGCAGGAGTGGGTGGTTTAGCTGTAATCCCTTTAAAAAAGAAGTTTCATTTTGTCAAGCTGGAGTGTGGGGAGCGTCTACGAAAAATAATTATGAATATTATTGTAATCCAGATATTATTACTTTTGGGGCTGGTCCAAGAATCGTAACAGGAGAAATAGTCGACAATGGCATAGTAGGGCACAAATGGATTTCTGGTCCGAAGACTTCGGACGGGAGTTTTATTAATGAATTAAATAAGTATAGTTATTTGATTATTGGTGCAGTAATTTTAGTTTTAGTAATTTTGGTAATTGTATTTGCGGTAAAAAGTCATTATGCCTCAAAATATGCTAGTGCGGTCATGACGAAAAGAAAGTAGGGGATTATTTTTTCTTTATTTTTTCCAATTCTTTATAGTTATCCATTAAAGGGTTTACTAATTTTGACATTGTTCCATGAAGGTTATCTAAATCTCGATGAATTAGCGATGCGTTGTCCCCGAATTCTCCCATTTTCCCAATTATCGATTGTTGCAATTTATCAATTGAATGTTCGATTCTTTTTAGTCTATCATCTATGTCTGAGACTTTATCTTGTATTCTTGTTTTAAAAGAGATTAGTTCTTCCGTTTCTTTTTTAAATTCTGAAATTTTTTCGGAAACGATTTGTTCGGCTATTTCCGAAATGGTTTCACTATTTGTTCCGACGGGGGCGTAATAATTTTGGTCTTGATAAGATGAAGGGGATTGTGCATATTGATTTTCGGCATATCCTTGTTCTTCCTGGGGATATTCATTCCCAGTCTGGTTTTCGTACTGATCATTTTCGGGATATTGTTGATAGGGTGAAGCTTCCGGGGTTTGATATTGCATTATTTCTGAAGGTTGTGGATAGTTATTTGGTTGATTGAATTGAGGAAGAGGAGATGATCGAATTTGAGAATATTGAGGCTGGACTATCTCCGTGTTTTGTGGAGCATCTTGTTCATAAATTGCTTTTTTTATTTTTGCCTGATTCAAAGAGTCTTGAATTTCTTTAGGAGAAATTCCCATATTTCTAAGCCGATTATAAATCTCTTCGTCAGAAAATCCTTGATTTTGCATTTCGGTTATTTGTTGGAGAGTTTCCATATTATTCATTATTATTGGAGGTTTTTATTTGTTTCTTTGATTTTATTTTATCGTCAATCAAATCTTCCACATCTTTTTTTCTCATGAATTGGAGTGGCTGAAAATCTTTTAACATTCTTTCGATCAAATATATTTCGTCTTTTTTTACGAATTTTGAAAATTCTATCAAAAGACTGTTTATTATTTTTTTCATCTTTTCGATTTCGTCTTTTATATCTTTATTTTCATTTTTTATTTCTTTCAATTCCTCATCAAGTTCTTGTTTTGACGAGATGAAATTTTTTCCAAGCATAAGAACTCGTTCCCGTGTCAACCTATTTCTTTCATCGATATCTCTTAATTTTATATTTAAATCCGATAAAAGAGGCTGAATATTTTCTTGAAAATCCTGAGTTTCGGCCATATTTTTTACTGACAACCAAAGTTTATAATGATTTGCATTAAAAATATAAACAGGGCTTCTATATTTTTTTATGGAAAGGAGCGCTAAATTTGCCGTGTTTTTTTATATTATAATTTCTTTATTTGGAATCTTGGTTTCTTTGAAAAATTTTTCCGATTGGCCGTTATTTTATTTTATTTTATTTATCCTTTTTTTTAATTTCATTTTTTCGATTTTAATTTTCTTTTTGATAAATATTTTTTTAAAAGTTTCAAGAAAAAGGGCTTATTTTTTCGTTTTATATTTTGTTTTTGTATTTTTACTTTTTTGGGTAGGTTTAAGTTTGTCTTTCTATTTTCTT
>Ga0265297_10005074_pt1 | contig 20589 bp, 9 predicted proteins | sample Munlanlwell13791_FD_192502 | JGI IMG/M metagenome (GOLD analysis project Ga0265297, IMG submission 192502) | Leachate microbial communities from a municipal landfill in Southern Ontario, Canada - Leachate well 137-91 | ecosystem: Engineered > Solid waste > Landfill > Unclassified | place...
GAGAACGATGTGAATATCGCGATATACGATTCTCCGGAGTCCCGTTACTGTCCCGCAGGTGTATATGAAATCGTATACGATCCTGACGGCAGGAATCCACGGTTGCAGATCAATGCGAGCAACTGTGTGCATTGCAAGACTTGCGACATCAAGGATCCGACGCAAAACATAGATTGGTGCGTGCCTGAAGGTGGCGGCGGGCCTAATTATCAAGATATGTAAAACGCTCGGGAACTATAGGGAAGCCGTGACGCATCTTTCGATACCGCTAAGGTCTTTATGAGCGGCAATATTCGTAAATCCGTTTTTTCTCAATAAGTCCGCCACCTTGGGCGCTTGCTTCTGGCCCACCTCGAAAGCGACAAGACCATGAGGGTTTAAGAAAGCGGCCAGTTGCGGAATAAGCAGGCGGTAAACCGAAAGCCCGTCTCTTCCGCCATCAAGCGCCAGCTTCGGATCGTATTTTCGCACCTCTCGCATAAGCTTCGGTATGCTGAGCGTCGAGACATAGGGCGGGTTGCTGATGATAATATCAAATTTTTCGGTTATGTCCGATAGCCAGTTGCTAACACGAAATTCCGCACGATCTGTAAGACACAACGAAATGGCGTTTTTTGCCGCTTGATGTACGGCATCGCGGCTGATGTCAACGCCGATGCCCGTTGATTCCGGCATTTCATGAAGAAGAGAAAGGAGCAAACATCCTGTCCCTGTGCCGAGGTCAAGAATAGTCCTTCCGTTTTTTCCGAGCTTTATAATGGCTTCGACAAGGGTCTCGCTGTCCGGTCTTGGTTCAAGCGTCGCTTCGTTAAGCAAAAAATCAAGACTCCAGAATTCGCGCTTGCCGATAATGCGCGCTACAGGTTTTCCTTCAACGCGTTGCGCCAGAAGGGCTTCGATAGCATCCATTTCCTCGGCTGTCAGAAGACGGCGCGATTGGCTCAACAACTCTGCACGATCTAGCCCCAAAGCGTGTCCCGCAAGAAGGCGCGCGTCGAGTTGAGGATTGTCAACGCCTGCTTCTTCCAGTCTGTCGCCTGCGTTTCTAAGAAATACGGCTAGTTGCACAGTTGCCTTACCTTGCGCTCAGTTCGGCCAGTTTTTCGGCCTCGTCGCGCGTGATGAGGGCGTCAATAAATTCGTCCAGAGCCGTACCGTTGATAACATCGTCAATTTTGTAAAGCGTCATCTCGATACGATGATCCGATACTCGGCCTTGAGGAAAATTATAGGTACGAATACGCTCTGACCTGTCTCCAGTTCCAACCTGACTTTTGCGTTCTGCTGCATGCGCTGCCTTTACTGTTTTGTCCTTTTGTTCATATATGCGCGCACGCAAGATCTTCATTGCCTTCGCTTTGTTTTTATGTTGCGAACGCTCGTCCTGCATCGCAACGACGATTCCTGTGGGTATATGCGTAATACGCACGGCGCTTTCTGTCTTATTGACCTTCTGCCCGCCCGCGCCGGATGACCTGTATACGTCGATTTTCAGGTCTTTCTCGTCAATTTGAATATCAACGTCTTCCATTTCAGGCAGAACGGCAACGGTTGCCGTTGACGTATGTACGCGGCCTGATGCCTCGGTTTGAGGCACGCGTTGCACGCGATGGACTCCTGACTCGAACTTCAAACGCGCAAAAACGCCGCGCCCGCTGATTTGAGCAATACCTTCTTTCAGACCGCCAAGATCGTTTTGCGACAAGTCGAGAACGTCAAATTTCCATCCCCTGATGATGGCATATTTGCGGTACATATCGAACAAAAGGGCGCCAAAAAGGCCTGCCTCGTCGCCGCCTGCTCCTGCGCGAATTTCGAGCAACGCATTGCGCTCGTCAGCGGCGTCTTTTGGCAAAAGCATCTTTTGCACGTGCAGCTCAAGCTCTGGAATGCGTGGCCGTAAGATTTCAATCTCGCGTTTTGCCTCTCCAGCCATATCAGGGTCGGAAAGCATTGCTTCTGCATCGGCTAATTCTTTTTTGGCGCGATTCAATTCTGCGATTGCTTCTGCCACGGGAGTCAGGTCGGAATATTCCTTTGACAATTTGGCAAACTGATCGGGCGCGATGCCTGGTTTTGACAAGACATCGCGTAATTCGTCATGACGTTCGAGAACGCGAGAAAGTGTATCCGTTAAAGACATTTCTACTCTTCGGTAACAGCCGGTTAATTCAGTGCTCAGAACTGTTCAAAAACAATCCATAAAGGATTATTTTGCCTTTTCAGCTTCTATTTCAGCAACTTTCTTTTCGACGAGCTCCGCCAAATGCTCGACAATGGCTTCGCCTTCGCCATGGAAGCGATGATCGGCAACGCCTGCAATATAGACCTGATGCGTGCCTTTGCCGCCGCCCGTAAAGCCAATATCGGTATGCATGGCTTCTCCAACGCCATTGACGATGCAGCCGATGACTGACACTGAAAGCGGCGTCGTAATATGTGCAAGGCGCTTTTCCAAAGCTTCGACAGTTTTAATAACGTCATAATTCTTACGTGCGCATGTCGGACATGAGATAATAGTGACGCCTCGATTGCGCAGGCCCAAAGACTTCAAAATTTCAAAACCGACGCGCACTTCTTCATCAACTTCGGCGGAAAGAGAAACGCGTAAAGTATCCCCGATGCCTTCGGCCAAAAGCAATCCAAGCCCAATTGAGCTTTTAACGGTTCCTGTTCGCAGGCCTCCGGCTTCGGTGATGCCAAGGTGCAGCGGGTAATCGCAAGCTGCCGCCAAAGCTCTATATGCCGCAACGGTCAGGGCAACGTCCGAAGCTTTGACGCTGATCTTGAAATTCGTGAAATCGTTATCCTCAAGAATTTTTGCATGGCGCAAAGCGCTTTCGACCATAGCCTCGGGACAAGGTTCCCCGTATTTATCGAGCAATTCTTGTTCCAAAGAACCGGCGTTAACGCCGATGCGCATCGAGCAATCATGATCTTTGGCGGCCCTAATGACTTCGCGCACGCGATCGTCTGAACCAATGTTTCCCGGATTAATGCGCAAGCAGGCTGCGCCGGCCTCTGCGGCTTCGATCGCGCGTTTGTAATGAAAATGAATATCGGCAACGACAGGAATTTTAGCTTCTCGTATGATCTCTTTAAGCGCTGCGGTAGATTCTTCATCGGGGCAAGAGCAACGAACAATGTCGGCTCCTGCTTCTTCGGCAAGGCGTATTTGTGCAATAGTGGCCTTGGCATCGCTCGTCAGAGTGTTGGTCATTGTCTGGACGCTGATAGGAGCGTCTCCGCCGACAAGAACGTTGCCGACTTTAACCTGACGCGATTTGCGGCGTTGAATCTGTCGCCATGGACGAAGGGCTTGAGCGCTTTTTTGATCAACCGGCATATATTTCTCCTGGAACGTTTATCGAGATATTATGGCGGATCCTGACGCCAACAGGTTAGGATCAAGCATAATATTGCGCACCATACGTGGGGGGCCTTTGGCGATTTTTGGCAAATCTTTTCCGTCCAAAGATAAAGTAATCCCGCTTCCATTGCTTGTTGTTAAAGCTAATCCCGTCTGATTAGGAACTTTGTAGGACTCGCCTGGCTTTAAAACGCGGTCAAAGAGAGTCCGCCCGGAATCGTCGGCAATCATTATCCAGCTGTTTTGCGTTGCGTGGATAATAATACGTGCGTTTGCTTCGGTGTCACCGAAAACCAGAGGCTTCTGCTCTTCTGAATTGCCTTCACCATCGCTTGTGGTGGTCTCTTCCGTCTTTTTTTCTGTCTTAGGCTCTTCTTTAGGTTCTGCCTTTGCTTCCTTCTTTGGCGTGACGGGAATTTCATCTTTAGCCGGTGCAACGACAACAATGCCCGGCGAGGCAGGGGGAATGACGACAGCCGAAGTCTGAGGTTCTTTTTTTTCTTTATCGGACGTTGCTGGTGCCGGGGTGGATGAAGGCGCGGATGATGCAGCAGCAGGAGCTGCTGGAACGGCCTCTTGTTGTAATGGCGTCACCGGAGCCGAAGCAGGCATCGGTGCCGTTAATCCTGCCGCAGCGTCCGGGTTTTGGCCCGGTGCCGGTATGGTTTGGGTTGCTGTGGGCAAAGGAGGGGGTACTCTGGCCTTATCGCGATCAGGAGATGAGAGATTATACCAAACCGAATAGATGAATATAAGAGCCGCCGCCGCGCTGATCAAAACGATGGCCGATGGTGCACGGCCCTCGGACATGGGTATCGGCATTGAAAGGATGGGTTTTTTGCGTCGACCGGCCATTTCATAGCGGTAACGATCAACGGCTTCTTTGCCGTCAATTCCCAAAAAGCTTGCATAAGTGCGAAGGAAACCAATGACGTAAGCATCGGCGGGAAATTCGTCATAACGATTGTTTTCAAGGGCGATCAAAAACGCGGGCTTTATGCAAAGATATTCGGCGATTTGATACAAATCGTCGCCTCGTCTGAGCCGTGTTTCTCTCAGCAAATCGCCTATAGAATCGGATCTTGTTCTTTGTCTCGACTGCCGTGGCTCCGATAGAACGACCCTCACTTCTTTTTCAGGAGGGGCGGATTCGGAATAGCCGTCTTCAGAACCTTTCGTCTTTGGTGTCGAGTCGGCGCGTGTAAAAACACCCTCTTCTTCGGAGGGATCGGACGAATCGTTCTTTCTGTTCTTGTTTTTCGACATAGCCGGAGACTAAAAGAAGTGAGGCAAAAAGGCAAACAACTGGGCGTAAAAAATCAAGATTTTGAAGTAAAAAGCTTCTTCGGTATTTTCATATCCCTAATTCCTTTTGGCATTTTAATATCCATAATCCTTTTTGGCATTTTCAGGTCTCTAATCCCTAATTCTGCGTCCCGGATCCATTTATATCCTCTGTTTTCCAAGGTCTTTTCGGCTCTTGCAACAAGAGCGGCCATAATCTCGGCGACAGGTTGCTCCTTCTTGACCATACCGACGCTTTGCCCTGCCATAACGGATCCCGTTTTGACATCGCCGTCAATAACGGCACGGCGCAGAGCTCCGGCCCAATAGTGTTCGATTTCCAATTGAGCTTCGTCGCGAGTCAGTTCTCCCTTATCAAAACGCGCTATAACGTCGCGCTGCTTCTCAAGGAATTTTTTGCTTCCCTCGTTAGCTAGGGCGCGCACAGGGATAACTGGAAAACGTTCGTCAATCTGGACTGACGGGACAGCATCGCGAGCGGAGGCGCGAATGAAAGCGCGTTTAAAATTTGGATGGGCAATGCACTCTGTGGCGCAAACGAAAAGGGTGCCCAATTGTACACCTGCAGCGCCCATTTCCAGATAGGATACGATGGCATCGCCACGGCCTATGCCGCCGGCAATAAAAACAGGAACATCGCGGATTTCGGGAAGAATTTCCTGCGCAAGAACAGACGTGCTTACAGAACCAATATGGCCGCCTGCTTCCGATCCTTCGACAATGAGGGCGTCTGCGCCCATGCGTACAAGTTTCTTGCCCAGTGCGGAGGTGGGAGCAAAACAAAGAAGCTTCACACCGGCGTCCTTGACCTTTTTAACGCTCGTTGCAGAAGGAAGCCCGGCTGCCAGAACGATGTGCGTAATTTTTTCTTCAACGCACACATCAATCAATGCATCAATAAGCGGATGCATCGTCATAATATTGACGCCAAAATTACGGGGGGTCATGGCTTTCGTTGCCCGGATTTCTTCGCGCAATAAATCGGGAGTCATTGATCCGCAGGCAAGCGTGCCAAACCCACCGCCATTGGATATGGCAGCAACAAGATGACGCTCGGAAATCCAGCTCATCGCGCCGCCTATGATCGCTAAATCTGTGCCCAAAAATTCACAGCCGCGTTGCCATAGGTTCCGAAGAGAGGGGGAAACAGTTATTGGTGCACGAGGTATTTGACGTAACTGATACATGAACCTGAGTTTTTTGCTGATAATTGCTAAACCAACCCCGCATTCTGACTTGGCTTTATCCGGACGTCAAATAGGGGCGTTTTTCCCGTTAAATCAACTATTTTCGCCTTTTTTTGTTGCATGGATTCTGGCTAGAGTATCTTCCACATGACGACTGAAGACATTTTCCGCCGGGCGTTGCTTCGTAAAATCGAGCTCTCGTGCCATTGGTCCGTTTGTTTTGATGCCGCACAAGGCTACTTTGAGCGCCTTTAAGGGGTGAGAAAAGGCGTCTTCTGCAGCTGTTGGCTCGTAGCCGCAGTGAACCATGCAATTGGCGCACTTTTCATAACGCCCCGAACCGTATTTATCCCAATCAGTCGAATCCATAAGCTCACGGTAAGTTTTGGCATATCCTTCGCCGATTAAATAGCATGGGCGCTGCCAACCAAAGACGCTGTAACTTGGAATTCCCCAGGGTGTACAAGAATATGTTTGGTTGCCTGCAAGAAAATCCATGAATAAAGCCGATTGGCTGAAACGCCATTTTGGCTTACCGGCTAAAACGCCTTCTTTTCCAATGCGAAAAAGTTCGCGGAACATGTTCTTTGTCGCTTCGCGATTCAAAAAGTGTTGTTGATCTGCGGCGCGCTCGTAGGCATAGCCGGGCGAAACCGTTATATCATCGAGACCGAGCGCCATCATATGATCGAAGAAGGCGGCGGTGCGTTTCGGAACGGCTGTGTTATATAAAGTGCAATTGATCGTGACCCTAAAACCTTTGGATAAAGCCAGTTTGATGGCGCTTTCAGCCCTGTCATAGGCGCCTTCAAGACTGACCGAGCGGTCATGATCTTCCCTGTCGCCGTCAAGGTGTATCGAAAAGTTGAAATAGGGCGACGGGGAAAAGAGATGAATTTTCTTTTCCAGAATCTGTGCATTGGTGCACAGCGTGACGTATTTCTTTTTTTCGATCAGTCGTTTGACGATTTCCCCTATCTCGCGATGGAGAAGGGGTTCTCCGCCGGGAATCGAAACAATAGGTGCGCCGCATTCAAGGGCGGCATTCACGCACTCGTCAACCGACAGACGTAGGTTCAAGATTTCGTCGGGATAATCAACTTTGCCGCATCCCGGACAGGAAAGATTGCACCGGAACAAAGGCTCCAGCATCAGCACAAGCGGATACCGTTTGTTGCCGCGCAATTTTTGTTTAATCATATAAAGCGCGACGTCAAATTGTTGGCGCAAAGGAACAGACAATGATTTTCCCCAGGAAAGATAAACGATCAGGACGGGACTTATAGCCTTACTGCTTTTTCTCGACAAGCCCGTTACCATCGGTAATAGTATATTTATTCAATATCTTTTGCCAAAACGAGCAAGCGTGCGATGTCTTTTCTCAACGCCATAAGGCAGGGTAATTGGCTCAATAGGCGCCGGGTCAGGGACTATCCCCGTATTTTTCTCATTGTTTTCGTTCTTTTTGGGGTTGCCTGGGGTTTCGGGCTTCATCAAATAATTAGTCCCGAAGAGGAACCCATAGTTACTGATTTTATCAATGTTTATTCGGCAGGGCTCGCCGTACACGAAGGAAGCCCTGCGGAGGCCTACGACTGGAGAAAACAAAAAGCCCGGGAATACAAGATTGAGCAATCTCTCCAAAAGGAAATCAAAGAAAAATCAGGCCCCGATCTTCTTCCCTGGCTTTATCCGCCGATGTTTTTTGGCATTGCGTGGCTCGTGGCTTTTTTGCCTTATTGGAGCGCGCTTGCTGCGTATTCACTTGTGGGGTTTGTCGTTTATGCGGTGGCCTTGCGCAAGCTTGCGCCGCCGCATAAAGAGTCGTGGGCGGCGGTGGTAGCTTTTCCCGGTGCCTTCATCAACTTATTTGCGGGGCAAAACGGAAGCATCACGGCGACGCTCATGGCGGCAGGATTGTATTTGCTCGATACCTCGCCGATAGCGGCTGGAATAATTTTGGGAGCTTTATCTTATAAGCCCCATTTATTTGCGTTGATCCCCCTTGTTCTTCTGGTAGGCGGATATTGGAGGGCGCTTGCTGCCGTTTGCCTGAGCGCATGCGCTTATGCAGGGCTTTCCATTATCGCCTTTGGTCCGGAGTCGTGGAGCGCTTTTTTTGAGAGTACCGCTCTTTCATCCAGTCTTCTAAAAGACGATTCCATCCGTTGGCTCGGTATTCTGCACAGTGTATTTTCAGCCGTGCGGGTTTTTGGAGGCAGCATTTCCCTGGCTATGGTTATTCAAGGAATCGTTGCTCTCTGCGTTCTTGCGATTCTCATAATAATATGGCGCGAAAAAACAGCGTCTTTAGCTGTTCGTGGCGCTTCTCTGGCGGCGGCGGTGTTGCTGATAAGCCCCTATTCATTCGTTTATGACCAGGTTTTACTGGCTATTCCCATAGCCCTGTTGGCAAAGGAGGGAATTGAAAAAGGATTTCTCTCTTACGAAAAGACGTTTCTTTTCGCACTCTGGCTATTGCCGTTTCTGGTTCAGGATTCGGGCATACATTTTGCTCTGCCTTTGACACCCCCTATGCTTATTGGGCTTATGGCGATCTGCTGGAGGAAAAGAGTCAAAAAAGGCCTTGCATCTGTTTCATTGTAGCCGGTGTCTGGTATGGCCAATCAACGAATTGATAATCATGGAGGAAGAGTCTCAATATTGTGCTTGTGTTCCAAAAAGTTTACAAAAAATTAACAACAAAACACCTAGGCTCCCAGAACGGCGGAACATGCGGAAGAATAGATGAAAAAATTACATACAACGGCGCTGGTTGCGACGATAGCTTTTTTTGCCACAAATGCGGCGTATGGGCAGACGCTCAATGCGGGAGACATAAGTCGTGAGTTGGAAAAAACATTACCTTCTCTTAAGTCAGGAGAGATCGGAAAATCGGCTGAGCCTTCAAAAACTGTTTCCCCGAAAGAATCCGAGCAAAAAGAAAACAAACCAATTGCCGACCCCACAAAAAACCTGCCGAGCAAGGAAACTTTGGGCTCCCCCATTGTGGAGATCTATCTTTTTTCGCCGGTTCTTAAAACGGAGATATTAAATCTTCTCCGGCATCGGATGTTCGGTCACAAAGCCATTACAACCGAAGATTTGGTCTATGTCCGTCAAAAAGTTTGGGACATGGGAATAAAAAACAAGAAGCTGCTTCACGTGGATTTTAAGGTTGTCCCAAATCCCAGGGAATCCCAATACAGCTGGTTAATTGTTAATGTTATCAACATCGCTGTAAGGAACGTGAAGATCGAGTCAGACGGAACTATCCGTCAGTCGCTTTTGGACAGCATACAAAGAGAAATGTCCAGAGATTACAAACGGGGAAAATCTCTCGATTTGAACGATCTGGACAACAAAATAAAAACGCGATTGCGGTTGGGGGATGTTCTTTTGCGTACAGCCATCATCCCTGTTGATGAAAAACATGTTGATCTGAAAGTATCCGTAAAATCCACGCAAAAGACCCCAAACTCGGGGCTGCTGCAATTGGATAACGATGGCGGATGGTCCTTCGGTCGGGACAGGATAATCGGCGGCGCGTCGTTACGCGGGGCTCTTCCCGGCGACGAAATCAATCTCATGATGATGAAGACAGCCGACTTGGGAAATTTTGATTATGGGAACGGTATGTATTTTATCCGCGCCGAATATCAATTTCCTATCGGTGAATTAGGGGTGAGGTCAGATACGTGGGCCTCGGGGCTTCATTATCATGAAGTAAGGGCCGCAGGCGGAAATCAGACAAACGGCGAAGCGTTGGAATTCGGGCAAGGGGTTATTAAACCCATGTATACCGACAAAACGACAATGATCGATGTCCGTGCCGATTTTGTGATGAAGTACACGGTTGATCGGGTTTTGGAAGACGTTCGTACGAGTGAAAAGGCGGCTTATCTCGGGAGGATCAGAACCATACTGTCTCAAACGCTGGGAAATAGCCAGTGGTTGCAAGCAACATTGGATCTAACGCAGGGAACGATAGATCTGTCCGGAAACAAGCAGGCGTTTACTCAAGACCAGGCAGGGCCGAGGGTCAATGGCCTCTTTACCAAGGCTGAGATAAACGGGGCTTGGCAAGGGATCGTTGGCGAAGATGACAGAACTGATTTTCGCTTAGGCTTCAAAGGGCAATGGGCAATCAAAAACCTGGACTCAATGGAAAAATTTTCTTTAGGCGGTTCAACGGGACTGAGGGCGTTCGGAAGCGGAGAAGCCTCCGGAGATGTTGGTTTTATGGTCAATGGAGACCTCGGGTATACGTTTAAAAATGGAATAAGGCCTTTTGTTCTTTATGATGTCGGTATGATCAGGGAAAACATCAGCTCGTGGACGGGCAGTAATACAAAGGACTATGCTTTGCAGGACTTGGGCGTTGGTGTATCAAAAAAATTCGATCCCGTGAATTTAAGCTTTACTTTTGCACACCAAGTCGGTCCAAATCCGGGATTGAGCGCGCAAGGGTTGGATGTTGACAATAGCAAACAACATTACCGAATTTGGGCGTCCGTATCCTATCGCTACTAATGTCGGAAATTCATCAACGAAAAGGAAAAAACATGAAAAAACACGAAATACTTGTCACAGCGGCCATTGGTTTTCTTCTGTCCGGTTCTGCGGCGGTTGCGGCGGATATCAATGGATTCCGCAGCGCTCGTTTCGGAGCGACTGAAAAAGCGGTAATCGAGGCTGCAGTCACTGACCTGAAGATTAAGTCATCTGATATTCAGCGCTCAGTTGATCCCGCAACGAAAGTCACGGCTCTTTCGGCAAAGCTGTCTTCCTTTGCGCCTTTGGATTTGCCTGCGACGGTTGCTTATGTCATGGGTTACAAATGCAATTGCCTGACGCGCGTTGTGCTTTCTTGGGAGTTTCCCGAAAAAGCAACGGTTGAACAGCGTAAAACGGCTATGGTCGGGATTGCCGCTCTCGTTGATCGCTTTACCAGCGACACATGGGGGAAAGAGGAAACGGTTACAAACCGCGTGACTGGCGAAGTCAAAGAAGGAAGCTCTAACATCATCGTATTTTTCCGCGGCCAGAATAAGAACGGAAGTGCCGTTACTTTAACCGGCGCCCCCGTTAAAATGGAGAAAACAGCCAAAGAAGAAAAGAAAGACAATGCTCTTTCCGCGAACATTGACGATCTTAAGGCTGTGTCTCTTATTTATGAAAAAAGTGCCGATAATCCGGACATCTTTCGCATCGATGTAACGGGTTTTTAAGTTCCAAAAACACGCATCCCCCGTCATTTTATGACGGGGGATGTTTTTTGTTTGGCAGCCTATTGTAAAAATAGGCATTTTTTATGCTGCAGTGCCAGATAGTTAGTTTGGACTGCATAACGGGATATTAACCCCCTAAGCATATAATAACCACATAAAAACAGTGGAATTGGCGCAGAAAGATGAACAGCTACGATCGCCCACGTGACAAAGGCACGCGCGACCGAAAAGGTACGCTTCTATACGGCTGCCTACTTTTTGCCCTGTGCCCGTGGCTTAGCGCCATCCCAAGTTTTGCCGATACGCCCGCCGCCACCCAATTGCCAACGGGTGGCGTTGTCACATCCGGCTCTGTGAATATCACGTCCAGCTCGTCCGTGATGGATGTGAATCAAAGTACGCAGAAGGCGATCATCAACTGGAATACGTTTGACGTCGGATCGCAGGCGACGGTCAACTTCAATCAACTGAATGCGAGTTCTCAAACCCTGAACCGCGTTCTTTCAAGCGATGCCTCTCAGATATTCGGCAAGATCAACGCGAACGGGCAAGTGATCCTGATCAACCCGAACGGCATCGTATTCGGGGCGGGGTCACAGGTGAACGCCGCCGGATTAGTAGCCTCGACGATGGATATCACGAACGAGAACTTCCAGAACGGCATCCAGAAGTTTGAGCGTAACGGAGCGATAGGAAGCGTCGTCAATGAAGGGACGTTGAAGATGCTGCCGGGAGGGCAGGTGGCCCTGATCGGCGCGAACGTAACGAACAAGGGAACGATCACCGCAGAAGGGGGCCGGGTTATCCTTGCGGCGGGGGATAAGGTCGAAGTGCCGCTGACGGAGAGCGGGCTTGTGACGATCGAAGCCATAGTCGGAGGCGAAAGCTCCGCCGTCGTGCACAAAGGAACGATCAAGGCGAAGAAGGTCAGCGTCGTATCGAGCGGGAGCATAACGACAGAGAAGGGAAGCTTGATCGATGTTAGTGCCGAGGGGAATGGCGACGGCGGCACGGCCATTTTGTTCTCGAACAAGAAAACAACGGTTGGCGGGACGATACTGGCAAAAGGCGGGGCCGAGGGCGGCGACGGCGGGTTTGTGGAAACGTCGTCGTATGGCACGGTCAATATAGAAGATACGGCGTACATCAATACGCTTGCGCCTTTGGGCAACACGGGGATGTGGCTTCTTGATCCGACGGATTATACGATTGCGTCATCGGGCGGCAACGAAACGGGCGCTAGCGTCACGGCATCGTTGTTATCATCGAACCGGACGATTACGACAGCGGGCAGCATCTACGTTAACGATGCGGTGAGCTGGAGCTCGAACATCCTCACCCTTAATGCAACAGCGGGCGATGTGAACATCGGCGCCACGATGACGGCGACGGGAACGGCGGGATTGGTGCTGACGCCGAGCACGGGCGTGGTGAACTGCACGCTTTCGGGAAGCGGCTTCACGGGTAAGGTCAATCTGGCCTCTGGTACATCCCTCACCATCAACGGCAACGCCTATACGATCATCAACAGCCTTGGCGCTGCAGGTAGTACGACAAGCACAGACCTTCAGGGCATGAGCGGCAATCTTGCCGGATATTATGCGCTCGGCAGCGATATTGATGCATCAAGCACGTCCGGATGGAACTCGGGAGCAGGGTTTGCACCGGTTGGAAACAGCACGACGCCTTTCACTGGTACGTTTAACGGGCTTGGGCACACGGTCGAGGCATTATACATCAGTCGGTCTGGCACAAATGGCATCGGGCTGTTTGGTTATAATGGCGCTACGGCAGTGGTTCGTAATATAGAGATGAAAAATGCTAATGTGACAGGATATTTCAGTGTTGCTGGATTAGCGGGTTGGAATTACGGCACTATCAGCAACAGCTACGTTTCTGGCACCATAAGTAGTTCGGACGACTATTGTGGTGCATTGGTGGGATATAATTTTGGTTCTGTTATCAACAGCTATAGCACTGGCTCTATAATTGGACATGGTGCTATCGGTGGGCTCGTAGGAAGAAATAGCAGCGCCGCTACCGTTAGTAATAGCTACACCACAGCCAGTGTGAACGGAAGTTATAGCTGGATAGGTGGGTTGGTGGGATATAATGAAGGGACTACGACCTATAGCTATTCTACAGGAAGCGTCAGTGGGTCTAGTTATGTTGGGGGATTGGTTGGCAATAATAACGGGGGCACAATTACCAACAGCTACGCTATAGGAGGCGTCAGCGGCACTTCAAACAATGTTGGTGGGCTTGTTGGATATAGTTCTGGCGCAATCAGCTATAGTTATGCAACAGGAAACGTAGCGAACGCAGCCGCCGCCGCGAATACTGGCGGATTGGTGGGGTTGCTATCTGGCGGTAGCGTTACGTATAGCTATGCCACAGGCAATGTAAATTGCGGGGGCGTTAGCTGCGGTTATACGGGCGGGCTTATAGGACAAAAAACAGGTTCCTCTGTTCTAAATAATTCTTACGCGATAGGAAATGTTGTTGGCTATAGTTACGTCGGCGGATTGGTGGGGTGGAATGAAACAACAGGCATTAGTAATTGCTATGCTATTGGCAGTGTTAGTGGCAGTTCTTATGCTAATGGATTGTTAGGCTATAACGATGGATCCGCTATTACCAACAGCTACTGGAACACGACAACATCGGGAAAAGCAACTAGCGCTGGTGGAACCGGCCTAACCTCAACTCAAATGACGTCGTCGAGCAATTTTTCGGGATTTGATTTTACGAGTACATGGGCAATTGTATCTGGAAGCAGCTTCCCGTACCTGCAGTGGCAGGGAACGCCCGGCATCGTTAGGGGGACGACAGATCTTGCCAACGGCACGACCGTTCAGGCTGTCGTCAATGGAACGGCCGTTGGTTCGTTTGTTCTGTCAAAATACGCCGACAACAGCTTTTACGGCATGCTGCCAAGCGGGACGATTTCGTCCGGAAGCTACGTTCTTTTGTATAATGCGAACGGTGCAAGCTCAGCAAATGCTCTTGGCGCGGCGACTAGCTCGGCAGTGACGGGTCTTACGCTAAACGCCAGCACGTTAACGGTAGCATCGGCAACAACAATAACCACAACGCCATTTATCACGGCGCTTGGCAGTCTGTCGTCATCGGATATTCGTTATACGGTTTCCGGAAGCACCGTGACGCTTCTTTCTAACTCGACCTTTAGTTCGTCAACGGCATTGACGATCAGCGGAGACTTCAATTGGAGCGCCAATACGCTGACAGCAACGGCCTCAAGCGGTGACATCAATATCAGCGGAATCCTGACGGCGACGGGGACGGCGGGATTGGTGCTGACGCCGAGCACTGGCGTTGTGAACTGCGCGCTTTCGGGAAGCGGCTTTACGGGCAAGGTCAATCTGGCCTCCGGTACGTCCCTCACCATCAATGGCAACGCCTATACGATCATCAATAGCCTTGGTGCAGCAGGAAGTACGACGGGAACAGACCTTCAGGGCATGAGCGGCAATCTTGCCGGATATTATGCCCTCGGCAGCGACATTGATGCGTCGGCGACGTCGGGATGGAATTCAGGGGCGGGGTTTGCGCCGGTTGGTGATGTTGGATCGTATTATTCCGGTATCTTTAATGGGCTTGGGCACACCATTGCAGGTCTTTATATCAATCGTTCTTCGACAAATCATGTTGGGCTTTTTGGTCCCGCCTCTTCATTGTCAATTAGAAATATAGGAATTATTAATGCAAATATTACTGGGGCAAGTTTTGTCAGTGGGCTTGCGAGTTGGATACAAACGGGCACCATTGTTTCGAACGCTTATGTTACGGGACAAATCAATGGCACCGGCGCCGGAGAGATTATTGGCGGATTGGTTGGGGACAGCTATGGAGCCATCAGCAACAGCTATTCTACGGCAAATATCACGGCGGGAGTGGGCGGTAGTAACGTTGGCGGGCTGGTAGGGTACTGTGGTTTCGCGAGTTGCGTCATCAGCAACAGTTATGCGCTTGGCAATGTAACGGCCGGAAGCGGCAGTACTAGCATAGGCGGGCTTGTCGGAGTGATGAACTCAACCGCCGGCGCAGTTACGAATAGTTATGCTGTAGGTAATGTAAGTGGCTCGACTTATGTGGGCGGATTGGTGGGAAGACTTTTGGGGGGTGTGGTCACAAACAGTTATGCTACAGGGAGTGTAAGTGGGGGCGCCTCAGCTCCTGTCGGCGGGTTCGCTGGGGCAAATCAGGGAACAATTAGCGAGAGCTATGCAACCGGTAATGTTTCAAGCGGCAGCAGCAGCAATATTGGCGGCTTTGTCGGATACAATGCCGCCGCGGGGGTTATTGAAAACAGCTATGCGACCGGAAACGTGAGCGGTTCGACAAGCAATGTCGGCGGCTTTGTGGGAGTCAACAGCGGGGCAATCAGATATAGCTATTCGATTGGTAGCGTGACCGGAGATTACAGGTGGGCCGGTTTTGCCGGATACAATGATGGAACCTTCACCAGTGATTATTGGAATACGACGACATCAGGACAAGCAAGCGGTGTTCATACAGGTTCAGGTTCCGGGGTGACTGGCCTGACTTCTTCGCAGATGACATCGTCGAGTAATTTCTCGGGATGGGATTTTACGAATACATGGGCGATTGTTGCGGGAGTAAGCTATCCGTACTTGCAGTGGCAAGGAACGCCGAGCATCGTTAAAGGCACAACGAGCCTGACAAGCGGCACGACGATTGTTGCTGCTGTGGACGGTACATTGGTTGGCTCTTACGCACTATCTAAATACGCCGACAACAGTTTCTATATCATGCTGCCGCAAGGTTCATTGGCTTCGGGCAGCGATCTTCTCCTTTATCAGAGCGGCGGTGGAACAAGCGCCTCAAATGCGGTTTATGTTGCAGGTGGCGCCTATGCGACGGGTCTGACGCTGAATTCAAGCACCCTGTGGGCTGGAGGTTCGACCGGTGCGTTGTCGCAATCGGTCTTTACGACGGCTAAAGGCAGCTTGTCGTCGTCAGATATTCGTTTTTCGACATCCGACAATGACTTAACAATAACGGCGGGTGTGATCTCGCTTAACGGAACAATGAGCGCAAGCTCTGGAACCTATACGCTAACGTCCTCAAGCGGCGACATTACGATCAACAGCACATGGACATTGACCGGTACGGCGGGATTAGTGCTTTCGCCGACCGGAAACCTTCTGTTGGGGAATGCTGCGAAAATTAATCTTGCGAGCGGAACGTCGCTCACCATCAGCGGGAACGCTTATACGATCATCAACAGCCTTGGCTTGGCAGGCAGCACGACAACAACAGACCTTCAAGGCATGAATGGAAATCTTGCCGGCTACTATGCTCTGGGCAGCGACATTGATGCGTCGGCGACGTCGTCGTGGAATTCGGGGGCTGGATTTGCGCCGGTTGGAAATGAAACGACGTCATTTACAGGTATATTTAATGGGCTTGGGCATACGATCAGTGGACTTTATATAAATCGTTTAACGACGGATGCTGTTGGTTTGTTCGGGGCTATCAATGCTTCGTCGGTGATCCGTAACGTGGGTGTTGTAAACGCTACAATATCTGGCCAAAATTATGTTGGGTCGTTGGTTGGTTTAAACGTTATGAATTCTTCTGTTACGATTAGCAGTTGCTACGCTACAGGAACCGTGAATGGTAGCGCCGATCGTATTGGTGGGTTGGTTGGGGCGCATGGCGGAGGCACTCTTAGCAACAGCTATGCCACCAGCAATGTGTCGGGGGCCAATCTTGTAGGCGGATTGTTTGGCGGATCCAGTTACGGTGCTGTAAGCAACAGTTTTGCAACAGGCAATGTAAGTGGAACAATGTATGTTGGTGGGTTGACCGGCTATAACAGTAATAATCTAACCACGAGTTATTCAATAGGAAGAGTTAGTGGTTCTTCGGCGGTCGGTGGGCTGGCTGGTATGAATACAGGTTCAATCATCAACAGCTATTGGAACACAACGACGTCAGGTACATCAACAGGCATTGGTGGCGGGACAACGACAGGAGCTACAGGCCTAACCTCCGCTCAAATGACGTCGTCGAGCAATTTTACCGGATTTGATTTTACATCCACATGGGCGATTGTATCGGGGACGAGCTATCCGTACTTGCTGTGGCAGGGCACTCCGACGATCGTTAAAGGCTCCACAAACCTGACAAGCGGTGCGACAATTAATGCCGTTATCAACGGAGCATCGGTTGGTCCTTATGTGCTGTCGAAAGGCGCCGACAACAGCTTCTATATCATGCTCCCGCAGGGGTCCTTGGCTTCAGGCAGCAATCTACTTCTCTATAACAGTGGCGGCGGGTCGAGCGCAGCGAATGTCGTCTATACCGCCGGAGATGCTACGGCAACCGGCTTGACTCTTAACTCAAGCACTTTGTGGGCGGCAGGCGCGTCGAACACGATCAGCAGTTCGGCTTTTGTGACGGCGCTTGGCAGCTTGTCGTCATCGGATATCCGTTACACGGTATCAGGAACGACGGTGACGCTTCTTTCGAATACGACCTTTAGTTCGTCAACGGCGCTAACGATCAGCGGAAACTTCAATTGGAGCGCCAACACACTGACGGCAACGGCCTCGAGCGGCGCCATTAATATTGCCGGTACATTGACGGTGACAGGAACAGGGGCTCTTGTGCTCACGCCGAGCACGGGTGCCGTAAATACGATCAACGGCGGCAAGGTGAATCTCGCGAGCGGTACCTCGCTTACAATAAGCAGCCATGCCTACACGATCATCAACAGTTTGGGTGCGCAAGGCAGCACAACGACGACAGACCTTCAGGGCATGAGCGGAAATCTTGCCGGATATTATGCTCTTGGCAGCGACATAGATGCGTCGGCAACGTCGACATGGAATTCAGGCGCCGGATTTTATTCAATAGGCGTTAGCGGTGCTGGTAATGGATTTTATGGTGCTTTTAACGGCCTTGGTCATACAATTGATGGCCTGTACATAAATAGAACGACCTCAAATTGCTGGGGGTTGTTTGGAAGAACAGAAACCGGCGCGACAATCCGCAACGTTGGCGTGACAAACGCAAATATTACAGCCACATACGCTGTCGGAATTATTGCAGGATATAATAGCGGTCTTATTAGTCATAGTTTTTCTACAGGTACCCTTGGCAATGGAAGTACTATGGGTGGAATAGCCGGGGCAAACGTAAGTGGTTCATCGATCGAGTATAGTTATTCAACGGCAACAATAACCGGTACCACCTATGTTGGTGGGTTAGTGGGTGATAATCATACTGGTATCTCATATAGCTATTTTGCCGGTAGTGTTTCGGGGTCCGGCGCCACGATAGGAGGCTTGGCGGCGCGCAACTATTATGGGGGAATAACCAATTGTTACTCCTCTGGAAGTGTATCGGGTTCATCACCTGTCGGAGGATTGGTCGGAGACAATTCGGGTACTATCACGGATAGTGTGTGGAACGTAACAACGTCTGGGCAGGCCAGTGGTGTCGGTACGGGCTCAAGCACGGGTGTAACGGGTCTCACGACTTCGCAGATGAAGGATTACGACACGTTCTCGAGCGTGTGGAGCATTTCGCAGAGCGGGACGACGACGGGATCGGGGAATACGACGTGGGTGATCTACGACGGGAACAGCTATCCATTGTTAAAGAACTTTTTGACGCCTCTGACGGTGACGGCGAATGACGCAACGGTAACATACAACGGTTCGGCATACTCGGGCGGGAACGGAGTTGCTTATAATCCGACTTCTCCGAATGGATCGTATCTGCTTGGGACGCAGAGCTATATAGGAACATCGCAAGGCGCGGTCAACGTCGGGACATATGTGTTGACGCCGACGGGAGTGTACTCAAGCCAGCAAGGATATGACGTTACGTATGTCAGCGGCACGTTGACGATTGATCCGGCGACGCTGATGCTATCGATCACGGCGGATGATCAAAGCAAGACGTACGGAACGACGCTTACTCTGGGAACGACGGCATTTACACAAGTTGGTCTGCAAGCCGGGGACACATTGACCGGAGTAACGCTGACGTCTCTCGGAGCAGCGGCGACGGCGAATGTTGGAACATATGCAATTGTGGGCAGCAATGCGACGGGGACGGGGCTGTCGAACTATAGCATAACGTATGTGGACGGTACGCTGACGGTAAATGCAGCGGCGTTGACGATTACGGCGAACGACCGCAGCAAGATGTACGGTTCTGCGCTGACGATGGGAACGATGGAATACACGTATACAGGCACCCTCTATAACAGCGACGCGATCACCGGAGTGACCCTGACGTCAGAGGGTTCTGCGGCGACGGCCAATGTCGGGACGTATAGCATTACGCCGAGCGCGGCGGCAGGCACAGGGCTTAGCAACTATACGATCACCTATGCCGATGCGACGACCGGCCTGACGGTCAATGCGGCGGCATTGACGATTACGGCGAATGATCGCAGCAAGACGTACGGCTCTGCGCTGACGATGGGAACATCTGAATATACGATCACAAGTGGCGCTCTCTATAACAGCGACGAAATCACCGGTGTGACCCTTGCGTCGTCCGGAGATGTGGCCACAGCAAACGTCGGCACGTATAGCATTACACCGAGCGCAGCGGCGGGGACGGGGCTTAGCAATTACACAATCACCTATGCCGATGCGACGACAGGGCTGACGGTGAATGCGGCAGCGTTGACGATTACGGCGAACGACCGCAGCAAGACGTACGGCTCTGCGCTGACGATGGGAACATCCGAATATACGATCACAAGCGGCGCTCTCTATAACAGCGATGCGATCACGGGAGTTACCTTAACCTCTGCCGGTTCTGCGGCGACGGCGAATGTCGGCACCTATACGATTACGCCGAGCGCAGCGGCAGGCACAGGGCTTGGCAACTACACGATCACCTATGCCGATGCCTCGACAGGACTCACGGTCAATGCCGCAGCGTTGACGATTACAGCTAACGACCGCAGCAAGACATACGGTTCTGCGCTGACGATGGGAACATCCGAATACACGTATACAGGCACCTTGTACAACAGCGATGCGATCACGGGAGTGACCTTAACCTCTGCGGGTTCTGCGGCGACGGCCAATGTCGGGACGTATAGCATTACGCCGAGCGCGGCGGCAGGCACAGGGCTTAGCAATTATACAATCACCTATGCGGACGCCTCGACAGGACTGACGGTCAATGCGGCGGCATTGACGATTACGGCGAACGACCGCAGCAAGACGTACGGTTCTGCGCTGACGATGGGAACATCTGAATATACGATCACAAGCGGCGCTCTCTATAACAGCGACGAAATCACCGGAGTGACCCTGACGTCAGCGGGTTCTGCGGCGACGGCGAATGTCGGCACGTATAGCATTACGCCGAGCGCGGCGGCAGGCACAGGGCTTAGCAATTATACGATTACGTATGCCGATGCGACGACAGGGCTGACGGTGAATGCGGCAGCGTTGACGATTACGGCGAACGACCG
>Ga0265297_10005075_pt1 | contig 20582 bp, 28 predicted proteins | sample Munlanlwell13791_FD_192502 | JGI IMG/M metagenome (GOLD analysis project Ga0265297, IMG submission 192502) | Leachate microbial communities from a municipal landfill in Southern Ontario, Canada - Leachate well 137-91 | ecosystem: Engineered > Solid waste > Landfill > Unclassified | place...
TATTTGCATCAGTTTTCGATTTTATCCGCCTTTATTTGTGTAATTGATTGTCTAGTAATATAAAAGCCTTAAGAAAGGCATCTTTTTCGGATTCAATCCTGGAATCAAAATTACATCCTTGCAAAGCATTATCGGATCCATCGTCTTTAATATGATAGAACCATTTATAAGTATGTTGATTGTTTGATGATGTCCATGTGCATTCATACGATATTCGCACCATGATTCCCAATTTATCAAAAAAATCAAAAAGGCATCGGTGATGAATCTCAATAACCCGATTCAAAATTACAGTATCTTCATTAACCGGGGGTCTAAACCAATCCCAAAATTTTTGATATGCCCTTGGGTATTGTACCTTTAAATTAGTCCAATTCATTTTTTTTACGTTTATTAAAAGCTTCTTTTTTCTTATGATTTTTTAGGTAAGTTTCACGATCGTGTATAATTTTAAATGCCTCCGAAAACGCTATTTTCTCGGCTTCAATCCTTGTATCATATAATGGATCGACATCCAAATCATCATCATTCATACAATATCCGAATCCACCAAATGTCCACTTAATATTTTTAGTTAAATAAACGGGTATAACTGATATATAAAGACCTTGATCGTCAAAAAAATCATATAGATCACGAAGATTATCTAGGCGATTGAAGAAATCAAATTTGCCCCTTTTTTTATTCCATTTATCAAACAATTTATAAGATGTTGGATAAATCTTCTTTACTTTAGCCCAATCCATTTATTTATGTTTATCTTTGTGCTTACTCTTATGTTTAAGTTTTAATTTAATTATATCACACTTAAGATTAAAGCATTTAATTTGTAATTCACTATACTGGTGATTCGTGTCTAACCATTCTCCCTTATAATATTCAACATCACGCTTAAGCGATTTCTTTTCACGCCACCAATATATCCAGTGCATTATAGATGCTATAATTATTATAGCAAAAAATACCGCAATAATGTCTCCAATCATAGCTTAATTTTTAAAATGTTTAATTATATGCTCACATATTTGCCCGGTTAGACCTTTATGACCATCAGTCTGGAAAAAATTAGGGGCTTGATCTTTAAGCATATCTGAATCATCATCAATGATTGCATACTTATCAACTTTATGGTCAGCTAACCAAGCATCAATTTCATGTCCTCTTATTCCTTTCATATTAGGGGTTGTATCTATAATTTCAAATGTAGATCCTACTATTCTAAATAAGCGTTGAAGACGATTAAGGGTTAATCCATTTTTCCAAGTTGATGAAATTACAATTTTGGATCCGGTTTTGTCGCAAACTCGATTCACCAATTTAATTTTGCTTATACAGAGATATGACCGATAAAATCGCATCTTATTTAATCCATTATACTTTTTCCTGTTAATCAAAAATTTATCATAATTTAAAACCCCGTCTATATCTAAAAAGATTATTTTATCGGTTATTTCCATGATTGATATCCATTATCAATTGGTTAATTTCTTTTCCAGTATTTCAAATGCTTGTATAAAGGATTCAGATTCAGATTCAGCCCTTGATTTGTAAGATTCTGTAGATTCAAAATCTTCATCCTCTGCTTTATTGATACAATTATGAATATACCAATCCCATATATAAACAATGCCAAATCCACCGCCTGTACAAGTATGGATAAATATTAGGTGATCATCAAAAAAATCATAAAGTCTTCTTAAAGTACAAGGAATTTCAGGCCACCTATAATTTATGTCAGGGATGTCTTTAATACAATGTTGGTCTCCCCATAATTCCCATTCCTGATAAGCTTTGGGATACTTTTCCTTTATTTCTTTCCAGTTCATGCTTTGGATTCTAATTTTTCCTCTAATACTCCGAATGCTTCCATGAAAGCTTTTCCCTCTGCTTCAACACGAGTTTTAAACCAATGTATAGTATAATCAAAAACATTAGTATTGATACCGTAATGCCATTCATTAACTTCCCATTCAGATATACTTCCTTGCTTAAGGTTATAAACAGGATTAATATGTACAAATATCTCATATTTATCGAAAAAATCATATAAATCTCTGATTCTGAAATGTTTAGGCAATTTATTAGCCCAATTAACCCATAATGTACCTGCAAGCGGGAATTTTTGTATTAATGGTGTTTCCGCCAGCCATTCTTTGCATTGTTTTTCCCAGTCCATATATTTAGATAAAGTTTATAATAAATCGCTTAATTTTTAGATACCAAGTATATCGATTTCGCTCACTAAACGTTAATGGATGTTTGTTTGTATCCCTAATTGATAGACCCCTTCCAAATATTCTAAACCAGAACATTCCATCTCCTTTATAGCTACAATATATTCTCATTAATTTTGTTTTAATTTATCCTCTAATATTTCAAACGCCATACGAAAGGCTCCTTTCTCTGCTTCAGTACGTGTTTTAAATGATATTTCACATCTACTCATATTTACTGCATACTCCCATTCATCAACATAATGTTCGCTAACCTTTATCATTTTATAATCATGTGGCATTGTTGATATCGTTTTGTCGCATATCCATACCGGGGTGATTTGTATTATTATTCCATTATCATCGAAAAAATCATATAAATCTCTTCCCTTACAACGTGACAAATTTATATGATTTACAAGCGTCCATTCATAAATTAATTCCCAGGCCTTTAGGCATTTCTTTTCGATTTCGCTTAACATATTTTTAAATCAATAAGGTGAAATGGCTTGCCATAAACATACTGTCTGATAGGAAAAACTTTCATATTTACGCCATGTTCCATCATCTCCTACCTCGATTTCGATATCAATCCCATCAGTTCTTATACGCACATCGCTTTTAATGGTTTTAAGCGTGTAATGTTCAAAACCCTTATAATCTTCATCCTCCTCATAATCTAGACTCCATCCTTCAAAATAAGGATATTGATCTAATTCTTCTCCAATCGCATTTTTTACAAAATCATAATGATTCATACTGATTCCTCCTCACTAACTTTCGAAATTTTAGCCATATATTTGCCAAACAGCGTTATCATAGCCTTTTTAATGTTATCCGTATTATCAATGTATTGCTTTCCTAATTTTAAAGTTTTCGTGGATTCCATGTATGCCACATACTTATCGCTTATACTAATAGATTCATCGATTTCAATAATGTCAGGGTCATCCACATTTTTGGAATTCACATGCTCATCCCTGATTTCAATATAACCGGACAAGACCTCAGGTATTTTTGTATAATCGATATCGCTATTTGACGGTATCTTAAGCAGCACCATTGTATTATTCACAAATTTGTTGGCATCGCTTAATTTCATCTCCATGATTTCAGGTAAATTCACAATTTTATATGTAGGGCTATAATGATTTGGTAAAAATGATATGCGAGGCTCATCCCCTTCAAAGACAACGTGATAAAATCCTGGTTCATTCATTATGTCAGACTTCTTCATCTGATATGGCGCACCTACAGATATCACGTTATCTTTAACTTGTTTCTTATGATTATGCCCGTAAAAAGCAATTTTAATGTTTGAATGATCTTCAATAGTTAAGACATTCTGAATCGGCATCCCATTCTCATACATAAAGCCATTCACGTAATTATGCCCTACAGTATAACAGTCGTGATTTTCAGGGTTACTTAATATCTCTTTAACTTTAGTTTCATCTGAAAACCAAGGCATCATTACAATATGCCGATCATCAGCAGTCTCTATTTTGGCAGGTTTATCATACACATGCACATTTTTCATGTAATAAAATGGCTTTATTGTATTTACATCATTTTTATTCTTATACGGGGTATCATGATTTCCGACAATTAGATGAATGTCTATAATCTGACTAAATTCATAAAACATATTAATCACATTATTCATCATGATGGTATTTATGGAATCATCATTCTCAAACATGTCACCTGTTATAACCAATATACTCGCTTCATCAGTTTGCTCAACATGTTGCTTAATGTATGGGAACACGATTTCCTTGAAATAATCGGACTGACGTTTATACCAAATTTTGGAACATGATTTATATCCAAAATGAGGATCGCCAACTATAAACATGTGCTTAATTTTCATCGCAAATTTTTGGGTAAAAATTACCTGATTAAATAATCATAACCATTTATTGTAACATAAATGTCAGAATGCCTTATGATTTCAAATATGTGAAGACATTCAGTACAAGTGATATCAGATTTATCAGTTATATCGATTTCTTGTTTTGTCCCACATTTTTTACAATTAAATGAAATGATAGATTTTTTAGTTTTCTTTTTCATCACTTTATTTTAATAATTATTAACTGCAGAATGTAGTATTACCATTCAGGTTTAGTTTCCCCAAAAATATTTAATTTTTTATTCAGACTCTTCAACAGTTGTTGTTTTTCTTTATCAGACAGGGCATTAAATAAATTCTTTTCATTTAGTTTAAAATACTCGGAAAATACGTAAAAGAACAATATATTGTCAATGATTTTAGATGCATGATTTTTTAAGTAAGTATATAGGATATTGATATCACGTGCTTTTAATTTTGAAATGATGGAATCTTTAGGTCTTAAATCTGATCTAGATACACAATGTTGATGATTTCGTTTATCAGTTACTATAACTTGGTCTGAATTTATTTCATTAATTGTAACTTCCCCAACGTTATAAACATCAACGACATCGTTAGCCCGCATACTACCTATACTTATAGTTCTAAAATGACTATATTCCTCATGTTCTTCAATAAATCGGTTAAAATTTTCCGACAATTCATCATGTATAATTCTAAGTTCATTATATTTTTCAGGTTCATAACTGTCAGTCAGATATGTTTTGGCATATGAAGTATCAACTGAAAATTTAACATCATCATCATTTCCCTTATAAATTTTTTTCTGGGATTTGTTTAAATGACTTAGTATCTGAGATTTATGCTTATTAGTTGCTACTGTCATTGAGTCCAGGATATCGCTAAATTTGCATTTTTTAACCGTATTATTCTCATCTACCATGTAATGATCCATGTTATAATATTCAATGATTTCTTCGGAGATGGATGCTATGTATTTAATTTTTTTATTCATTTTATCAAATATTTTATAAAACTACTTTATGAATCTGATAATAAAATCGTTTTATACATTTAATCATCAATTACATGGATCCTATAATAGGCATAGATTTTTCAGTTAATTCAACAGGTGTCTGTATAAGAACCAATCATAAATTATCGTTTGCATCTTTGCTAAATATTACATCGATGACATCAGCAAAAAATGTAGATGTGAAACTTTATATTAAAAATCATAAATATTTAGGCAAATTAAGTGAATTTATATGTTTGTATCCATTTCAGAAACAACCTATTTCTGCAGCTAAAAAAACTGGGGTAGATGCATGGACAAAACATTTATTAAAAGATTCTATTGCTGTAGTTAATAAAATGGTCGATAATTTACACGATTTTGTTATTCTTGCAGATATAGAAGATCCATTTGATGTTATTATAGAACATTATTCATATACAAAAAATACGGATAACATCATCCAGATGGTGGAAATGACATCAGCGTTTAAACGAGGGATCTATGAAAGACTTTGTGTACCAATCGAAAAATTTCATTTTATACCAGGGCCAAATGTTAAAATGTTAGCGGGGAAAGGAAGTTATAAAAAATATGATATGTTGCAAGCTTTTTTGAATAATGCTCATCATGATGAATTGCTTGAATCCAACTATTTTTATAAATTCCTGCAGGATAATGAATCTTTGTTTATCAATAAAAAGAAATCAGATATAGATGTCTTACCCCCAATCAGTGATCTAGTGGATTCTTATTTTATTGCTTTATCGCTGTTCCAAACTTCTCAAAAAATTTCTCGGTCAACATCAGATATCTAATATCATGAGCTTGACAAAAACTGATAGCTGCCTTTATTTTAGCCCTGTTTAATATTACATTCATAACCTTTTGCTTACCGCTTTTGGTGTTATTACTGAGGTCTTCAGGTGTAAGCCCCATCATTTGAATTGGTTTTACTTCAATCAAATATTTGGATATTTGATCTTGCTTCTTTACCTTTATAAAATAATCAGGCACGTAAAGTGACATCTTTGATTTAAAAGGATTAAAATATTGAATATTGAATTCACTGGGTTCAGATGTCCACTTTATAATAGAATCTGACATATCACAAATCAGACAAAATTTATATTCAAGGCTTGATCTATATATAATCTGGGAAGAATCACCCATATATTTAGCAGGATTTTGTATTGTATAGAATCCTTGTTTATTATTGTATGCATTGTGTGGATTAGGCTTATTATATTGTTTATATGCCCTGTTATTCATATGTTTTTACACCTGTACGTGTTAATAAAGTGGTTAAAGCATTAACGGCAGTTTGTTCGGTATTATATGTAGTAGCCACATTAGCCATAACTGTTGCTGCAGCATCAATCGCAGCTTTTAATTGTTTTAAAACATCAACCAAATCTTTAGCTTCTTTTTCTTCACCTTCCTCTTCCTCTTCAAAAGGTGTAGGCATCCCAGGTACTTCCTCCTTCTTCTCTTTCAATTTCTCAACATCAGGTAATTCAATATCGGCATTCTCAATAATTTTTAAACTATCAACCCATTTAAAATATGTTTGAAAATCTTCAGCCGTATAAGACGTAATAACTTTAAAATATTCAACCATGTTATCCAACATTTTCTTCACGGAATTTGCAATCATATCCATTTGATCAGCAGATTCTAACATTTTTGGGCTATATATACTATCTATAAATTTGCTAGTTGATAAACCAGCCAACCTAGCTTTTTCCGCATAATTTTCATCAGCCCCCATGATAATTTCATTCATGACTTTTAATATATCAACGGTACTTGATATAGCAGATACACCTTGCTCAACTTGATCAGCATCTATTCCTCCACCACCTATATGAGCCATACCTTCACCAATATATTCAATAAACCATGATATTCCTTCACCCATTTTACTCACCAAATCCCTATAATTTTCAGCCCCCATATTGGCTGCCAAATATTGGGATTGTTCTATAAGAGTAGTTATTAATTTTAAAGTTTCAACCCCGGATTCTAATGCTTCTGCACCTTGCGCCACATCATCGGCATCCATCTGATCCTCAATATAATAAAATCCGTCCGCAATTTCTTCCAAAAACATTTTGAAAGCTTTACCAACACTTTGAGCATTTCCAATATATCCACTTCCACCACCCATCATTCCACCAGCTTCTCCACCACCCATTTGTTTAACTATGTTCATTTGTTCATTCATAGTTCCCTGAATCATCTGCAGGACACCTAAACCTTTTTCTAATGCTTCTGCACCTTGCGCCACATCATCGGCATCCATCTGATCCTCAATATAATAAAATCCGTCAGCGATTTGCCATACAAAATTTTTAAATGCTGATCCTATATCATTACCCATTTGCCTGAATGCGTATCCACCGCCAACAGCATCCAAGGTCTCTTTAGTTTGGGTTATTATACCCATGATTAATTGTAATGGTGCACCTAAACCGCCTACCAATTCAACACCGGCCTCAATATCACCTTGTGCAAGTTCAATTCCCAAAAATCTAGTTGATGTTTCACGATTTATTTTACCAATTTCGGAAAAAGCCATTGGCAATACACCCAAAATTGACATTATAGTATGAAGAATTGACCCCGGCAGAGGTTCCATATCTGCGCTAACTGCATCCGTACCAAATAAAACTTTATTTGTTAATCCTTTTTCACCTCCAGCTTTCCATGCCAGTAATCCCTCAGCCATTTTATTTAGGTTTTCACCCATGTCCATCGTAGATGATATACCAAGTTCAACATCAGTAGAAGTAAATGGAAATCCAAATGTTACGAATCCCAAATCCATTTGGTTACTTGATGTCTCCCTAATTTGTCTCCCTAATTGAGCAAATACACCAGGTACTAGCCCTAATACCATTGAAATGTTATCGGCTATGAGCTGTGCAGTTGCCTGATCCATATCCATATCTTTCCACGCCAAAATACCTTCTGCCAAATTTTTAAGGTTGTTACCAATTTCCATCGTGGATTCTATACCAAGTTCAGTATCTGTGGATGTAAAAGGAACGCCAAATTTCACGCCAAAGACATCCATTTGATTTGATGAGTTTCTTTCCCTTAATCCTATATCAGCGAATACTGCGGGTATAACGGTAAGAACACTGCTCATTTGGTTTGCTAATTCCTGGACTTTTTCTCTCGTAAGTTTTAATTCATCCCATTTAGCTATAGCCTCAGCCAAATATTTGAGGTTTTCACCCATTTCCATCGTGGATTCTATACCTCGTTGTACATCATTTCTACCAACCGGGAATCCAAATAAACTACTCATCCCTTCAGTTGATCCAGCTACTGCAAATGCCTCTGAAAGCGATTCAATAGTCTTTTTTACCAACACCGCATCTTGTGTAGTCCACCCACGGCCATATTTGACCCATGATCTAATCCCAAGCGATATACCTGTTAAAGCTATTCCCATTGTTGCAATTGCAGGTATAGCAAGCGGTAAGGAAAGAATTTGCTTCATCGATAATTTTTCAAACGCTGTCCCTATACCTTCAACCACAGATTTTATAGCCTCTTTCAATATATAACAATCCTCCATTGTAAGATCCGCCTCAGCAAAATTAAGCAGAGATCTTGATAATACCCATAATGCTCCGGCTGCCAAGCCTAATGCTACAGCACCAAGAGCTATAAAGGCTGCAACAATCGGAATACCTGCAGCGGCAAAAACAACCCCGATTCCTAATAAAGTTACAGGTAATTGCCACATCACATTCGGATATTTATTCAATACTTGAGCAATTGAGGCTAACGGGAATGATAGCAGAAGAAGTGATAATCCGACGAGGGCAAATGCTAAAGCCCCTAATCCTATATATGACCATACCAGTCCTGCTAATGCAAAGACTCCACCAATTAAAACGAGTGATAACGATAACATCAATACTTGTGTAATTGGAGGTAATAAGGCTGTAGCTACTCTTAATCCTATTGCAAACAGTAACATACTTCCTGCCATAAACATGGTTGCAATTGCACCTTTTTTGATTTGTGGAGCAAAATTACCAATTAGAGCAAATCCTAAAGCGGCTATTCCAATTGTTCCCATTAATATTAAAGTTCCTGCAAATGCATCACCAGCCGACATCGTTGATATAATAAGAACCGCTAAAGCTAAACCACCTGCAAAGAATAATAAAGCTAGCCCCATATTTTTTAGCGTACTAGCTCCACTATTAATGTCATCTTTATTTTCAGCAAATATTTTAAACGTTTTACTAATTATCCCGGCGGTCATCCTCAATATTAAAAGACCTGGCAGTCCAAGTATCAACAAAGGCGTTGATATAGCCAGATATTTGGCTAATTCAAATATTCCTTTACCCGCAACACTTAAGGTTCCCGATATTTCTTTAAATCTTTTGGCATCATCTTCCGATATACCTGATGCAATTGCTCGAATTATTTGATTAACCGATGATGTAATAATAGGAATCAAGGGTTTGGCGATCTGAAACAAAGCCGCTGATTTGATGATGTCTTGTGCAAGAGGCGTTAATTTACCTGACACCTGAGCAATTGAGGCAACTGCCATTGATGCCTTTGAAACATCATCCTTGTCAACTTCTGCTACTTTATAGAAAATTTTAGACAGATAACTTTCCACAAATTTAATAAAGGCATTTGCATTTTCCTGAACTCCTGGAGTAAAAGCCGCCAATCCTTGAATAATAGACGGGATGTCTTTAAGACCTGCTATATCGGTTGGGGGCTTTTTTTTATCAGTCGTTGCTTTTTTGGAATCTATGTTATCCCGCTTCATTGATGACCCTAAATCATCAAGCGTTTTACTGATTTTACTAAATATTTCGACATCGAATTTGGTAATAAAATTGTTGATGTCTCCTGATATATCACCGAGTGCAGCTGTAGATTCCTCAATATTTTTATCTATACTTTCTGCATAATCAGCAATTTCAGAAATTACCTCAATGTGTTTACTTTTATATTGTTCGTCTGGTGTCATGCGCCAATAAAATTTCATTATTTATTAAAAGCGCAATTCAATGACTTACATGGATCTTTTAATCTTGTCAATCATACCATTTAAAAAAGCGGGATCAATCTCAGCCAAAAATTTTACATCTCTTATGTCTGTTTTGGATAAGGTTGAGTACAAGACCAAATCAGAATTATCAATCTTACATGTTTCAGCTTTAATTTCTTTTGATTTCGTATATATCCATCCCGGTATTTTTTTATATGATCGCATCAGCACTTTGTTCCATAGATTTGAAACCGAACATCCATTAATTTTATAATGATTATATGCATTTGCCTCTATCGGAAATCTGATTGACATTATCCGTTGAGACATAAACAAGAAACTTTTTTTACTAGCATCATTATTCTCCTCATATTTGGTAGAGAACATTGATTTTATAAAGTCATATAATTTGTTATTACTCATATTCTATATAATTATTGGATTCTACCCCATATGCTGTATCTTTTAATACCCCGAATTGTCTCCATTCCATGATATCACTATTATCAACAGATTTTAACCATTTATCAATGTCTGCTATGATGTCTGTTGTTAATGTTTCAAGATCAATATATGAATCATAAACTGAATCATGTAACATCATCATCTTTATATTTGTATTGATGTTATTGATTACAATTTCAATCATATTATGATCTAGGCTTCCAGCTTGACTTAAAATTTGTTTGGCCACATTTTTAACAAAATCTGGGTTTAGCAGTTTTTCCTGTACATCAGAACATTTAAAATATTCCCATACTTTAGATGCTTTGACTTGCCCTAATCCTTTTTTCTTTATGACATCGTTTGTATTTCTGACAACGGATGGGATGCTGTCAGAGTTATCACCAGTCAAAATCTTAATGAATAAATGTTTGTTTGGATCTATTTGGACTTCAATATCAGTTACATATTGCTCAATTCCTTTGCTGTCATCAAATAAATCCATATAATCATCGGTATTTGTTTCATTATTACCCTCAGCCGTATAATAAATGGTCTTATCCTGATTGGAATTTAAAACACATGTATATGGATGTTTTCTACTTTTTACAAGTTGCATCATGTCTTTATCAGATGATACAATAATAGAAGACATCCCCATTGACTGGGCAATTCGATTAACCACATAAATCATATCATCGCCTTCCATTCCGGCTCTGTGTAACATGAGTCCATATTTAAAATTAATTGATTCTTTAAATATGTCCATTGCTTTTATGACTTCATTTTTATCAAATGGATAATCTCGTTTCCTATTACCTTTATATGAGAAAATATCTGCAGCCTCTTTAATCTTATATCTCCATGACCTTTCTGTTGCTGAATCGAAACAAAATATAGGATATACGTTGCCTGGAACACCTTTTAAAATATATGAGATATTAAGGATGATGCTTTTTATCAGTTGTTGTGAAAAAGAACCCATAGAGCTCTTACGGCTAACAATCGCATAAGCCATTTTAAAAAAAAGAAGATTTGTATCAAAAATAACAAACATTGTATTATTGTTTTTTGGAATGTAAACTAATCAAATACTGTATTTAATTTAAATTCATGACATGAAGAATGTTTGGTTGTTTCAAAATCGCCTAATTTACATTTTTCAGGAATTATCCGATCACCATATAGTCTAGAATTATATGCATTATCTTTATCAATAAAGAAATGCTTACAATTTAAACAATACCGAGGAGTATGAGCTTCCTCATATCCCATTATTTTCCTTATTTGTTTTATATTCATTATTTTTTAGAATCAGTAATGATACTCATAATTTCATATACACATGCTTTAAGGATTAAGAATGGATCCCTGGCCGTGATAAGCTGATGATGATAATTAGCAAGCCTTACTGTTATTCGTGGCATTGCTTTTATCAATTCTGAATAGCTTGATATCACATAATTTTCAAATTCTTCATGAAGCGAATTCATTACATCATTTATGTTTGATCTGTATGGGCTTAATTCCTCATGCATTTTGATCGGATCCATTGTAGATTTTATGATGAACTCATATAATTCTTTAAATGCAAATGCTTTAGCTTTTATATGATCAATTGTAATATCTTTGATGTCTGATACATATAAACGCTGTAATAATTGAAATGATTTCCTGAAATCCGGGAAATTCTGGGCTATCATGTACTGAAATGCATCATCCGTAATTTCAGATTTCATGGCTTTGATAATAATAGATTTCATCCTTCGTTCATATCCTGCCCGTACAAATTCCTCTTCTTCATGATTTTTGAACCCGAAATCTATACATTCAAATCTTGACAGAATTGGAGCGTGTATTTTGCCAATGTAATTAGTGGTTGCAATAAACCTGGTCAAGCTCCCGTATTTGTCCATAAATCCCTTAAGAGCATTAAAAAAGACATCTGATACGCCATCAATTTCATCAAACATGACAGCTTTGATATCTGATGAATTTCCATCTGGGCTAATTTGCATATTTGAGCAAAAATCGGTTACACCCTCCCTTAATACATCGATCCTGCCCTCACTCGAGGCATTAATATAATAAAATGGAATGTCCCGGCCTAAAAATCTACCGAGTGCTGATTTACCCATTCCTGGATTTCCATAGAACAGAGTATGTGTATATAAGCCATTTTTGAATTGATCTTTTATCCGTTCAGGTAAGACAAATTCATCAAGCTTTTTAGGTGCAAAAACATCAACAAAAAGTTTACTCATAACATATCGTATTGTTGGATTAATATTAAAGATTCATTGATATCAAAATCATTGGTTATATCACCCACCATATATTCGGGGCCTGGTTTGCGTTCTGCACCTTTTGAATCAAATCTGATATATTTGATGTCATCTTTTATATAATCTTTAAAAGTTTCAATCCCTGAATTTACAATGCACATAATTTCATCATCCTTTTTCAATCCATACACCCGTCCAGCCATTTGATGTACTTGTTTATCCATTAGCACACAAGGCTCTAATAAAGGTTCCTTCTCTTTATTCATTATGACCGGAATACTGTATGGAGGAATTTGGTTTGATATATCTTCTTCAGCTTTTTGTGGATCAAAATAATTAAATTTAATCATAGTCTTCCATGCAAACAATTTGGCTAGATATCTGATTTGTGTATATGTTTGTAAAAACAACAATTTAGCTTTTTTAGGTTTCCAATAGTCAGAAAAAGCATATTCATCATATTGGCTACACATCATAAATGCCATTTCAAATTGTGATATATTAAAATCTACAGATTTTATATCCTTGCAAATATCTGATACAGAATAATGTTTGAATAATTGGCTTTCTATATGAGACTCCATTTTTTTATATTCAGGTAATACTGATTTAATGGGTGAACTAATATCTCCCAAATATGCTTCTGCTATATCATGCATTAAAGCCTGATATGCTTTTCCAACTTCACCTAATAATAAAAATGTTCGAGCCATCATGACACAATGTTGAGCTACGCTATAAAAATCATTGGTATTCCCAATATATCTGCATTGTTTACTCAATGAATTCGCAATATCTTTGATGTTAAACTTATAATCATCAGGTCTGAAGTCAACCATATTGTATGGATGTAAACCAGGGCCAACTACAGTTTCTGTTCCCATCAAATCAATATCCAAATTTTGTGAACCATACAATTTTTTCATATCTTTGATTTTTACTCTGTTATACCCAAATCATGTATATAACAAATTGTTAATCAGAGTTTTGCAGGAATATATACCCAATCGTAAAATATATAAGTTGAATATTTAATCGTTGTATCATGAAGATTGACAATAAAGAATATGTAGGTAAGAAGATATGGATACTTGAGAAAAGTATTGTCCCAATGTCTAAAGATGAATCTGATAAAGATAAATATGTATTCATGGGGCCTTGCGCATCTTTTGATGAGAAAAACGATAATGATAGATTGTATGAATCTAGTGATTACCTGGCAAAATTGGAAATATTACAGCCTTATATTAAAGAAAATTCTCTCCTAGGCGAACTTGATCATAACTCAGATTACGATGTTTCAATGCGAGGAGTATCACATATTATAAAAGCAGTATGGTATGATGAAGAAAAAGATGAATGTTACATAAAAATTGAATTAGTACCCACCAGATGGGGTCAGGATGTAATGGCAATGGTTGATAAAGATGTGCCAATTCACATTAGTTCGAGAGCATCTGGTTACATCGATGATGATGGAAAAGTAACACTTGATGAAATATATACATACGACATAGTGTACAGACCTGGATTTAAAAAAGCTAAACTTGATCGTTTATATGAGCATAAAGGTTTAAAATCCAATGTTACTATAATGGAAATGAAAGAAAATCATAATAATCTTAAAATAAATAATAAAAGTAATCAAATCATAAACAATAATAAGAATATGGACGATAGCAAAGAAATAAAGGGTTATATCTCTAAGATAACAGAGATGTTCGAGTCATTGAAAAACACGGTTTCTCAGATACAGAGACAGATGAATTCAACGATAAAAAAAGGTACTAATCCCAGGATTGTCCATGAGCAAAAAGGGATGAGAGACTTGAATTACAAGTTGAAAAGAACCTTATCTTATATAGAAGAAATGAAAAATGTAGTAAATAATAACACTACAAATGACCGTAAAATCATAAGGCACTCAAACAGCATTACATCTACGGTTAACCGTTTGATAGAATGTTTATCCGATACCAATAATATGGTAAACAATTTAATGGATAAAGTTGACAAATTATGGGGTCATCAGAATATGACTGCCAAATTTGTAAATGAGATGAAATCCAAACAAGAAAAGATATGGGATCATCAAAATCTTGCTGTTAAATTTATCAATGAAATGAAATCCAGGCAGGAGCGGATGTCTGATCATCAGAACCTTACAGCCAAATTCGTAAACAGGATGAAAACGAATGAGGAAAAATTGTGGGGTCACCAGAACCTGACTGCCAAATTTGTAAACGAGATGAAATCCAAGCAAGAAACTTTATGGGATCATCAAAACCTTACAGCTAAATTTGTAAATGAAATGGCTGGAAAAGTTCATGATGTTCCTTCGCTTGGCAAACATAATATTGTAAAAAGAGTGGACAAAATCATAAACGAAGCCAAAAGAAAAAGAGTGGCTGAATCACAAAAAGCGGTTGAATCACGCTATCCATTCATTTCAAAAGCTCACCCGGCAACTAAAGGTAAATTCCTGATGCTTAACGAAGACAAGAAAAAGAATGTCGCCTTACAAGTTAAGAAAGGAAAATCTATTTATGCTGCCATGAGTTCAGTTGCAATTCCAAAGAATGATGTGAATGAAATGTACAATTTCATGTCAGGTGAAAACATTAAGCTTTATGAAAGCTTGAATGAAGTGAATCAAATGAAGGTTTTAAATCTGTTTAGATTAAGAAACATCAGATCTAAACCGGAAGCTGAACTTTTCTTTGAAACTCTTGACCTGAGCAAAGATTTCATAAAAAATAAAGGCAATCATCGCCTTATTTATGAAGGAAACGTCACGCTTGGATATGCGGATAACGACATCAACAAAAAATTAGGTATTTAATTTAATCTTTAAAAATTTATGAATAAGAAACTTAAACAGGCTATTCACGATAAGTGGGTGCCTAAAATAAAACAAAGACTGGAGTTGAGCTCTATCAACACCAAGTGTATCAGCGAGGAAAAACTCAAAAAAATCGCTGAGGCTGCACACGTCCGTCAGGTTTTCGAATCTGTGAATACAGGCGGTGGGGTAGCTACGTTGGGCTCCACAGTTGGAAGGGGTGCATTCTCCCTCGGTAACAATACCGAAACTGGTGTTGGTGGAAAAGGATCAGGTGAAGTGTTCCAAACAGACCTTTTTGGACTTTTCATTGAAGCTGCTGCCATTACCTTTGGGATGGATTTGCTGCCGACAAAACAAATGTCAAAATCAAACCTGTCAATATTCGTAGCCGAACCAGTTTACGCTGATGGTAAAGTCGATAGTGCTGACAAAAAACCTCTCGTATTCCAGGTTAAAATATTAACTACGGGTGCTCCTACTGCACTGGTAGTTGGTACAGTTTACACAGTAAAAACTGCAAACTCAGGCGGTGAAAACGTGATGGATATGACCTATGTTGGTCGCCACAGGCTCTCCGGTAACGGAGTATTCCGTGTAGGTAGCCAATATGACAATAGCGGCGGTGGTGGAACAAACTGGAACAATGAAATATTGGCCGACATCCTTGATACAGTCAGCAATGGCTCAGCTATCTATACGGATGCGTCCAACTATTTTGGATTCAGTCCTACCACAGTTGATTATGTGGAAGGAAACGTTAACTTTGTTTCCGGCTACACAGGCGCAGGTCTCAATGATACCAACGCTTGGTACATGAACCGTAATAATGGTAAATCACTGGCAGGCCCAATGAGCCGTCATACTGGTGAAACCACGTATTACAGGTCAATGGGTCTTCGCAGGTGGCATAAAAACTTTACTGCCGAAACAAGCCATGTTGACATTGAAATGACCACAGAATTCATGCAGGATATGAAGATGGATCATGATATCGATTCACAGGAATTAGCTGGAGCTTTCATTCGTGATGCCCTCAGCCAGGCCATGAACGACCATATCTTATCTTACATTTTTGCAGCTGGATGGCAGAACCATTGGAATATGAACCAGATCAACGGATTTAACCTGAACTTCTTCCTTGGTAGCTCTGCTACTGTTGGTGCAAGTCAGTCATTTGTTGACCTTACCAATACCTTACGCACAATAAGCGGTGCATCTGGTGTATTACCTGCATCAGGCGCAATCGCAGAAAACCTCAGCTCTTTACAGAGAAGGCTGGTTACCAGGATGCTATATGCTACTGGTATCGTTAACAACCGTAGCCGTGAAGGACGTGGCGATACTGCTGTTCTCAACACCAAATTTTCAACAGCAATTCGTGACATCCGTGGGTTTACTCCGTCACCATTCGAAAATGATGTTGATACCAAATCCTTGTACGAATTAGGTACATTTTATGGAATCAAAATTTACGAAGATCCAGTCATGGATCTGAACGATGGTAGGGTTTCAGTATTCCGTCATGGTGGCGACAACGACACCGGATTGAAACTTTTACCTTATATCCTTGGTGAAAAAATCGAGGTTGTTCCGGAAGGTACAATGGGTTATAAACAAGCCCTGAAAAACCGTTATACAATAGCACCAGTTGGTTCTTATCCTGAAAAGAACTATATTACATTCACCGTCGAAGATGGTGGTAATTATGGTGAGCTTGTGTAATCAGATAAGCGCAATAAATTAAAAAGCCTGGGCAAATGTCCAGGCTTTTTTGTTTTTATTAGTTAAATTCCTCATCCAATATATCGTGATCAATATCATCATTGATATGATTCCTTACATCCTCAATCCAAATCTTTAAATTGCTCATATAATTCTTGGATACTTCATCAAATTCTTCGATGCTTCGATGTTTAATCGGATTCTGAATAGCTCCTGTCAGGATATTCATCCCATATTGAATTTTTTGTCCTTTTTTAAAAAGCTTTTCCCTTTTTTCCAAATATTCGATTTGCTGTTCATTTTCCATATACACTTACTTTTAATTTTTAATTTCAGGCATTTATTAATATCTTGGATTTAGTATATAGATAAAATTTAATGGAAAGTTTTAACTAAATTTTATCGGTACACCAAATGATCATAAAAAAGCCCTACCAGATTGATAGGGCTTCGTTTATAGACACGAATACAGATACAATACTTATTAATAACCGAATATTGTTTTACATGCTGAATTCCGTATAGCTTCTTCAGCCTGTTTTTCCAGCTCATGCTTTTCTTTATCAGAAAGCCCCTCCTCCAGTGCTTTGGACATTAATTCGGCTTTTTTCATACATTCTTTAAAGGCATCCATTTTCTTCACATCCTTTTCAAGCTCTTTTAGATCAGCTTGATTTTCAATCCCATAATCCTGATAACAGGTGCACATTGCATCCACTACATCTTGTACTTCATTAATAGATTGATTACCTTCACACATTTGCTTAAGCTTCTTCATATACTGTAAATCATCTTTACATTCAGAGACCTTAATCGCCTCAAGTACATCTACAGCTAATGCTTCATCCATTTTAATATCCTTCAGGATTTCCTTACATTTGTCTTGAATTCCATCTTTAATGTCGCTACTGAGTTTGTCATAAGCATCATCATCCAAGACATTCTGCGCCTTATAGCAATCACAGATATCTTTGACAAGTTTCTCACCCGGAGATGAGCAGGATGTAATAGCAAACATCGCTATCAGTCCAATCAATAAAAACACATACTTTTTCATAGTCTTTAATTTATGCCCGGAAGTCCTACAAGCGTTAATCAATTTACAAGGCATGGGCTTCAGTTATTTAACTATACCTATTCGTTTATATATCTTTTTATATACTGTCAGGTTTTCCGTTTTATCCAAATATATTAGATGGTATTTCAATATTTCTAAATGTTTAAAATTAAAGGAAAGGTTTGCTTACATCAAAAAATATTGGATACAAAAATTGATAACTTCTTGTTCCTTATACTCTCGATCATATGCTTCATCATTTGTAATATATTGACCATATTTAACTTCTATACAAGCCGATACACGTTTTTGAGGTGATGCTAATAAGCAAACCAATAAGGTAGGATATTGGTTAAAATTCCAATCAATATCAACCCCACCATCACCACATGCACATATTGACGGTAAATTTTTAATATCCACTTGGTTTGATAAATTGATTAAAAAAGAACGTGTCATATCAATAATGTCTTGCTTCATCTTAGGCGCTCCATATCCATCCCAATCTTCATCGAGTGCCAGAAATTCTTCAGCTTTTTTATCAATTAATTCAATTAATTCTTCTTTCATCATTTCAACAATTGTATCCCGAAATCCTGATATATCGGCTCCATCATTTTTTGGGACGTTTTTATTCGCTTTCATCTTGAAATTTTTTGCGTTTTGCTAGATAAATTGTTAAATCACCAAGTGCTTCAGCATAGGTTTCATATAATTTAGCTTTATCAGCTACATAAAGTTTTAACGCCCATTTACCTTTAAATCTTTTATTCAACCATTTCAGATATCTAGATGGTATAAACTTACACATTTCAGCCACATCATAAGCCGGGTAATATTTGGTATTACCATCAGATATTTGAGGGAAACATTTATCCTCTTTTACATATCTAAATTCAAGACGACCATTGATCCAAATACGTTCACTTTCGTATTTAAATATCTTAAATCCTATTCTATCAAGCTCTATGGCCTGATCAATTTTGATGACTTTATCGGTTATATCCATCTATAATTTATTAACTAATTTAATCCCGCATTCAGGACAATAATTAACTTTAATTGCATGATCTTCTATATGAAGAACAAATATCTTATCATATTTGTCATATTCAAGACTTATCCCTACTTGAAAATTGAATGGTGTATAATTTAAAACTTCTGCTTCCCGGCCAGGTTCAAGATCGCACAATCCACATTTTTTAATTTCTTTACCCATGATGTTTAAATTATTCGCTTAAATCAATTTCTTTAATATCCCATCGCTTACTTTCATCTATCCAGTCCTTATCACCAGTCATTTCCCTTTCTTCCTCTATAGTTTCATTTTTATGCCATTCCATTGCTCGTTCTGCGCCTTTCTTTGTCCTATGTACGGATATAGTGCAATATGCACTTTCATTTATATCAGGATTATAAAGGGCTAAATATACTGTATTTATATCTGTATTTTTATGATTTGATGGCATCTTTTTTATGCAATTTAAATTTATTACATGAACTTGATTCAGTTATAATGTACGCAATTCTTACAATATCTGGGGGTGCATGTCTTCACATATCCCATTAAGCTTTTAATTTGCTTTTCTGTAAGTTTTATTTTATTCTGCATCATTTAGTTTTGCTTTAAGTTTTTCATACTGAGATTCAACATTATGCATACAGGCAGGTTTACGTGCAGGTTTACGTTTACAATTACGGGCTAAATTATAAACATCCCGTTTCCGCCATGATGATAAAAACCAAGCAGGATTTTGACGATTTATATGCTTACTCCATCGACGATGTAATATCACCATGTCGGATTTATTACTAGACGATGTTTGTTTCCATATATCAAAATACACGGAATCATATAAATCAGATTTCCCCGGCACATATTTAAGGACATCACCCTCTATAATATTTAGCTTTTGATTAAAAAGTAAATGTTGTTTCATATATTGAATTACATACGGATTTATTTCCATCACATCAATTCGATGAACTTCTGGTTTATCTTGAATGCATAATATAATGATTCCCATCCCAAGACCACCAATAAAAACATTACCATTAGCTTTTTGGATAAAATCCTGATTTGTTTCTATTTCCATTGGCGTATC
>Ga0265297_10005076_pt1 | contig 20582 bp, 19 predicted proteins | sample Munlanlwell13791_FD_192502 | JGI IMG/M metagenome (GOLD analysis project Ga0265297, IMG submission 192502) | Leachate microbial communities from a municipal landfill in Southern Ontario, Canada - Leachate well 137-91 | ecosystem: Engineered > Solid waste > Landfill > Unclassified | place...
TGTCCCGGGTTGGAAAAACTCGCCCCTTAAAACAATACTTACAAAAGAACTTAAATTACCTGTGTTCATTGATAACGATGCAAACGTTTTTGCTCTGGCAGAAGTGCGCCGCGGCGCAGGAATAGGAAAATCCCGCGCAATATTTTTGACGCTTGGGACAGGCCTTGGCGGCGCTGTTATTTTTGATGGAAAAATTATGGAAGGAAGAACAAGCGCTGCTGAGCTGGGACACGTAGTAATTGATACTAATGGCAAAAAATGCGGCTGCGGAGGATACGGTTGCATTGAAACTTTTACGGGAAGTAACCGTTTGCTTGAAAGATACCGCCAGCTTAAAAAAATAAAAACAGCGCCAAGCGAGGTTAAAGAAATTTTTGATAACGCAAACAGAGGAGAGAAGGAAGCGATAACTGTGTGGCAGGAGTTTTCCATTCATTTAGGAAAATTTATCGCAGGCATGGTTAATATATTTAATCCGCAAATTATAATTATTGGAGGCGGAGTTTCCGGGGCGTTTAAATTGTTTAAGCCTTTGCTTTGGCGGGCCATAAAAAATCAGGCAATGTGGCCACAGCTTGAGGGTTTAAAATTAGTCAAAGCAAAATTAAAAGACGCAGGAATTATCGGCGCGGCATTGCTGGCCAAGGAAAAATTAGAGGAGCATAAATGAAGCTATTTATTGACAGCGCAAACCTTGAAGAAATAAGAAAAGCAAATTCGCTTGGAGTCCTTGACGGAGTTACCACTAATCCTTCTCTTCTTGCCAAAGAAAAACAGAAACCCACCGAACAGCTTAAAAAAATATGTAAAGAAGTAAAAGGCCCGGTGAGCGCAGAAGTTATCGCGCTTACCGCGGTAGATATGATAAAAGAAGCGCAAGCTCTTTCCGAGCTGTCGGAGAATATCGTAATTAAAATTCCTTCAACGGTTGAAGGGCTTAAAGCGACAAAAGAACTTACGTCTCTGGGTATAAAAACAAATCTTACTCTTTGTTTCTCGGCGTCCCAAGCTTTGCTCGTTGCAAAAGCAGGAGCGGTTTATGTTTCTCCTTTTGTGGGCAGGTTGGATGATATTTCCTCCTCAGGAATGGATTTGATAAAAGACATCAAGTTAATTTATGGCCAGTATAATATTTCTACCCAGATAATAGTTGCTTCAATCCGGCACCCTTTGCATTTTGTTGAAGCGGCGAGAATCGGCGCGAATGTGGCAACAGTCCCCTATGCAGTTATTGAAAAACTGATGCAGCATCCTTTAACCGACATAGGAATAAAAAGATTTCTTGAAGATTGGAAAACCTTGGATACCAAATAGAAATGAAAAAGATATTTGATAAAAGAATTTTTACTGTAATTGTTTTTATTCTTCTTTCTTCTTTCCCTTTTCTTGTTTTTTCCCAGGAAAAAGTCCTTCCTGTTGAAATCAACGGCGACGAAATAAATTATGTGCAGGCAGACGGCACAGTTTTAGTCAAAAATCACGTCAAGTTGAAATATAAAGAGATGGTGATTACCTGCGACGAGGCAAGTTATAACGCAAATACCAACATCGCTAATATAAGGGGTAATGTAAAAATAGTAAGAAAAGATACAACCATTTACGGAGAGTCGGTAGTTTATAATTTCAACAACCAAAACGCCACAATGGTAAATATGAGGATGGTTTCTTCTCCTATATACGGGAAAGCTTCTTCTGCCGGTAGCGAAGGACCGAATAAATATTTATTGAATAATGGATATATTACAACTTGCGATAGAGAAAAACCCCATTATAAATTGGGAGCGAAACAAATAATTGCTTATCCTAAGGTAAAAATTGTTGCCAAAAATGTTGTAATGAAAGTAGCGGAAGTCCCTATTTTTTATTTTCCATACCTTTCATTGCCGCTTAAAGACAAGGCTTTTCCTTTTGAGATAGTTCCGGGAAAAAGTAATGACTGGGGTTATTATGTTTTAGGCCGATGGCGTTATCATCTTAATGACCAGCAGCGCGGCCGCATCATACTTGATTGGTATGAGAAAAGAGGAGTCGCCAAAGGTATAAGCCATCACATGGAAGACAGAAAATATGGAGAAGCGCTGCTCAATTATTATTACCTGGAGGACGACCTTTACAAATTACAAAACCGGTCGGAGCTTTTTGACAGGTATCCGGAAAGGCAAAGCGTAGATCCAAAATATCTGGTGGACGAACGATATAAAGCGCAATTTTCGCATGCTTGGAAGCCAACAGAAAGGTTGTCAGTATTAAGCGAATTTAACAAATTCTCCGACGAATTTTTTATGAAGGATTTTTTTACCCGCGAATATGAAATAGAGCCGCACCCTCTAAGCTATAATTTAACAACCTACGCCTTTCCGCAGTCAGCGCTGTCTCTTTTAACTCAGGCGCGGGCAAACCATTTCTTTACGGAAGTAGAATATTTACCTCAGTTGGAGTATGATTTCTACCAGCAAAATTTGGGCACAACCGGCTTGTATTTTCAATCAAAAACAACAGCTGGAAGCCTTGAGCAAAAGTTTGCAAATTCAGGGCTTGATTATTATACCGGAAGAGTCTATACTAATAATGTTTTAAGCCGTCCGCAGAGGCTCGGCTGGCTTTATGTTAATCCCTACGTAGGAAATTATACCAGTTTTTATTCGGAAACCCTGGGTGATGAGAAAGAGATTTGGCGCACAGCGCCTACAGTCGGAGCCGATTTAAGCACAAAAATATACAAGGTATTTGACACTAATCTCAATTTTTTCGGCACGCCCGTTAAGAATTTGCGCCATATCTTTACCCCCACTATTAGCTATGCCTACATACGTCCACCTACAGTAGCTAATAGCAAAATTTTTCAGTTTGACACTATTGATAATTTGGCAAGAAACGAAACAGTAACAGTTAAGCTTGATAACAAATTACAGGCACGCAATAGTGAAAAAACTTGGGATTTCTTGTATTTTAGCCCGTCTTTTGAATTCCAAGTTAATCGCAAAGAACAGATAAGTTTCTTTGACGCATCTGGCAATACCGTAGAAAGGCGCGGCAGCTACCTTAACCGTATAAAGTCTGACTTAGAAATTTATTTTGCTGACGGAATTTCTTTTAACGGCAACACTGACTTTGATGCTGTTACGGATATTTTAAAAGAAGCGAACGCGGACGTAACTTTTCGTGATGTCAAAAACGATAAATATTCGGTATCTTTGGGCCAGAGGTATGCCGTAGAATATGGGACTGTTAGTGACCCAAGAATGTATAGTTCGCAAAGCACCTTGGATTTTTACTATCAGCTTACACCAAAATTACGCTTTAAGAATTACCTGCGTTATGAGTATAAAACGGGGGAATTTGAAGACCAGCAATATGCTTTAAGGCAGGATTTACATTGCTGGTGGATGGACCTTGGAGTAAATGTAAATAAGCAGAGAGAGGGGGTTACGGATTTAACTTTTTGGGTTGCTTTTACGCTTAAAGATTTTCCGGAACTCAGTGTCGGATTTGACCAAACTTACAGTGGTGCAAAGAAAAGCTATTAATAAAAGTTACAAAATTTGCGTGGTAGGCGCAGGCCATGTAGGGCTTGTTAGCGCTGCTTGTTTTTCTGAATTGGGCCATAAGGTAATTTGTGTTGACAACGACCGGAAAAAAATAAATTTGTTAAAGAAAAAAACCCTTCCTTTTTATGAGCCAGGCTTAGATGCGATAGTAATAAAAAATATAAATAAAGGAAACCTTGTTTTTTCTTCCACATTAGAACAAGGCATCCAGAAGTCAGATTTAATATTTATCGTTGTGGGGACTCCGCCTCTGCCTGATGGCTCAGCAGATTTAACCGCCATAGAGAATGTTGCTATGGCAATTGCCAACAATTTAAATTCCTATAAGCTGATTATTGAGAAATCAACAGTCCCAGTTCAAACAGGAAGCAAAGTTAAGGAAACGATATGCCGGTATAGAAAAAACACTACAGAATTTGATATAGCGTCTAATCCCGAATTCTTAAGAGAAGGAAAAGCTATCTATGATTTTTTTCATCCGGATAGAATAATTGTCGGCGTAGAGCATAAACGCGCGGAAAAGATTCTAAGAAGCTTATACTCTTCAATTAAAGCGCCCATGGTTGTTACTGATATAAGCACAGCGGAACTTATAAAACATGCTTCAAACTCCTTCCTTGCAACAAAAATTTCTTTTATAAATGCAGTTGCGCATATTTGCGATTTGTCAGGCGCTAATGTAAAAGAGGTAGCTTTAGGCATGGGCTTGGATAAGCGCATAGGCAAAAGTTTTCTAGAAGCAGGCTTAGGCTACGGCGGATTTTGTTTTCCAAAAGATCTTGAGGCTTTTATCTATATTTCTAAAAAATTAGGCTATAATTTTAATTTGCTCAAGGAAGCTGAAACAATAAACGAAGAACAAAGAAAATATTTTATTGAAAAGATAAAAGAGCATTTGTGGGTGCTTAAAAATAAAAAAATAGCAGTATTAGGCCTTTCCTTTAAGCCGGATACCGACGACATGCGCTTTGCTCCGTCTATAGATATCGTAAACTTTCTTTTAAAAGAAGGGGCATATCTTAAGTTGTATGACCCACAAGCAAATGCCGAAGCTAAAAAAGTTTTCATGAATAAAAAAATAAAATTTTCCAGGAATGCTTATGATGCTGTCAGGAAATGCGATTGCGTTTGTTTTCTTACCGAATGGGGAGAGTTCAGGAATCTAGATTTTTCTAAGCTAAAAAAATCCATGCGCTACCCTTTGATTGCCGACGGAAGGAATATGTTTGACAAAAAGCATATTGAAACACTTGGTTTTAAATATATCGGCATAGGAACATAATAGATGCAAATTGTTAATTATCTGCCTGCTTGCCCGCTGTGAACATGTATGCGAAATAATATTTATTATCCTTAATAGCATATGGATTTATATAATTTATTAAAAAGTAGGATTCAAGCCAAGGAAGCCAAGATAGGAATTATCGGTTTGGGGTATGTGGGGCTTCCGCTTGCTATAGCTTTTTCTAAAAAAGGCTATTTTGTCTACGGTGTTGACACTAATCTAAAGCACATTGAGCGTTTAAATAAAGGAGAAAGGTATATAGTTGATATTAGCCCGCAAGAGGTTGTAACCCTTATCCGAAGGAAAAAATTTCTGCCTACAGTTAATGCAAGCGTGCTCGGCGATTGTGACGTCATAATAATATGCGTACCTACGCCGCTTAGAAAAGTTAAGCTGCCGGATGTTTCTTACGTTTTATCCGCGGCAAAAACAATAAAGAAATACCTTGGAAACCAGCTTATTATTTTAGAAAGTACATCTTACCCCGCTACGACAAGAGAAGTGGTTTTACCTGTCTTAAAAGAAGCCGGGCTTACGCCTGAGAAAGATTTCTTTCTCTGTTTTTCTCCGGAACGGGTTAATCCCGCGGATAAAAAATTTCCTTTAACAAAAATACCTAAACTTGTGGGAGGATTTTCGCAACAATCAACGGAGCTTGCGCGGCTTCTGTATTCAAAAGTAATAAAAAAAGTATTTCCTGTTTCAAGCCCCGAAGTAGCAGAAACAGCAAAACTTCTGGAAAATACCTTCCGTCTTGTAAATATTGCTTTAGCAAATGAATTTGCTCTTGTCTGCAACAAGCTTGGGATAAATGTGTGGGAGGTAATTGAGGCGGCAAAAACAAAGCCGTTCGGCTTTATGCCGTTTTACCCGGGGCCAGGATTGGGCGGCCACTGTATTCCGGTTGACCCTTTGTATTTATCCTGGAAAGCAAAAAAACTCGGCTTTAAAACGAAAATGATAGACCTTGCTTCTTATATAAATCATTTTATGCCGATTTATGTTATAGAGAGGGTTGAAAAACTATTGACTGCAAGAGGCATTCCCTTGAATAAATCTAAAATCTTAATTATGGGCGTTGCTTATAAGAAAGACGTAAAAGATTTAAGAGAATCCCCCGCAATAGAGATAATTGAAGCATTGCATAAAGGCAAAGCAAACGTAAGTTTTTATGACCCCTTTCTGCCTTATCTAAAAATCTATGAAATTGATTTAAAACAGATTAAAATTAACAAAAAGAACTTAAAAACATTTGATTGCGTTATTATAGTTACCGACCACAGCAATGTTGACTACGGTTTAATAAAAAATAATGCAAAACTTATATTTGATACACGCAATATTTACAGGCAGGGCGGCAAAAACATAGTAAGCCTATGATTGAAGGCGTTGAGATAAAAAATTTAAAGGTAAATTATGACGACAGGGGCCATTTGATGGAAATCCTGCGCCGCGACGACAAAATTTTTAAAAAATTCGGCCAGGTTTATATAACAACTGCCAAGCCGGGCATAGCCAAGGCCTGGCATTATCATAAATTGCAGGATGATTATTTCTGCTGCGTTTTTGGTAAAATGCGCCTTGCTTTATATGATGCAAGAAAAAAATCTAAAACCTATGGCAAAATTATGGACTTTGAACTAGGGTTAAATAACCCAAAGCTGGTAAAAATTCCAAAGGGCGTTTACCACGGTTTTAAGTGCATATCAGCTGTCTCAGCGATAGTAGTAAATACACCTACTTTGCCGTATAATAGAAAGAAACCCGATGAATATAGGTTGGATGCATTTAAAAATGACATTCCATATAACTGGAGGAAGAAATAAATGAATCCCGTTAGAACTTTTGGACAAATCGTATTTTTAATATTTCTGGCGGGCTTAAACTATACTAAGCCAAAGGAGCCATAACGGGATGAAGGGCGTTATTTTAGCCGGCGGCCTTGGAACAAGGCTTAATCCGCTTACAAAAATTACGAATAAACATCTTCTGCCTGTATTTAACAAGCCGATGATATATTACCCTTTGATGGCACTTATAGACGCAGGCATAACTGACGTGCTTATTGTTACCGGCGGAAACCATGCGGGGGAATTTTTAAGGCTTTTAGGTAACGGCCAAGAGCTTAATTTAAAAGAAATTCATTACACTTATCAGACCGGAGAAAAAGGAATAGCTGATGCTTTAAGGCTTGCCGAAGATTTTGCCGATGGAGATAAAATAGTTGTAATTTTGGGAGACAATTTATTCGGAGAATCAATTAAGCCTTACACTGATAAATTTCTCCGCCAAAAAGAAGGCGCAAAAATCCTTATTAAGAAGGTAAATAACCCCCAAAAGTTCGGAGTTGTAGATTTTAAAAATGGCAGAATTATTTCAATAGAAGAAAAGCCAAAGAAACCAAAGTCAAACTATGCGGTTACCGGTTTATATATGTATGATTCAAAAGTATTTGATTTTATACGTAAATCAAAAGTTTCCCGCAGGGGAGAGTATGAGATAACAGATATAAACAGCATGTATCTTAAGGAAGGAATTCTTACTTACGATATTCTAAAAGGTTATTGGACTGATTGCGGAACATGCGAATCCCTGCTTCGCGCAAATATACTTGTCGCTAAAAAACAGGGTGTTAACCTAAAAAATTTGTTATGAACTTACTTGTCACAGGCGGCTGCGGGTTTATAGGCTCTAACTTCATACACTATATTCTTGAAACTTACCCCGAATATAAAATTACCAACCTGGATTGTTTAAGTTATGCCGGCAATCTGGAAAATCTTTCGGACATAGCCAAAAACAAAAATTATAAATTTGTAAAAGGCAATATTAAAGACTTCAAGACAGTAAATAAATTAATAAAAAAAGCGGATTATGTGATTAATTTTGCCGCGCAAACCCACGTTGACAGATCAATTGAAGAGGCAAAAGATTTCATTGAAACAAACATAAATGGAGTGTTTACCCTGCTTGAAGCCTGCCGTAATTCAAAAATAAAACTTTTTATGCAGATAAGCACCGATGAGGTGTACGGCAGCACAATGGAAGGCTCCTTTATTGAAACAGACGCGCTCATACCTTCAAGCCCGTATTCAGCGTCAAAGGCTGCAGCGGATTGCCTGTGCAATGCTTACGCGGCTACCTACAAAATACCTGTAATAGTTACAAGATGCACCAATAATTTCGGGCCCTATCAATACCCGGAAAAAGTAATACCTTTGTTTGTAACGAATCTTTTACAGGGGAAAAAGGCGCCTCTTTATGGAGACGGGCTTAATGTAAGAGACTGGATTTATGTTTATGACCACGTGCGGGCAATTGATTTTTTGATGCACCAAGGCAAAGTAGGAGAAATTTATAATATATCTTCCAACAACGAAGTTGCCAATATAGAATTAACAAAAATAATACTTAAAAAATTCGGGCTGGGGGAAACTTACATAAAATATGTAAACGACCGTCCCGCCCATGACCGGCGCTACTCATTGGATTCCTCAAAATTACGCTCCCTTGGCTGGAAGCCGGTTTATGATTTTAGCGCATCTTTAGATGCAACTATTGATTGGTATAAAGAAAACACGAAGTGGTTAAAGAACATAAAAAAATCTTAATTACAGGCTCAAACGGCATGCTGGGTAGCGCACTTTTGCCGCTGCTTAAGAAATACGACATTCTGGGTATAGATAAAGATAGCTGTGATATCACAAACAAAAGCTCTTTGGCAAAAATAATAAGGAATCTCAAGCTAGATATAGTTGTGCATTGCGCCGCATATACCGAAGTTGACAAAGCGGAAAATGAACCGGAAAATGCATTTCTGGTAAATGAGGAAGGGACAAGAAATGTAATTGAAGCCGTAAATTGCAAAGAATGCTTGTTTATTTACATAAGCACAGACTACGTATTTAACGGCAGCAAAAAAACTGCCTATACAGAAGAAGATGCCGTAAACCCTTTGGGAATTTATGGCAAATCAAAGCTGGCAGGAGAGAGATTGGCCGCTAAATTAGATAGGTATATAATTGTAAGGACAAGCTGGCTTTTTGGGCCTAATGGTAAAAATTTCGTTTCTACGATTGCGCGCCTCGCAAAGGAAAAAGAAACAATTGAAGTGGTAGCTGATCAGATAGGCTCCCCCACATATACATTAGATTTAGCTAAAGCGATATCGGATACTATTAACATATATATATCAAAAGGTGTTACCCCTGGCATATATAATATTACTAATACCGGCTTTTGCAGTTGGGCAGAGCTTGCGCGTTATATAATAAAAGAAGCCGGATTAAAAACTCGCGTTATAGAAACTAAATCGGAAGAGTCTTCCCGGGCAGCTAAAAGGCCAAAAAATTCAATGCTTTCAAAAGAAAAATTCAAAGCTTTAAGCGGGTATGAGCTTCCCGCCTGGCAGGCAGCAGTTAAGCATTATTTAAAAAACTACCTTCCCAATTGAGAGGAGTAATTTATGAATGAGTTAAAAAATAAAAAAATTCTTGTAACCGGCGGAGCAGGGTTCATTGGTTCCCATATCGTTGATAGGCTAGTTAAGGAAGAAGCTTCTGTCGTCGTTCTTGATAGCCTTTGCTCAGGAAAAATAAAAAACATAGAACATCATAAGGGAAAAATAAAATTTATCCAAAAAGACTTAAGGGACGACTCAGCCCTAGATGAGGCGTTAAAAGGCGTTGAGCTTGTGTCCCACCAGGCAGCGCTTAGAAGCGTACCTAAGTCAATGGAAAAGCCCCTAGAGTATCACGATGTAAATGTAACGGGCACGCTAAAACTTTTCTTAAAGGCAAAAGAAAACGGCATTAAACGCATAGCTTTTGCCTCAAGCAGTTCAGTTTACGGAGAGCGGTTTGATTTTCCTGAAAAAGAAAACGAATATCCAAAACCAATTTCTCCTTACGCCGCAACTAAACTCATAGACGAGCATTACGCTTATCTTTTCAGCAAGCAATTTAGCCTTGGGGTGGTATCGCTTCGTTATTTCAATGTCTATGGGCCAAGGCAGTCGTTAGACGATGAATATGCTGTTGTAATTCCAAAGTTTATAACCTGCCTTCTGGAAGGGAAAAATCCTCCGATATACGGCAACGGCAAACAGGAGAGAGATTTTACTTACGTAGAAAATGTAGTTGAAGCAAATATATTAGCCTTAACTATGCCTGGCGTAGAAGGAGAAGTCTTTAATATCGGTAACGGCGCGCCAAATTCAGTAAATGAATTACTCAATACATTGAACAAAATCATGAACAAGAACATTAGCGCAGCATATCTTCCGCCTCGCGCAGGAGACGTGCTTAAAACGCATTCTGATATAAGCAAAGCTGCTAAGCTCTTAGGCTGGCAGCCGAGAATCGGGTTTGAAGAGGGGCTTAAAAGGGCAGTGGAGTGGTTTAAAAACGTGGAACGTGGGGCGTGAGACGTGGGAAGAAAATGAATATATTAATTACCGGCGGAGCGGGATTTATCGGGTCACATTTATGCAGGGCCTTTCTTGATAGAGGGGACAGCGTAATTTGCGTTGATAACTTTATTACAGGCTCAAAGGATAATGTCCAAGAATTTTCAAATAATCAAAATTTCCGGTTGATTGAACACGATGTTTCAACACCTTTATACATAAATGAGAGCATAGACTGGGTTTTGCATTTTGCGTCAATTGCTTCGCCGAACGAATATATAACTTACCCTATTAAAACTTTAAAATCAGGGCTGCTTGGAACGTATAACTGCCTGGGGATTGCTAAAGCCAAGAATGCCAAATTTTTACTTGCTTCAACCAGCGAAATTTACGGCGACCCGTTAATGCATCCGCAAAAAGAAGAATATTGGGGCAATGTTAATACCATAGGAATACGCAGTTGCTACGATGAAAGTAAGCGCGGCGCTGAAGCTTTAACCTATGCTTACATGCGGCAGCACAATGTTTCAGTGCATACAGTGCGCATATTTAATACTTATGGGCCGAATATGCAGGTAGAAGACGGGCGGGTAGTGTCTAATTTTATTGTTCAGGCGCTTCGGGAAAATAACATTACAGTTTACGGCAAGGGCTTGCAAACGCGGTCTTTCTGTTACGTGGATGATCTTGTCCGTGGCTTACTGAAAATGATGGAAGTTGATTATAACCTGCCCATTAATTTAGGCAATCCGGCGGAATTCAAGGTTATTGAGTTGGCAAAAATGGTGCTTAAGCTTACCAAGGCAAAATCAAAAATAAATTTTTTACCTTTGCCGGATGATGACCCGAAAAAGAGAAAGCCTGATATAGCCAAAGCCAGGAAGTTATTAAAATGGGAACCAGAGGTAACGCTAGAGCAGGGTTTGGCGAAAACCATAGAATACTTTAGAGTGAAGCTGGGAATAAAAGAATAATGAAAGTTTTAATTACAGGAATATCCGGTTTTGCCGGTTCGCACTTAGCCGAATATTTATTGGCCAAAAAGAACATAAAAGTTTGCGGAATAGATATCAAAAATTGTAATCTTAATAATATAAAGCATATTAAAAAAGAAATTTCTCTTTACCAGGCGGATATTACCAATTTTAACAGCATACGTAAAGTTATCCGCGAGGTTAAACCGGACAGAATTTTCCATCTGGCTGCCAAAACTTTTGTCGGCGCTTCTTTCGGGCTTCCGCAGGAAACTTTTTATACCAACATAATTGGGCAATTAAATATTTTTGAGGCGGTAAAGTCTTTAAAAATAAATCCGCTTATTCAGGTTTCCGGCTCGTCTGATGAATACGGTTTAGTGCTTCGTAAGGAACTGCCCATTAAAGAGACAAATCTTCTTAGGCCGCTTTCTCCTTACGCAGTGAGCAAGGTGGCGCAGGATTTGCTGGGGTTTCAATATTTCAAAAGTTACGGCTTAAAAATTATAAGAACGCGCGCTTTTAACCACTGCGGAGCGCGTATGGCAGAAGTATTCGTTGCGTCAAGCTTTGCGAAACAAATCGCAATGATTGAAAATAAAAAACAAAAAGCGGTTATCCGGGTAGGTAATCTTAAAGCTGTAAGGGATTTTAGCGATGTGCGCGATATAGTGCGCGCATACTGGCTTACTTTAGAAAAATGTGAGCCGGGAGAAGTTTACAATATTTGCAGCCAGAAAAGTTATGAAATAAGAGAACTTTTGGATATCTTGCTTTCTTATTCGGGAGTTAAAGTAAGAATTGAAAAAGACCCTCAAAGAATAAGGCCGTCAGATACACCGGTTTTAGTGGGAAGCTGCGAAAAATTTAGAAACGCAACCGGATGGAAGCCAGAGATTAGTTTTGAGAAAACATTAAAGGATTTATTGGATTACTGGCGTCAAAACATATAGCTTATTAACATTAAAACTCAATTAATAATAAAATAAATGCAAATAGATAAAAAAAAGCTTGTCATACCATTGCTTGACCTTAAAAGAGAATACAGCCTTCTCAAGAAAGAAATTGATGCACAAATAAAAGAATGCTTAACCAGCCAGCATTGGATTTTAGGTGAAAAAGTAGCGCAATTTGAAAAGGAATTATCAAAATACTTAAAATCAAAATATGTAGTAGGAGTAAATTCCGGAACAGACGCGCTTCTTCTTTGCCTAAGGGCGCAGGCGATAAAAGCTAAAAATAGAGAGTATTTTGACAAAAAAGATGAAATTATAACTACGCCTTTTACTTTTGCTGCAACCGCAGAAACCATAGTAAGAAGCGGAGCGACCCCTGTTTTTGTAGACATTGAACCGGGAACTTTTAACATTGATACTAAGAGCATAAGAAAAGCTATAAACAAAAATACAGTTGGAATTTTGCCAGTGCATCTTTTTGGGCGGTCTTGTGAGATGGGAACACTTTCCTCAATAGCCAAAGAGAATAATTTATTTATCGTTGAAGATGTGGCACAGGCATTCGGCGCAGAATGTTTAATAGATTGCACAAAGAAATTGGGGACAATAGGCAGCTGCGGGGCTTTTAGTTTTTTTCCTTCCAAAAACCTTGGTTCTTATGGAGACGCCGGAGCGGTTTCAACCAATGATCAGAGATTGGCAGATTTAATAACAGCCTTAAGAAACCATGGCCAGGCCCGCCAGTATGACGCAACATATATTGGATATAATTCGCGCCTTGATTCTGTCCAGGCAGCTATACTTTTGGCTAAGCTCAGATATATAGATAAATTTAATACTCAACGCATCAAAGTTGCCCAAAAATATAGCACCGGCCTTAAAAACATCAAAAACATTCAGCTGCCTTCAACTGATTGCAGAGTATCGGCTATTGACTATAGACATGTCTACAGTCTTTATACAATTACAGTTACGCCAAGCCTGCGAAATGCAATGCTTCAATTTCTCAATGAAAGAGGTATTGGCGCGCGTATTTATTATCCTTTGCCTTTACATGAAATGGATGCTTTCAAAACAGCAAAGGTTTCGGGAAGCCTTATTAATGCGGGGGAGGCTGCAAAGAGCGTATTATCTCTTCCAATAAATCCTTTCTTGAAGGATAGAGAAATAGAATATATCATTGGAAACATTAAGCTTTTCAGCAAAAGCTAGCTAACCCCGAGATATAGCGAACTACCTTGACATCTCCTGATACATTGCTATAATCATTCAATTGTTCCTAGGGGCTTATTATGCAAGTCATTTCTAACGAAATTTTTACCCTCAAAGAGGCTGAAAAGACATTAAAATTAAGCCGTTTAACCATCCTTGAGCTCATCAAAAGAAGCACACTTAAAGCCGTCAAAATAGGCCTCAGCATAGAATACTTGGCTGGAGAATATTGAAGTAGTGGAATGCGAGGGAAATAAATAAAGACAATGCCGAATAGTAAAAAAGTTATAGTTACGGGCGGCGCGGGCTTTATCGGCAGCCACATGGTTGATAAACTTCTTGAAGAAGGCTATAACGTTACTGTCTTGGATAATTTCTCAAACGGCCGTCCGCAGAATTTAGCCCAGCACAAAAATGATAAAAATCTAAGAATAATTGAAAGTGATATATCTGATTTTAACAGCATTAAAAAGCATTTTAACGATATAGATGCGGTGTTTCATTTCGCAGCTCTGGCAGATATCGTCCCTTCAATAGTTAACCCCTTGGATTATTACAAATCAAATGTAACAGGAACTGCTGCGGTTTGTGAAGCCAGCCGGCTTGCCAAAGTCAAAAAAATAATTTATGCCGCATCTTCTTCCTGCTATGGCATACCGGATACTTTCCCTACTTCAGAAAATGCCGAAATTCGCCCCCAATACCCTTACGCTCTAACCAAATATTTAGGAGAACAAATTGTTATGCATTGGGGCGAGGTTTATAAACTTCCGGTTGTGTCTTTAAGGCTTTTTAACGTTTATGGCCCGCGCTCAAGGACGTCCGGCACCTATGGCGCAGTTTTTGGGGTATTTCTGGCGCAAAAATTAAACAATAAACCATTTACCGTAGTCGGCAGCGGCAATCAAACAAGGGATTTTACGTTTGTTACGGATGTGGTTGACGCATTCTTTATGGCAAGTTGTTCCAATTGCCAAAAGGAAATTATGAACGTCGGCTCCGGAGATACTTACAGTATAAACAAGCTGGTTACGCTCTTGGGCGGAGAGATAACTTATATTCCTAAAAGGCCGGGCGAACCTGATTGCACATTTGCGGATATCTCAAAAATAAAAAAAATATTAGGCTGGCGGCCGAAAGTATCTTTCAATTGCGGCGTGGCTAAGATGCTTGATAATATAGAATATTGGAGGCAGGCTCCGTTGTGGGTGCCCGATACTATTGAAGAGGCGACAAAAGACTGGTTTAAATACCTTACGAGGTAATATGAGCGTAAAAGCACTTTCAAAAATAAAAACAATTGATGAATTAGATAACGCGCTTTCTTCTGCGCGTAAACAAGGTAAAAAAATAGTTCATTGCCATGGAGTGTTTGACCTTCTTCACCCTGGGCACATTAAACATTTCCAGGCAGCGAAGAGAAAAGGAGATATTCTGGTAGTTACATTAACCAAAGATGAATATGTGAATCGCGGCCCCGGAAGGCCGATATTTGGGGAACACTTACGTGCAGAAAGCATAGCGGCGCTTGAGTGCGTAGATTTTGTGGCAATTAATAAGTGGCCTACGGCAGTTGAAACTATAAAAAAAATCAAGCCCCACTTTTATGTGAAAGGCAATGAGTATGTGAAAAAAGACGAAGACGTTACAGGGAAAATCTACGAAGAAGAAGAAGCAATAAAATCAGTAGGCGGCTCAATACACTTTACCGATGAAATAACATTCAGCTCCACCTCGCTTATTAATGCATTTTTTTCTCCGTATCCGGAAGAAGCAAAAGAATTCTTTTCAAACTTCAAAAAAAATTATACAAGCAAAGATATTTTAGGCTCGCTTAAATCGCTTGAAGATGTAAGGGTGCTGATAATTGGCGATATTATTATTGATGAATACCATTATTGCAGCGGCATGGGCAAATCGCAAAAAGATAACATTATCGCAACCAGGTATAATAGCGAGGAAATTTTTGCGGGAGGGGTGCTCGCGGCCGCAAACCATGTAGCCGGTTTTTGCAAAGACGTTACTTTGCTTAGCTGCATAGGCACAAAGAATGATTACACGAAGTTTATTATAAATCATCTAAAACCAAACATAAAAACTAATTTTTATCACTGTAAAGATGTCCATACGGTTGTTAAGCGCAGGTTCGTTGATCCGGCATTTTTAAATAAACTGTTTGAGATTTGTTATCTGGAAGACGCGGGGCACGTCTCTTTGCCTGTTGAGAAAGAGATAATGGAATACCTGAATTCTTCAATAAAAAAATTTGATATAGTTATAGTTACCGATTTCGGCCATGGCCTTATCACGCCGAAAATTGTAAAAATTCTTTGCGATAAAGCGAACTTTCTGGCGATAAACGTGCAAACTAATTCCGCAAATATCGGTTTTAACCTTATTACAAAATTCCACCGCGCAGATTACATATGCATAGATGAGCCTGAAATAAGGCTTGCCTGCCATGATAAATCGTCCAATCTGGAAAAACTTGTTTCTTATGTCAGCGAAAAGTTGTTGTGTGATAAAATGATAATCACGCGCGGGCATAAGGGCGCGCTTGCCTATTCAAAAAAAGACGGTTTTTCTCATATTCCCGTATTCTCCAAAGAAGTCCTGGACAGAATCGGAGCAGGAGATGCATTTTTTTCAATAACCGCCCCTTGCGTCTACAAAAATAACCCCATGGAAACCGTTGGCCTGATAGGTAATGCTGTAGGGGCGATAAAAGTTTTAATTGTCGGCAATCGTTCTTCGGTTGAGCCGGGCCCTTTGTCTAAATATATAACCACGCTTCTAAAATAATTATATGAAGTATTTTGCACAGCTGTGTAACATTATGGATGGGGCTGAAGCAACCTCAAGGAAGGGCGAGAATTTATCTTTAGATAAAGCAATTACAAAAATAGTAGACTCAATAGCAGCCGCTAGCTGCTCCGGCAGTAAAGTAATATGTATAGGTAACGGCGGAAGCAGCACAATAGCAAGCCATACGGCAACAGACCTTTTAAAAAACGGAAAAATCCCCGCAATTGTTTTTAGCGACCCCGGCATGCTTACCTGCCTTTCCAATGACTTGGGCTATGAGAATGTTTTTAAAAAACCAATAGAAATGCTGGCAAAGAAAAATGATATCGTATTTGCCATAAGCAGCTCCGGTAGCTCTAAAAATATACTCGGCGCCGCCTCTGCCGCTAATCTCAACGGCTGCTTTGTTGTAACTCTGTCCGGTTTTAAAAAAGATAATTCTTTAAAAAAGCTGGGGGATATTAATTTTTATATACCGTCTGAATCTTACGGATATGTGGAATTGGCACATTCAATAATTTGCCATTGCATAACCGATTGCCTTACCGAAAAAGCTAAAGGAGGTTAAATTACACAGATGAAAAAAATAGAAAGTGTATTGGTTACCGGCGGAGCAGGTTATGTGGGCAGCGCGCTTATTCCAAAACTTCTTGCGAAAGGATATAAGGTTAAAGTGCTGGATTTATATATATACGGAACAGACGTATTGGATAGTGTAAAAAATAGCCCTAATTTGAAACAAATTAAAGGAGACATTAGGGATGAAGCGCTGCTCGCGAAAGAAATTCCCGGCTGCGACGCCATAATCCATTTAGCCTGTATTTCTAACGATCCCAGTTTTGAGCTTAACCCCGCACTTGCTAAATCTATTAACTATGATGCTTTTTTGCCCATGGTTAAAATTGCCAAGAAAAATAAAGTTAAACGGTTTATCTACGCATCCAGCTCAAGCGTCTACGGCATAAAAGAAGAAGAAAAAGTTACCGAAGATTTACCGCTCCTGCCGCTTACAGATTATTCCAAATATAAGATGCTTTGTGAAGAGGTGTTAACAAAAGAACGTGCCCCTGGTTTTATTACCCTTATATTGCGGCCTTCAACTGTATGCGGATATTCGCCGCGCCTTAGGCTTGATTTAACCGTAAATATTTTGACTAACCATGCAATTAACAAAGGAAAAATTACTGTTTTTGGCGGAGGGCAAAAACGGCCCAATATCCATATGGAAGACATAACGGACCTTTATATCAAAACTTTGGAATACCCGGATGAGTTAATTGACGGAAAAATATTTAACGCAGGCTATGAAAATTTTACTGTAATGGAGCTTGCGAAGAAAGTAAGAAACGTTATCAACAAAGATACACCCATTGAAGTAACCGCAACTGACGATAACCGTTCTTATCAGGTTTGCAGCGATAAAATTAAGAAAGAACTGGGCTTTTGCGCAAAGCACAGCGTAGAAGAGGCTATAGAAGACCTTAAGGCCGCTTTTAAACAGGGTAAGATACCGAATTCCATGGAGGATATGCGTTATTACAATATCAAAACAATGAAGGCGATAAATCTAAAATGAATATTCCCTACGTAGACCTTGCCGGGCAAAACAAGGCGATAAAAAAAGAAATTTTAAGCGCAATAGGGAAAGTTTTAGAGAGCGGGCAATTTATCCTTGGCAAAGAAGTTGAGGCTTTTGAACATTCTTTCGCCCAGCTTTGCGGCACAAAATATGCCTTAGGCGTAGGCACGGGAACAGATGCCCTTACGCTTTCGCTTAGGGCGTTAAATATAGGCCATGGCGATAATGTAATTACAGTTGCGAATTCTTTTGTCTCTACCGCAAGCTGCATCGCACTTTCCGGCGCTAAACCTGTGTTTGTAGACGTGGGCGAAGATTATAATATAAACTCATCGTTGATTGAAAGTGCCATAAATTCCCGCACCAAAGCAATCCTTCCTGTGCACTTAACCGGAAGGCCTGCGGATATGGCGCCTATTTTAAAAATTGCAGAAAAGCACAAATTGGCAGTAATTGAAGATTGCGCCCAGGCAGTTGGAGCAGAATACAGGGGCAGGCGCGTTGGCTCTTTCGGCAAAATAGGCTGTTTCAGCCTGCACCCTTTAAAAAATTTAAATGCCTGCGGCGACGGGGGAGTGCTTACGACTGACGACGAGAATCTATATAGGAAATTACAAATTTTACGCAATAATGGTTTTAGCAGCCGCAACGATTGTGATGTTTGGAGCGCTAACTCCAGGCTGGATACTGTTCAGGCAGCATTATTGCTTGTTAAGCTGAATTACCTGAAAGCTTGGACAGATAAGCGAAGAGCAAATGCGCAGTTTTATCATGAGCATTTAGCTTCCCTGGCGCAGATTAAGATTCCGCCTGAAAAGCCTTATGAAAAATCAGTATACCATACCTTTGTTATGCAAGCAGAAAACCGCGAACAGCTGATTAAGTTTTTAGAAAATAAAGGGATAGGGACTAAAATACATTACCCTATCCCGATACATTTACAGCCTGCAGCTAAAAGCTTAGGGCAAAGAAAGGGTTCTTTACCTGTAACTGAGGAGCAGTCAAAGAAAATTTTGAGTTTGCCGATTTATCCTGAGCTTACCGCCAAAGAATTAAACTATATAGTAAAGTGTATTCATGAGTTTTACGGGCAATAGAATGATCATAAGGATTTATAGTCACCGTAGTCCTTATCGTAACCACGGTAATCTTTTTTAAAGGAGGAAACAGAATGAAAATTCCCTACTCTTATTTAGGCCGCCAATTCAAAAATATTGACCCATATCTTAAAGATATAGGGAGGCTGGTTAAAAGCGGAGATTTTACTTTAGGAAAAGATGTGGCAAAGTTTGAGGCAAGTTTTGCCAAGCTTTGCAAAATACCTTACGCTATCGGAGTCAGTTCCGGAACAGATGCCCTAATCCTTTCTCTGGAAATTTTAGGTATAGGCCACGGCGATGAAGTCATTACCGCGCCTAACACTTTTATCGCTTCTGTCGGAGCGATTGCGATGACTGGCGCGCGGCCTGTATTTGTAGATAATAACGAAGAATATACTATTGATGTAAATAAGATTGAAAAAGCAATTACGCCTAAAACCAAAGCAATACTTCCGGTTCATCTTTCCGGCTGCCCGGCAGATATGCCAAAAATTATGGAAATCGCCAAAAAGCACAATTTGCTGGTGGTTGAAGACGCAGCCCAGTCCATACTTGCTGCAATTGATGGAAAGCATGTCGGCTCCTGGGGAGAAACAGCATGCTTTAGCATGCACCCTTTAAAAAATTTAAATGTCTGGGGAGACGCAGGAATAATTGTTACCCGCTCAAAAGAATTGTGCGAGAAATTAAAATTATTTCGTAACCATGGCTTAGCCACCCGAGATGAAATTGAAATATTCGGCCATAACAGCCGGTTGGATTCTTTGCAGGCAGTTGTAGCCAACCGTTTAATTAAAGATGTTGTATCTATCACAGATAAGCGCATTGCAAATGCCCGGCGTTTTGATGAGGCTTTCAGCAAACTAAAGGGCTATATTACGATTCCTCCGCGCCGGAAAAACGTAAAACAGGTGTATCATACTTATGTAATTCAGGCAAAAAACAGAGACGGTTTGTATGCGCATATGCTTAAAAAGGGAGTTGAGGTAAAAATTCATTACCCGATACCTTTGCATTTACAGAAGGCAGCTAAGTATTTAGGTTATAAAGAAGGCGATTTTCCTTTATGCGAAGAACACTGCCGCACAATTATCACTTTGCCTGTTCACCAGCATTTAACTTCAAAAGAAATTGATTACATGATTAAATGCGTCCGTGAGTTTTATCTGGGATAAAAATTAAGCATGAAAAAAAATATTTCACTGAAAGATAAGGCTGATTATATAAGGGAAAAAGTTATTGAAGTTTCCGTGCGCAATAAGGCAGGGCACATTGCCCCGTCTTTGTCCTGTGTAGATATTCTGACCGCTCTTTATTATAAGGTAATGGATTATCAAGACAAAAATCCCTTGTGGTCCGCCCGCGACAGGCTGGTTTTTTCCAAGGCTCACGGATGCTACGCTTTATACGCTATTTTAGCCGACAAAGGTATAATTCCCAAGAAAGAGTGGGAGAGTTTTTATACGCCGGACAGCACTCTTCTTGGCTGTATGGAGCGCAAACTGGAATACGGGCTTGAGGCTGGGTGCGGTTCTCTCGGCCACGGCATACCCATAGCTACAGGAATTGCTTTTGGAGCAAAATTACAGAATAAAAGATATCATACTTTTTGTGTTGTGGGAGACGGGGAGCTGCAGGAAGGCTCTGCCTGGGAGGCAATACAGTTTGCCGTAAAGCACGAAGTAGGCAATCTTACCATTGTAATTGACGCCAACC